>ERZ838516.2334-NODE-2334-length-20660-cov-4.185829_pt1 | contig 20660 bp, 10 predicted proteins | sample MGYA00519910_ERZ838516 | MGnify/ENA primary metagenome ERZ838516 (study PRJEB31850, sample SAMEA3708837) | human gut metagenome | biome: human gut; feature: human-associated habitat; material: faeces | place: China | collected 2014 ... | reverse complement strand
CGTTAAAATCATATTTTTTTACCCCATGTGATTCCGTTACTTCTTAGGTAACGGATAATACATACACGAAGCGTACACTATGATGAAAATAGAAATCACACACATGACAAAGGCGTAAAATATGGAAAGGCCTAATACTCAACAGGGAAAATCTAGAGATCAGGCAATAAAAAGTATAGAGCATGAAAATAAGGTTATTTCATGTTCGGATAGTTTTTTGCTCTATGTTTCAGATAAAACGAAAAAAAGTGGAGGAATATTTGCTTTCTATTCGTGTTTTTGTCTATCTTTGCGTCAAATTTAAGTTCCGTTACCTAAGAAGTAACACACATATTTTAATTCTGATGATTAACACTTTACAGTTTTTACGCTACCTACACAACAGTTTCTTATGTAAGATAAATTTCCTTTATTTACCTCTGTACGTTCTTTAAGTCCAAAGCCTTTCAAGTAGATTTGTGTGGTTTTAATAGATTTGTGCCCCAATGATTCACTAATCATTTCAATGGATACTCCACGATACTTCGCAGTCGTTGCCCAAGAATGGCGCAGCGTATAGGAAGTGACGGGGGATTGCAAATGTAAAGCTCTTGCCAAGTCCTTCAGAGAATTATTAAATCGACGGAGAGCGGACTGATATTCCCGGTAACCTCTTTCATCCGTCCGTTTTTTATCCCCACGAAGAATATCAAACAGATAATCCGGACAGTCAGGATGAGAATTTTCCTTGCTACGAAGCTGATTAATCATTTCCTTTGCAGTATTCAGTACTTCCACACTCATCGGAGTTTTGGTTTTGATACGATTGTATCGCAGTACATTCTGATCGAGTGCCGATTTCTCCAGATGAGCTAAATCCGCGAACGACATGCCACAAAATTGGAACATCAGGGCGGCAATAGCTTGCGTACGGCGTAAACGTTCCGATTTGGGATCTTCATACAGAAGCTTATGCAATTCCGTAGCAGGCAAAGCCTTCTTTTGCCAGACATCCACGCCCGTATAGACATCATGAAACAGTCGCGGAACATAAGGCGCACTGCCCGCTTCCACTCCCCGATTGTAAATACTACGAAGCATACGCATGTACGTAGAAATCGTATTGGGCTTCAAGCCACACTCATAAAGATACTGCCCGTAACGTCGTAAACGTTCACGGGTGATCTGTCTGAACGACACATTAGACGTGCCGCAAAATTTGCTGAAAGAAAAGATGGCATTCTTGTAGACATGCGCCGTAGAATACCGTCCCTCCTTCCGCAAACGACCGATGTAGAATTCCGCACACCGGCTAAATCCATTTTTGTTCATCATTTGCATCACTAATAATTTTATATATTATACCATTTGGCAAGCAACAAAAAAACAAATCTTTTTGCAGACTTGAAGCACACTTGATAAATGCGATATTATTTTTTCAGATTATTAACCTATAAAAAAATATCCGGATGCCCACTAAACGGACATCCGGATATCACTCTCTTTCTACCTTCTGACTAATTACCTCTCTGAATAGTTTGCCAGATTGTAACATACCGGCTTCGTGCTATTACCTACACGGTAGATACCGAACTTAAAGTAATAACCATCATCGTCGTTACGTCCAATCATGATTTTCTCATTGTCCACAATGTGTTTATTAACCTTTTTCCCCTTTTCCTGATAGTCCATCTGTACATCGAGCATACCCGGCTTTACAATTGTTTCCGCCTCTTTGCCATAGACTGTCCAATCGATATGAATACGGAATGTAATCCAACAATCTTTCGGAAAATCAGCGAAAGGCATTTTGTAAGCAATGGTCGATACTTTATATGTGGATGTCACAGGTTTCATAACCGGTGTCTTTTCCGGATTTGCGTTGCAACGGTCGTCTTTATCTGTCAGCCATTTACGGTCGGAGTTTGCTTTGATATAAAACCATCCGCCTGAAAATCCGAATGCCAATGGAGGATAGCCACCTTGTTCCACCAGCCATCCGTTGGCCTTTCCGGCTTGATAAACGGGATTGCCTTGTTTGTCTTTCACCGGATTACCTTGCTTGTCCAGCTTGGGTTTCTTTTCGTATCCCATGTTTTTCTTAAAAATAGTAGTCTTGTCCAGTTCCATGAACTCATCAGCTGTCAGTTTCTTCACTTCACCCTGTGGAGTCTGTACCAAAGTACGATCCGGCATTCCATGCCATTGAGCAAAAATGGTGGAAACATCACTGCCTAATGTAGAAGGGATATATACCGAAAACTCATAATCGCGGGAAGCACCTTGCGGACAAATACCTTTTCCGTGATGATATACGGTCTTGGTGATTTGCGCTTTCCGGTAAGCATCCGCCGGCAATCCGTTAAAATCGGCCGAGGTGGCATAACAATAAGAGAACTCGGCACGGCCTTTGGTCTCTCCCTTTCCGTACCCTTCCAAAGTATTATCCTCTTCACGCAGCTCAAAACGATAAGACGGCTTGCCGTTGAACAAACATGTAAAATCCCGTTGAATGGCATGCTCCTTTTTCGCGCCGACAGCTACCCAACATCCGTCTATAACCTGATCGATACGCGCTGAGTCAGCTTGAACGTTTACCCGTTTGGTCAAGGGAACCAATGTTTCAGAGCCTTTGGTTTGCGCAGTCAGCGTTGCCGTGCAACCTGCTGCCATCACCATGCAGATAACAAAAATGTTTTTCTTCATCCTATTTGATATTAAACTTAAATTACGCTGCAAAAGTACGAAAGCTATCCCTCATACCCACCCCCTATTTGTTTCAGAAAACCCTATATTTGTGTAAATCCTCCATAAGATATAGAAATTTTGAAAGATATTACTATCTTTGAAGCATCATAAATTTTACGGTTTAATAATGAGTAACCTTAAAAAGATAGTAACCATCCTGTTTCTTCTATGTACGGCAGGAGTCTCTTACGCTTATTCGGAAGCCTGGGGGCAAATAAATTTTTCTTATATATCCATTAAGGACGGCTTATCGCAAAGCACAGTATTCTCCATAGCGCAAGATAAGCTCGGGAATATGTGGTTCGCCACTTACGACGGCGTCAACAAATACGACGGATACGCATTCACCGTTTATCAGCACGACGAAAACGACCCGAACAGCATCGCCAACGACATAGCCCGTATCGTGATGACCGACAGCAAAGGGCGCGTGTGGATCGGCACCCGCGACGGCCTTTCGTACTACGACGAGGAGAAAGACAAATTCCAGAACTTTTTCTATGAAAAGAACGGCAAGCATCTGCAAGTCAACGGTATTGTGGAACTGTCACCAGACCGTTTACTCATCAGCACCCTGGAGGGTTTGACGATGTTCGACGTCTCTACATCCCGTTTTGTCAACGACATATTCAGTACGGCAATGCACAAAACGATTGCATCCGCCCTGTACAGGCATGGCGACCAAATCTATATCGGTACGCCGTCGGACGGTATGTACTGCTACTCCGTTCCGCAGAAAAAACTTGAGAAGCTTACTTACATACCGAGCAGCAAGCAGATTCAGGGAATACTCCAGCAATCCCCCACCCGTATATGGGCAACGGAAGGCTCCGGGCTGCTTCTCATCAATCCTAAGACCCGGGAAGTCAAGATATACAGACATTCCCCTTCCAATCCGCAGTCCATCAGCTCCAATTACATCCGCTCATTGGCGCTGGATTCGCAAAACCGCTTATGGATAGGCACTTTCAACGACCTCAATATCTACCATGAAGGAAACGACTCTTTCATGTCTTACAGCAGCAATCCCGTAGAAAGCGGCAGCCTGTCGCAACGCTCGGTGCGCAGCATCTTCATGGACTCGCAAGGCGGTATGTGGCTGGGCACTTATTTCGGCGGACTGAACTATTACCACCCCATCCGTAACCGCTTCAAGAACATCGAGCGTATTCCTTTCAGAAACTCGCTGAGTGATAATGTTGTAAGCTGTATCGTTGAAGACAGGCAGAAAAACCTGTGGATAGGAACCAATGACGGCGGACTGAACCTATACACCCCCGATACCCAGCAATTCGTCCATTACGCATTGCAGGAAAACCAGCGTGAAGACGGTTTCGGCTCCAACAACATCAAGTCCGTATATGTGGATGAACCGAGAGGATTGGTCTACATCGGCGCACACGCCGGCGGTCTAAGCATCTTGCATCGCAACAGCGGACGCATAGAGAACTTCAACCAACGCAACAGCCGTTTAATCAACGAAAACGTATACGCCATTCTGCCCGACGGAGAGAATAACTTCCTCTTAGGTACATTAAGCGCTTTGGTACACTTCAATCCGGAGAAACGGAGCTTTACCACCGTCACGCAGGAAAGCGACGGGACACCAATGAATCTTCAAAAGATTACAACCCTGTTCCGGGACTCTCAAAAGCGCCTTTGGATAGGCGGGGAAGAGGGTATATCCGTATTCAAACAGCATGGAACGTCTATACAGAAAGCGGCGATTCTGCCCGAATCCACTGTTACAAAAGCATTCACCAATTATATCTATGAAGCGGCCAACGGTTTAATCTGGGTGGGTACGCGCGAAGGGTTCTACTGTTTCAACGAGAAGGAGAAGCGGATTAAGCGGTACACCACAGCCAACGGCCTGCCCAACAACGTGGTCTACGGCATACTCGAAGACTCTTACGGCCGCCTGTGGATGAGCACCAACCGGGGTATCTCATGTTTCAACCCTGAAACGGAGAAGTTCCGCAACTTTACCGAAGCGGACGGATTGCAAAGCAACCAGTTCAATACATCTTCCTGTTATCGTACTTCTAACGGCGAAATGTACTTCGGAGGCATAAACGGCCTTACCACATTCCGCCCGGAGCTGTTGCTGGACAACCCCTATACTCCGCCGGTAGTAATCACCAAGTTACAACTGTTCAACAAAACCGTCCGTCCCGACGACGAAACCGGTATTTTGAGCAAGAACATCAGCGACACGAAAAGCATCACGCTGAAATCCTGGCAGACAGCGTTCTCTCTGGAGTTTGTCGTTTCAAACTACATTTCCGGACAACATAATACTTTCGCCTATAAATTAGACGGTTACGACAAAGAATGGTATTACCTCACGGACAGGCGCTCGGTATCCTACTCCAACCTGCCGCACGGCACTTATCACTTCATGGTGAAAGCCGCCAACAACGACGGCAAATGGAATACCACGCCTACCATACTGGAAATCGTCATACTGCCCGTATGGTACAAGACCTGGTGGGCTATCCTGCTGTTCCTCTCCACTTCCATCGGGTTCATTACGTTTGTATTCCGGTTCTTCTGGCTGCGTAAGAATATGGAAGCGGAGCTTGAAATAGAACGCCGAGACAAGGAACACCGTGAAGAAATCAACCAGATGAAGATGCGTTTCTTCATTAATATTTCACATGAGCTCCGCACGCCGCTTACCCTGATTCTGGCACCGCTGCAAGAGGTTATCAGCAAAATCAACGACCGTTGGACCCGCAACCAGCTGGAATACATCCAGCGGAACGCCAACCGCCTGCTGCATCTTGTCAATCAGCTTATGGACTACCGCCGGGCGGAACTCGGTGTTTTCGAATTGAAGATAAAGAAAGGCAACGCATATCGCCTGATACGCGAAAACTTCCTGTATTATGACAAGCTGGCACGCCACAAAGAGATACACTATGCTTTCCACTCCGAGCTGGAAGATAAAGAGGAGTATTTCGACCCGAACTATCTGGAACTGATTGTCAACAATCTGTTATCCAATGCCTTTAAATATACGGATAATGGAAAGAGCATCACCGTTACCCTGAAAGAGGAGAACAACTGCCTGATACTGCAAGTGAGCGACACCGGTATCGGTATCCCCATCAACAAACAGGGTAAGGTGTTCGAACGTTTCTATCAGATAGAAAGCCAGCATATAGGAAGCGGAATCGGACTTTCATTGGTGCAACGCCTGGTGGATTTACATCACGGGCACATCGAATTAGAAAGTGAAGAGGGCAAGGGAAGCACGTTCTCCGTCTATCTGCCGCAAGACTTGTCCGTTTATAAAGTTTCGGAACGGGCGGACTCCAATGCTTCCAAGGAAGAAGAGCAGGTGTACTCCACCAACTCCAAAGACATGTACTTCATCGATACGGAGAAAATGGAAAGTGAGGCCATAGAGACGGGTGACAAAAAACGCGGCACTATCCTTATTGTGGAAGACAATCAGGAAATACGCCATTATCTCAGCAGCGGCTTGGCCGGGTTGTTCAATACTCTGGAAGCCGGAAACGGTGAGGAAGCGCTGGAGAAGCTGAAAGATAATGAGGTAGATATCATCATCACCGACGTTATGATGCCTGTAATGGACGGAATCAAATTGTGTAAGAATATCAAGCAGAATATCCGTACTTGCCACATTCCGGTCATTATTCTGTCTGCCAAAACCGATATAAAAGACCAGTTGGAAGGCTTGCAAGTGGGTGCGGATGATTATATTTCCAAGCCGTTCGCCATTACCGTCCTCACTTCAAAGATACAGAACATGATGCGTACCCGCCGGCACATGCTCGAGAAGTATGCCAAGTCACTGGAAGTGGAACCGGAGAAAATCACTTTCAACGCCATGGACGAAGAGTTGCTGAAACGTGCCGTGAGCATTGTAGAAGAGAACATAGACAACATCGAATTCTCCACCGATGAATTTGCGCAGAAAATGAATATGAGCCGTTCCAACCTGCATTTGAAGCTAAAAGCGATTACCGGAGAATCCGCTATTGACTTTATCCGCAAAATCCGGTTCAAGAAAGCGACGGAACTGCTGAAAAACGGACGTTATACAGTGGCCGAAGTCAGCAGTATGGTAGGATTTAATTCGTCGTCTTATTTTGCAACATGTTTCAAGAAGTATGTGGGCTGCTTGCCGACGGAGTATATAAAGAAAGCTAAAGGATAATTACTGAAAACCAAAATTTTAGACTATTAGAACAAAAATCCTATAAAACCTACTGCATACTCAAACAATTGCAGTACTTTTGCAAAGTAAATATGTTTAGAGTATGTGTATCATAGATAAACTAAAAAAGAATGGCTTTATTTCAACCAAAGAGTTGAGCGACTGGCAAGAACAACAGTTGCAGGCTGCTGTTCGTAAAGGTGAGGCTATACGTCTTAAAAATGGTATATATGCAGACATTGATGCTTTGGCAAACACAATGGTAGATATCCGCACGATAATCCCCAATGGCATACTTTGTCTTTGGTCCGCATGGTCTATTTACCATCTGACCACGCAGATACCAAACGCTTACTATGTGGCCATTGAGCGTACTCGAAAAATAATATTGCCCGATTATCCGGAGTTTCAACTGGTTTTTCAATCCGATAAGTTGCTGTCTATCGGAGTTACCCAAAAAGATGTATAAGGATACAATGTACCAATCTTTGACATGGAGCGTTCGGTATGTGATGCTATCAAATACAGGAATAAAGTTGGTATTGATGTAATGGCTGAAATTCTTCAAACTTACCTGAAACGCCCTGACAAAAATATTTCCTTACTGATGGATTATGCAGCAAAACTAAGGCTCCGCAACACACTTAATCAATATCTTGAAGTATGGCAATAAAAGAAGTACGTAATTGCCCCCTTCACCCTTTCCCCCTTCTCTGTTCATGCGGGATAGCGGGTGAACCCATGGGATAAATATATTCATCTCATGAGACGAAAAAAACTAGCCCGTAAGATGAATTTATTCGTTTTGTAGGATGAACTTATTCATCCTACAAAACGGATTTTACGTGTAATACCCACACGTTAGCGCCCGAAACACCACGTCTTTACGAGTAAAATGCCACACCTCAACGTTCATAATGCCTGCGGTTTGCCAAGCAAATGCCCGGACTTTGGGGAGATAAGGTGTGGAGTTTCAAGCACTGCTATACGCCGACACTAATGACACTTACACAATCAGGCTTCACCCGTTATTCCCTATGAATAGGAAGAAGGAAAAGGGTGAAGGTGGTATGAGCAAACATTATTTTCCTATGATAATATCCTGTTTTCCTACGGTGATAATCTGATAAAACAAGTATAATCCGACACTGTCCTATTCACCCAAATCACCCTCTCTGAGTATCTTACGCCACCCTTTTAGACAAATCTAATATTTCATTCAACAACTTTGATAATAAAATTTGTTTTTCAAAAAAAACATAAACAAGATGTACCATTTTTTAAAAATCAATGTAATATATTTGCGGCAAAGAATTTTTAATTATTGTAACATTTTAAAAAGAGTTATGAAAAACACTGGACTTTTTGTTTTTTTGTTTTCATTGTGTCTCTGTACAACAAGTTGTGTGGATGATGAAGCAGATTTCACTGGTGGTGGTAACATCGATGTAGAAATGCCTGTCGACCCGGATCCGGACGCAACTATTGACGAGAAAGTTTTTGATGTGATAAATCTCGACTATCCGGGATTGGAAAATGTAAAAACAGCTTTTGAAGCAGGTGATAAATATACTGCTTTAGTTAAATTGCTGGACTACTATCGTACTCGAGTTGATGTGATAAATAGAAATGTCAACTTGTTTAATCCTACTATTACAGATGCCGACCAAAAAACAGCGGACTATGCATTAGATTACAAATTCAAAGTAAAGGATTTTGTAGACAAGGATGGAATTCCCTACTCTTTTAAAGGTAAAGACGGACAGCTAATTAACTGGGAGTTGGAAGTAAAAGACCTTACCGACCAAGAATTCCGCTACCAACGTCATCGTCACCAGTGGATGCTGCCACAGGCTAAAGCTTATGCCGTTAGTAAGGATGAGCGTTACGTTGAGTCTTGGAAAACGGTTTACCAAGATTGGCTGAAAACTTATCCTTATGAAGACGGAACTAAATACCCGCCCGAAGGTGGCAGTGAAAATGATGTAGATTACCAATGGAAAGGTCTGCAAGTAGCCGAACGCGTTATTTCACAAATAGACATCATGGCTTATTTCATTCAGTCCAGAAACTTCACTCCTGAATGGCTTTCAACATTTTTGGTAGCATTTGCCAAGCATGTGGAATGTATGCGCCTGAATTACTACCAAAGTGGAAACATTCTGCTGACTCAAGCACAAGCTGTAACTACTGCTGGAATTTTGATGCCTGAATTCAAAAATGCAGAAACTTGGGCTATTGAAGGTTCGGCAAAAATGACAGAGCAGGTAGGAACACAATTTAATGATGACGGAGTACAAGTAGAGCTTGATCCAAGTTATCATATCAGCGCTATCAGTGATGCATACGAAGCATATTTAACAGCAGAGGATAACAATAAAGAAAACCTTTTCCCTGCTACTTATTTGGCACAACTAGAAACGCCCGCAAAATTTACTATGGATATAACCTATCCTAACTTCTCAATAGAAGACTTCAACGATACGCGTTCAAGTACTTGGTCAAAAAGTGTGTTGCAAAAGAACTTCCGTAAGTATGTTACTATGTTCCCTAACAATACCGATTTCCAATACATGGCTAATGGTAAGGGTACAGCCCCCGGCTATCTTATGGCTTCTTATCCTACTTCCGGTTATTATGTATTACGCAGCGGTTGGAAAGAAACCGATGCTATGATGATATTAAAAAACAATAATGACCCACGTCAATCATGGCACTGTCAATCCGATAACGGTACATTCGGCTTGTATTATAACGGACACAATTTCTTCCCGGATGCAGGTGTGTACGCATATAGCGGTAATAATCGTGTTACATATGCAGGAACCGAAAGGCATAATACAATTACCATAAACAGTAAAAGTTTGTTAGACTCATACAGAAAGGGAGAATGCTTGCTGTGGAAAGAAGATAATGGAGTACAGATAGTGGTAACGCAAAATGCAGGGATGTATACCCAAAAAGACGCTCCAGACTGTCCTTTAACGCATCGCCGTTCTATATTTCATGACACAAATAACAAATTATTCGTTATTGTAGATGAAGCTATCGGTAATGAGGATTTTCAGTCTAATACCAACCTGAACTTCCATTTATGCCCCGGAGCCGTACTCGCAGGTTATAATACTGATGGCAGATACGCAACGGGATATACCAATTTCGCAGATGGTGGTAATATAGTACTCCGTACCTTCCTCGATAAAGAAGAAAACGTCTCAATAGCTGCCGACAAAGTATATTTGACAAAAGATACGTATACGTCTCCGAATATTGGTGTGCCTGGTAAGGACGAAGATAAAGCACCATATACCCGCAAAGGCTACGCTCTGACATGTAAACCTAAGCAGGCAGGTGGTCTCATACGCTTCATTTCTGTTATTCGAATGGGAGAAGGAACGGTTTCCGAGAATATTCAAGCTGAATTTGTAACAAATATACCAGACAATAATAGAACACTACCAACAACAACAACCGTTAAGGTTACATTAGATGGTAATGATTTACCTGAGTATACATACGATCTAAACCAAAATAGTAGTAACTAATACATAAAGACATGAAATATACATTACACACATTGACATCAAGATTCTTAGGAATCTTATGGCTTGTAACTTCCGTATGCATGTTCGTATCATGTTCCGATGATACAGACGAAACCGGAGGTAACTTCAAACTCTATTATCCGGATATGACGGACATAGGTCCATCTATGACAGGTGTTAAAATCCCAGCTCCTTCTTTTCAAGGGGCTACACCAAGTGAATTCGAAATCACAGCGGTCACTTTAAATGATGAAAGCATAGAAAACCCTTGTTTCATAATTGATGCGGAAACCGGTGAAATCACAATTAACAGTACTGCAGAAACACCCGTTGGTGAATATAAATTAACGATTTCTTGCTCTGTAAATGGAAAATATTTCACTTTCAAGGATATTATCAAAGTTACTTTCTTACCACGTGCACCGGAAGGAACAGTAGCAGAACCTAATCATATATTGGTAATGTACAGTGTGGTTAGCGATCCTAATAATATCACAAAACTACCCACTGCACAGGTCAAGACTGCTGGAGAACATGTGTCTATTACTAAATATAGTATCGGTACAGTAACTGTAAATGGCGAAGTACTTGATAAACCGGAAGAGATGTTTGAAGTCTCCTCATCCGGGGAAATTTCTATTCTGAAAAGTGAAAGATTCGAACGTGGAGTAACTTACTCTATATCACTTAAATTAGAAACAGCAGCAACAGGTGACACTCCCTGTATAGCAACTGATATTTTAGCTGTAGAAATAGCCTCTGAGCCTTTCTCTCTGGAATATCCGGGATATAATGTGGAAGAAGGATGGAAAATATCAGAGGAAAAAGATGGTCTTAAAAGCAGTTTCGATAGTAGCGAACCTATTTTTATAGGTTCTCAAGATGATATTAAATATTGGATTGAAATTAAAGAAGAAGTAGAAGAAGGAAAGATTATAATTGACGAAACCACAGGTGTTATTTCTATCCCTGAAGGACATGGCTTTACACGAGGTACAACATTTAACATTTCCGTATTTGTAGCCAACAAGTATCTGCCAGAAGGCAAGAAGTTGACAGATATTAAATTAACAGTTACTAAATACTATAAACCATTAGACAAGAACTTTATATTTTATAATAACATTGATATTCAGCAAGCTGAGGCTATCAACATCAATCCTACGGAATGGGCGCAAGCTGGATATGAAGACCTTAAAATTGAATTATTTGATGAGTGGAAACCATTTTTAACTTTAAATGAGGACTATACAATTACTGCTCCTGAAGGAAATAAACTATCAGAAGGTAAACATATTGTAAAATTCCGAGTAATAAACGGAGATAATACCACTGAAGAATATTTCTTCGAGATAAATATTACACGAAATACAACTAAATTACTTTGGATTAAATGCGGCAATAATCTAGGAGATAACGGAACTGCACTTATAGGAGAAGAATTCGAAAATCAATTTAGATATGATACAACAGAAGAACTTAAAACATTTAGTGCAAAGTTAACCTCAAATCTGGAAGATGTGACATACACATTAATACAAAAAAATGTTCTTTTCAATTATACTGGTAATGGATTTAAATGTAAAATAGAAGATGGGTATATAAAATTTGATGCACTAAATACTGGTATAAAAGATGGAGTATATGTAGCCCTTGTACAAGGGAAAAAAGATGGCCAAACTCTGATAACTCCTATATTTATTCATTACAACAGTATCAAAGAATTTAAAGATAAAGAAGGAGCTAGTATAGGAAATTATAGAGTTGAATGTACGCCTTTTGCTTTTCGAGTTAATCCTGAATTTGGTGGTACATTAAATATTAATCCCAAAATGTACAAAATAATAGATGGCAGAAAAGAAGAAATAAAAAATTTCTATATGGATTATAGGGCAGCTTTTGATTATGATAACTTAAATCCATCTGCAGATAAGAATAAGTGGATTAAAGGAAAACATAAAAAGGGAGCAGACGGTACCACATTTATTACAGATGTATGGAGCTCTGTTGGTTTTCCTAAATCAGAAACAAAAAGTCCTCTGTCACAATATACAACGGATACTAACAAGGCGTCATTAGGATATGTATTAAATGATAATAGCGTTGTCATCAAACCTAATGTATGGAAAAATGAAAATGGATACCCTCAAGGATTCATGAGGGCAGATATGATCTTTGACTTAGGCGATTATCCTGATCATATACCAACATTCCCTGAAAAGTTAGACGGAAATCGTCTTTCTCCATTTATTATTTGGTTTGATCACCCGTAACAGAATAATACTATAAAAAACAAAAGTATGTTCAATAATAATTTTATAAAATCAATCAGCCAAAGAGGGTTCTTCGCCCTCTTGGCACTGATGATAGCCATCAGTGTACAGGCACAGGGTATTCAGGTAAAAGGTCTGATACTCGATGAGAATAATATACCCCTTATCGGTGCTACCGTTATGGTTAAAGGCAATTCCGGTAAAGGGGCAGTAGCCGACCTTGACGGTAACTTCACGTTAAGCGTTAATAAAGGTGACGTTATCGTGGTGTCCTACATCGGATACAAGACACAAGAGTTAAAAGCAGTGTCAGGCCAACGAATGGAAATTAAGCTTATTCCGGATAGCCAGGCATTGGAAGAAGTAGTAGTAGTTGGTTATGGCGCCATGAAACGTAGCGACTTGACCGGTTCCGTTTCCTCAATTGCTGCAAAAGATTTGGAAGACTTCAAGACCAGTTCTGTAATGGAAGCATTAGGCGGCCAAGTAGCCGGTGTACAAATTACACAATCCGACGGTACTCCGGGTTCAGGTTTCAGTGTCAATATCCGCGGTGTGGGTACTTTGACCGGTGACGCCTCTCCTCTTTATATTGTAGACGGTTTCCAAGTAGACAATATCGACTACCTTGCCAACTCGGACATCGAGTCTATCGAAGTTTTGAAAGATGCCTCTTCGGCAGCTATCTATGGTAGCCGTGCTGCCAATGGTGTTGTAATGGTAACAACCAAATCAGGAAAAGTAGGACGTCCGGTAATCAACTATAGCGGTTCTGCAAGCTATCGTAAGATTACAAAAATGCTTGATGTGTTAAGTCCTTATGAATTTGTAAAACTGCAAGGCGAAATCGATGCTACACTGCTTACCAGCTACTATAAGTCCGGTAATGACGAGAATGGCAATCCCTACCGCTATCAAAGTTTGGACGACTACATCGGTGTAGGCGGTGTAAACTGGCAGGAAGAGACATTCAATCCTACTTGGTCGCAAGATCACAATCTCTCCGTAACCGGTGGTAGTGACAATACCAAGTACACAGCTTCTTTCTCAAGATATACCGAAAATGGTATTTTCAAGAACAGCGGTTTTGATAAAACAACCGGAAAGCTTCGCTTTAATCAAAAACTGTCAAAAGACCTCTCATTTGATGCTACCATCAACTATGTGCAGACAACTCGTGAAGGTGTAGGAACATCTGCCGATAACGGACGCTTCAACATGCTTGCACAAATCTTGAGCGCCCGTCCTACCGGCGGTCTTCGCTTGAGTGATGAAGAATTACTGGAAACTGCAATCGACCCTGAAATGTTGGAAGACGGCAGTGAAAGTTTGGCACAGGTAAACCCCGTGAAACAAACCGAATCCGTTACCAATAAAAAACGTTCGGAAATGTGGTCGGGCAACCTCTCTGTCAGTTGGCAAATCATAAAGGGGCTGACTTTCAAGACTGCAGGTACTTATAACACAACTAATACCCGTAATGACGTATTCTACAAAGATGGTTCTAAAGAAGCTTACCGTAACGGTCAGTCTCCTTATGGCCAAACGCAAATGTTACGAGATGTACGCTGGAGTAACTACAACAACCTGACTTGGAAACAGAAAATTAAAAAGCATAACTATGATGTGATGTTAGGTCATGAAATTTCATTCCGTAGCAGCGAGTACTTATTAGGGCAGGCTATGAACTTCCCGTTCGATAACTTAGGAAATGATAACTTAGGACTGGGAGCCACGCCGAGCCGTGTAACTTCAAGCTATAGTGACAAAACATTGCTCTCATTCTTTGCACGTGCCAACTATAGTTACAATAACCGCTATCTGTTTACAGCAACTATGCGTGCCGACGGTTCAACTGTATTCTCCAATAAGAACAAATGGGGATATTTCCCGTCATTCAGCGCAGCCTGGCGTGTATCCGAAGAAAAATTCATGAAAAATCTTTCTTGGGTTTCAAACATGAAAGTTCGTTTCGGTTGGGGTATCGTAGGTAATGACCGCATTTCCAACTATCTCTCAATGGACTTGTATGAAGCTGTAAAATATGGTGTGGGTAATAATGTAATGACTGTACTCAACCCTAAACAACTGAAAAACTCAAATTTGAAATGGGAAGGTTCATCAACCGTGAACTTAGGACTTGATTTAGGTTTCTTTGACAACCGCTTGAATGTTACCGCTGACTTCTTTATCAAGAACACCAAAGACCTGCTCTTGGCTCAGTCATTGGCACACGTTACCGGTTTCGACAGCCAGATGCAAAATATCGGTAAGATTCAGAACAGAGGTATCGAGTTGAGTTTGAACAGTACAAATATTCAGACTAAAGATTTCAACTGGCAGACTAACTTCAACATCTCATTCATTCGCAACGAGTTGAAGGAATTGGCCTCCGGCGTAAATTCAATGTATGCTCGTTCCGGATTTGATTCCAACTTTACTCAATACGACTATATTGCTACCGTAGGTGAATCATTAGGTCTGATTTACGGTTATGAGTTCGATGGCATCTATCAGAGTTCTGATTTCAACATCACACCCGATGGCAAATATATTCTGAAAGAAGGAATCGTAAATAACACAATGTACGGCAATAAAGTCGGTCTGCACCCGGGTGTTGTAAAATACAAAGACCAGGATGGAAACGGCATTATCACAACCGAAGACCGTACCGTAATCGGTAATGCGCTTCCCAAATGGTATGGCGGTATCACCAATACATTCAGCTATAAAGGTATCGACTTGAGCTTTATGTTCCAATTCAATTACGGTAATGATATTTACAATGCAACCCGTCTGTTTGCTACACAAAGTAAATCCAAGCGCAGAGGCATGCTGGCTGAAGTAGCCGACCGTTGGACGCCGAATAACGCCTCCAACACAGTTCCGGCTTATGACGGTTACATCAACAATGACTTGTACTCACGTTTTATTGAGGATGGTTCATTCCTGCGTTTGAAAAATCTTACACTAGGCTATTCATTCCCGCATAAGTTGACAAAGAAAGCACAGATTTCCAAGTTACGTGTATATGCAACGGCACAGAACCTGTTCTGTATCTCAAACTATAGCGGTTACGATCCGGAAGTAAACAGCGCCAGCAATAATCCGATGACTCCCGGACTGGACTGGGGAGCTTATCCGAAGAGCAGAGTATTTACATTCGGTCTTGAACTTCAATTCTAAAAACAGCGTATAATGAAAAAGATAATATACTATATAGCACTCTCGGTGATGTGTGTACTTCCTTTCTCCTGCTCGGACATGCTGGAAGAGGAAAACAGAACCGAAATGGAAAAGAAGAACTATATGAATACGGCAGCAGAAGCGGAAAAAGTATTGCTGGGTATATATAGCACTCTCTCCACAGACAACTTATATGGCCAAAACCTGTCTATCCTGTTCAATACAGGAACAGATATGGAACAAGTGGAAGGTACCACAATCGAAGGTCCCCGTATTGTTCCTACAAACGCCTTCCCTGCAACGCAACAAGAAGTGCAAGCTACATGGGCTTCACTTTATACTGCCATTCATAATGCCAATGAATTTCTGGAACGTATTTCACTGAAATTAGATACTTATACAGAAACAGATAGAAAACTGGGTATTATCTATATGGCGGAAGCCCGTACACTAAGAGGTCTTTTATATTTCGAACTTGTACGCCGCTACGGCAATGTCGTATTAATGACGTCATCACTGGACTCTTATAAAGACCCTTCTACGTTTGTACAAGCCGAACCAAAGACTGTATATGAGTTCATCGAAAAAGATCTGAAATATGCAATTGATAACCTGCCATATGCAACCGATGATACATATCGTTCCAGTCCTTCCTACCGGATTGCCAAAGGAGCAGCCTTAGGTTTATTGGCTAAGGTGTATGCAACATGGGCTGGATGGCCTTTATATGATGAGAGCAAATGGGAACAGGCTGCAAAAACTGCGGAAATCCTAATCATGTCCGGTAAACACGGGCTGTTGCAAAATTATGAACAACTCTGGAAAAACACTTGTAATGGTGAGTGGGATCCTAAAGAAAGCCTTATTGAGTTTTCTTTCTATAGCCCTACCGCAAGTGCATCAAGCGATCCTGTTGGCCGTATCGGTAAATGGAATGGCGTAAAAACAACGCAAATACCCGGTGTCAGAGGAAGATGTTCTGCAATGGTCAGAGTGATTTACACTTTCCTTAGAGATTGGAGAGAGCCTGAAGTAGAAGACTATCAAGACGGAAAAACGACCAGATACAGATACAATAGCAAGGCGCTTACCGACTATCGCCGCGACTTATCTATCGCCAATTATCAATATACCAATGACGGTAGCGTATTATACGTCAAAGGAAGTGCTACAGATGAAAAGATTATTCTCGACAAAGATTTAAATCCGAATCTGTCTCAAAAGGAAAAGCAGAATTATACTCCTGCAAAATGGGATATTGAAAAGTATATGATTACCGGTAAAGTCATCAATGACGATAAATCAAATGTCAACTGGTATTTCCTTCGTTATGCCGACGTATTGTTACTCTATGCAGAAGCTTTGAACGAATGGAAAGGCGCTCCCACCGCCAATGCTTACGAAGCAATCAACATGGTTCGTGCGCGTGGCTATGGTTACCCGTCTTCTTCAGCATATAAAATTAAAGAAGGAATGGATAAAGAGCAATTCCGTGAAACAGTTCGTTTGGAACGCGCCTACGAATTGGCATTCGAAGGTCAACGCCGTCCTGACTTGGTACGTTGGGGAATTTACTACGAAACCATTCAAAACACTCAAGACCAATTGAGCCAATGGTGGACCGAGGCTAGAAACAGTTTGGGAGATAAAAAAGATGATTTGAATGAAAGCGGCGAACTCAAAATTGCTAAAGAGCCTAACTATACAGTTGCCCGCTACACCTTGGAAAACAAACATGAGTTGCTCCCTATCCCGCAACGGGACATGGACCTTTGCAGCCAGTTTGTACAAAACCCCGGTTGGAAAGTAGACTGACAATAGAAACCAATATAGAGTTAATAATCTTCCAATATGCCCCTACCCGAGGCATATTGGAGATTATCTAAACTCTTTTCAACAAAAGTGACATTCGAAGAACGCGGATTAATTGCCTTTTCAACATTCTTACTACAAAAACTATAAAAAATCCGTTAGCTTTGCTTTCGTTACAAAACCTACTAAAATCAATTACATTAAAAACAAATAACATGAAAAAAAACCTTGTTCTCTTAGCTTTGGGTGCGCTGACTTTTGCATCATGCCAGACACAGCCTAAGGAAGACTACAGTTGGATTAAAAAAGGCCTGGACGTAGCTTCTGCACAATTAACATTAACCGCAGAAGAAATCTCATCCACTAATATGTTGCCGCGTTCTATTCGCACAGGCTATGACATGGACTTCCTGTGCCGCCAATTAGAAAGAGGTGAAGACACCTTCAAAGATTCTTTACGCGCGCACCCCGCAGCCGACCAACTGGGAAAACGCCGCCTATGCAGCGTTTATGACTGGACCAGCGGTTTCTACCCGGGCTCTTTATGGTATGCTTACGAATTGACGGGCAACGATACACTGAAAACATGGGCTATTCAATATACTAACCTGCTGAACCCCGTTCGTTACTACACCGGTACGCACGACTTGGGCTTCATGGTAAATTGCAGCTATGGTAATGCAGAGCGTCTGGCTCCTAACGATACCATTGCAGCCGTAATGAAAGAAACCGCCGACAACTTGTGCGGACGTTTCAATGACTCCATTTCAGCTATCCGCTCATGGGACTTCGGAACCTGGAACTTCCCCGTTATCATCGACAATATGATGAACCTGGATCTCCTGTTCAATGTAGCCAAAGCAACCGGTAACAACTCTTATAAGGATATTGCCGTCAGACACGCAATGACTACCATGAACAACCACTTCCGCCCCGACTATACTTGCTGGCACGTAGTCAGCTACAACAACGATGGTACGGTAGAAAAGAAACAAACATTCCAAGGCAAGAACGACGACTCTTCATGGGCACGCGGACAAGCATGGGCTGTATACGGCTATACTGCTTGCTATCGCGAAACACAAGACACTACTTTCCTGAACTTCGCCGTAAAAGTGGCTGACATGATTATGGATCGCGTTAAGACCGACGACGCCATTCCTTACTGGGACTATGACGCTCCCGTAACCGAGGAAACTCCGCGTGACGCATCTGCCGCTTCAGTAACCGCTTCCGCCCTGATAGAGCTGAGCACGATGGTACCCGACGGAAAGAAGTATCTGGACTACGCAGAGAAAATCTTGAAGAGCTTGTCAAGCGACGCTTATCTGGCAAAGGTTGGCGACAACCAGGGATTCATCCTGATGCACTCTACCGGTTCATTGCCTAACGGTTCGGAAATCGATACTCCGCTGAACTATGCGGACTACTACTATATGGAAGCTTTGAAGCGTTTCATGGATTTGAAAGGCATCAGCTATAAAAATCTCTAATACCTGAACTATAAATCGACAAACATTATGAATAAGACTTTCAAATATATCGTCCTGCTGGCTCTTGCTTGCTTCGTTGGAAAAGCAAATGCCCAGGAACTGAAGACTGAGGTATTCTCGCTCCTTAATCTGGACTATCCCGGATTGGAGAAAGTAAAGACTTTGCATCAGGAAGGCAAAGACGCCGATGCGGCCAAAGCATTACTCGACTACTACCGCGCACGTACCAACGTGAAAACTCCGGACATCAACCTTAAGAAAGTGACTATCAGCAAAGATGACCAGAAAATGGCGGACGATGCTCTGCAGCATACATTCTTTGCTCACAAAGGTTATCAACCGTCATTCAATTACGGTGAAGACATCGACTGGAGATACTGGCCGGTGAAAGATAACGAATTGCGCTGGCAGTTGCACCGCCACAAATGGTTTACTCCCATGGGTAAGGCTTATCGTGTAAGCGGTGACGAAAAATATGCCGCCGAATGGACGAAGCAATACATCGACTGGATTAAGAAAAACCCGTTGGTGAAGATAAACAAGAACGAATATGAACTGACAGGAAATACCCAACTGAAAGATGACGCAGAGAATGTACGTTTTGCATGGCGTCCGCTGGAAGTGAGCAATCGTCTGCAAGACCAGACCTCACAGTTCCAGTTGTTCCTCCCGTCTCCCTCTTTCACACCGGAGTTCCTGACTGAGTTCCTGGTAAACTATCACAAACATGCCATACATATATTGGGTAATTACTCCAAGCAAGGTAATCACCTGCTGTTCGAAGCACAGCGTATGATTTATGCCGGAGCTTTCTTCCCCGAATTCAAAGAAGCAGCTGCCTGGAGAAAGAGCGGTATCGACATCATGAACCGTGAAATCAATGTACAGGTATACAATGACGGCGGACAGTTCGAGCTTGACCCGCACTATCACCTCGCTGCCATCAATATCTTCTGTAAAGCATTGAACATTGCCGACTTGAACGGTTTCCGCAACGAGTTCCCGCAAGAATACCTGAATACAATTGAAAACATGATTGTATTCTATGCCAACATTTCTTTCCCTGACTATACCAACCCGTGCTTCAGCGATGCTAAGCTGACCAATAAGAAAGAAATGCTGAAGAACTACCGTAGCTGGAGCAAGATGTTCCCGAAGAACCAGTTCATCAAGTATCTGGCAACCGATGGTAAAGAAGGCGCATTGCCCGAATATCTCTCTAAAGGTTTCTTGAAATCCGGTTTCTTCGTATTCCGTAACTCTTGGGGAACGGATGCCACACAAATGGTTGTAAAGGCCGGCCCGAAAGCTTTCTGGCACTGCCAACCGGATAACGGTACTTTCGAACTCTGGTTCAACGGTAAGAACCTGTTCCCCGATTCCGGTTCTTATGTATACGCCGGTGAAGGAGAAGTAATGGAACAACGTAACTGGC
>ERZ838516.2292-NODE-2292-length-21041-cov-3.860860_pt1 | contig 21041 bp, 16 predicted proteins | sample MGYA00519910_ERZ838516 | MGnify/ENA primary metagenome ERZ838516 (study PRJEB31850, sample SAMEA3708837) | human gut metagenome | biome: human gut; feature: human-associated habitat; material: faeces | place: China | collected 2014 ... | reverse complement strand
ATATACCGGTAGAAAATAAAGAGTGCAAAGGGCTTCTATAATATCTGAAACCACATGACGCATTACCAGTAGTAGGAGGCTTAGACTATGTCGATGTACGTACCAAACGACAAGATACAGCAAATGATGAATATACTGCCAGAATATATGAAAATAAAAGGTTATACGTGTTCGAGAGGACATATGATGCACTGCATACATCCAGACCATGAAGATGTTCATCCTTCTATGGGGATTTTTCAAGGCCGCGATGGAAAGATGAGGCTTCATTGTTTTGGATGTGGACGAACTTTTGATATTTTTGATGCTGTGGAAATTCTTGATCACGTAAAGGGAATACCGCAACAGTATTCATACTTGTGTAAATTATTCGATAAAGAAAATATAGAGATAACGGTGGTCTCGAATAATGTTTTACAAGATTATGTAAAGCAATGCGCTTTATATAAAACATCGTATTGGAAGAAACGGGGGATAGCAGATAACGTCGTTGCACAATATCGACTAGGATATGACCCACAACGCGACTGCGTTGTCATTCCTGTAGGACAATCATGTATACGTCGATATTTGCATAAAAAACATCCTGACCGGTATCGAAAATCTAAAGGATTTGCCGGGTATCTGAATATTGAAAATGTGAATAATTCGTTACCGATTATTATCTGTGAGGGCGAAATTGATACCTTATCCATTATCAGCAGCGGATATATGAACGTCGTATCTGCCGGAGGTGCTGCTAATGTAGCAGCTCTTGTAACCTCTTGGCATTACGCAGGAAATTTAAGGCTTGTCGAAGCCTTAGACCTAGATGATACTGGGAGGAATCAGGCGGATAAATTAAAAGCAATTTGTCAAATGAATGGGTATGACTATAAGTCGTTGTGGAAGTATATGGTGCCGATGTCAGTAAAAGATATAAATGACGTGTGGGTTAGTGCTCCTAACGAACTAAAAAAGGCGATTACCGCTATTACAGATAGAGGTGAGTCGCGTGTGGATTGAAGAAGTGATTGATGATGCAGGTAACAAAAAATATAAGTATTGCGAGCGATATAAAAACACACAGACCGGACGATGGCAACGCGTCTCTGTGACTTATACGAAACGTACAAATAGGGCAGCAAAACTGGCTCAGGATGAACTAGCCAGAAAAATTGCAGAAAAGCAAGCAGGTCAGGTCAAAGATATTACTTTTTATGAAATGGTTATTCAATGGTTTGAGCAAGAACGGAATAGTAAACGGATTTCTACGCAAGCAACTATTAAATCGTCGTATAAACGTTTTTTTCGTATATGGGATAAAGATCTACTGCTCAGTCAGATAACTGTACATATGGCAGAAGATATGTTGAATTGTTTATATCATGAATATCATTATTCATGGTCGGTTATTCGAGATACTCGCTCATTGCTGGGACGAGTTATACGGTTTGCTAAACGACGTGGATATACTGTGCAGATAGATTATTCGGAAATTATTATCCGACAAGATGCCTTGACTCCAGAAGATATTCAGAACAAGCAAAAAAAGTATTTAGAAATCGACGAGGTATACTGTGTTTTAGCGGAAATACGTAGCTGGCAAGATAGACTGCCGTTGAAAACTTTTTTCTATAATCGCATAGCGGAGGCATTCGAATTTCAATTTTTGACGGGCCTGCGGTGGGGAGAGTTGGCGGGATTATTAGAGAGCGACTATCATGCTGACGAAAAGACAATCGATATTAGGCGCAGTTATACCAATTTTAAAGTAGGAAAAGGTGAGAATACGCATTTTAATCTTCCTAAAAATCTATATTCCCTTCGAACAATAGCTTTATCGGATCGGGCTTGTGAAATTATTGAAAAAATAATAGAAGAAAATAAAATGATACGTGTTGCCAGTAATTGTCGGTATAAAAATTCCTGCAAACTTAACTTGATTTTTATTGGTACAGGCGGCGGGCATCTGACAAATAACCGAGCGAATAAAGTATTAAAACAGGTAACGTGCATATCGGGTAAAAAGCTGACGACCCATATTTTCCGGCACAGCCATATTACTCATTTAGCGACAGATTTGGGGATTCCGTTAGCGGCAGTTGCTAAACGAGTCGGTCATTGTAATACCAATACGACGGCGGCTGTCTATCTTCATGCAACAGAAAGCGGAATGGAAAAAATCATTACGGCACTGAATGCCGAAGAAGAGAGTCGGGAAAAGTAACTTAGCAAGATTCGCCCTTTGTGCGCACATAGGCGCAAAGGGCATCTTGCCAAAAGGGCTTTTGCCCCTTTGGAATCCCCTAAAAAAATGAGGTGAGTATCGTGAAAAATCATCGTATTTATTTGCGCGTCAGCGACGCCGAAAAAGGAATTATTGCCCTTCATGCCAGAGAGCATGATATGACGATAAGCAAGTATATCTTACACTGCGCGTTAGCCGATGAATTTGCCCAGGCTAATGAGGATCGGCAGCTTATGATGGAATTGCAACGAATTGGGGTTAATCTTAATCAAATTGCCCGGAAAATGAACAGCGGCAGCCCGATGTTACCGTTAGCCGGCACACTTCGCATACTGGCTAAAAAGCTGGATAAGCATTGCGAAACCATCATGCAGGAAAGAAAAGAATATCGAGAAGCTGTCCGGAGCTATTACCGGGAATGGCTGAACTATCTGCGTAAGGAATTTCAGCTTCAATGTAAACTGCGATGCAAAGAGAAACAATGCAATTTTTTGCGGACGGAATTGAAACGGATTCAGAATTACAATAGCAGGTGAACTGGTTATGGCGATCTTGAAAGCATTGTCCGGTAAACGAAGTCCTGTTTCTATCCAACAATACGTACTACAGGAAAAGAAAACGAATTCCGATTTGGTAAAAGGATATGAAGTAGACGGCATGGATTTTGGCAGGCAGTTTGAACGGATGCAGACGTTGTTTGAAAAGACATCAGGCCGGAGATACTACCATTATATTTTATCCCTGACGCCGGAAGAAACGAGGACTATTTCTCCAGAAAAAGTGAACGCTCTCGGTTATCGATTAGCGGAGCAGACCTTTGGTAACCAAGGATACCAATTTGCCGTAGTTACTCACACTGATACAAACCATATCCACGATCATATTATCGTCAACGCCGTCAACTTCAATACGGGCCGGAAGCTGCATATGACATCGCGAGATTTACAGGCTATGAAGGAACAACTCAACCTACTATGTCGCAGTCATGGACTGGAAGCAATTCCAGATTCCAGCAAAAAAATCGCCGACGGGGAATACTGGTCAAAACAGCACGGTAAAGACCCGTGGAAACAGGAAATACGCGATGTCATAGAGCTGGTAGGGACGCAGTCGAAAACCTATGAAGAATTCAAAAATACGTTGAAATATGACTGGAATATAGAAATTACGCGGGATACCGGCAAGGGCATGACCTATGTTCACCCATCTGGCAAAAAAGTACGCGGCAAAAAATTGGGCATTGTCTATGACAAACCACACCTCATGGCAGCATTTGCGAAAGCGCAGGAAATACAAAAGCCTAAGCGAAAAGTTATTGCTCGTCATAACGTCCCAGCTATTTCAAAACGTGGGGAACATAAAAAGCATAGTAACGCTTCGTCATTGGAAAAAATAGTTCGCCCTATCGTCCAACATGGTGATACGACGTATCAAGCTGGACAACTAAAGGATGATGATAAATACCAAGATAAAGACGAGTTAGAACGAGTAGAAAAAGAAATATATCGTGGTTGGAGTTTGTGATTAAATGATAGAAAGGAGCAGTATTTTTTATGACTTTGGTTAATAAAAATGGACAGACGCCGGCGCAAGTAAGGCAGGAAGATGATCTGCGCCAGCAACTAGAAAATATATGGAAACAGCAAGAGAAACTACAAAAACAAGTAGATACCTTGCAACAAAAAGTGAATTATACGGTAGATAAAATAGGTACTGTTGAAGAAATTGCCAATACGGGATTTTACTATACGAAAAAAGAAATACGGCAATCGCTAGGGAATATGAGAGATTATTTATGCATTGTGGTATTTATCTTAGCTATCGTTCAGGGCATATGCTTTTGGTCGCTTAATGGCAAAGTGAAAGATACTTTGCAGGCCATCTATACGATAAATGATATACTGCGTGGTGAAGCTGTATATTGGTATGATGATGAGAATAAAGCATTGTATATTCGAGATAAAGGAAACCATTCTTCATAATTTCTAGTACGTGTACCTCGACAAGTAAATATTGATATAAAAAGCAATGAATAAAACGCAATAAGATTAGGTTTACATTTTTAGTCTTATTGCGTTTTTTATATTTTAATTAATAGGGGATTTGTGAATCAAAAGAAGGGAAAATTGAAGAAGGTATGGCTTTATGGTAAACTAAAATAAATATGTTATTTTTATACGAAGGGGTTATATCTTTCGTCGTGACAAAATATAATAATAGTCATGGATATACAGCGAAGAAAAGCATGAAACTGATTTGGAGGATTTTTTATTATGAATAAACAGCAGCTTGCTTCAAAAATCTGGGAATCTGCTAATAAAATGCGTTCTAAGATTGAAGCTAACGAATATAAGGATTATATTTTGGGCTTTATTTTTTACAAATTTCTCTCTGATAAAGAGGTAAAATATTTGAAAGCCAACGATTGGACTGATGAGTATTTACCGTATGTGACGGAAGACGACGCTGAAACAGTAGAAAATGTTCAGAAAAACATTGGCTATTTCATTTCCTATGAAAACTTATTCTCTACATGGATTGCCAAGGGAAATGATTTTTCAGCTAGCGACGTAAGCGATGCCTTGTCGGCGTTTAGCCGTTTGATTAACCCATCTCATAAAAAAGTATTCGAAAACATATTTCAAACCTTGGAAACGGGCCTGACAAAACTGGGCGAAACGTCGGGAGCAAGAACTAAGGCAATTCGTGATTTGATTTACCTCATCAAGGACATTCCTATGGACGGTAAACAAGATTATGACGTTCTCGGCTTCATTTACGAATATTTAATTAGTAATTTTGCTGCTAACGCCGGAAAGAAAGCTGGAGAATTTTATACGCCTCACGAAGTGTCGCTCCTGATATCTGAAATTGTTGCCAATCATTTAAAAGAGCGGACAAAAATCGAAATATATGACCCAACCAGCGGCTCCGGCTCTCTGTTGATCAATATTGGCACTTGCGCTGCCCGTTACATGGGGAGCGAAGACCATATAAAATACTACGCGCAGGAGTTAAAAGAAAACACGTATAACCTCACTCGCATGAATCTTGTCATGCGCGGCATTCTGCCGGACAATATCGTGACGCGGTGCGGTGATACCCTCGAAGATGACTGGCCCTATTTTGAGGATAATGACCCCCAAAATACATATGAACCGTTATATGTTGATGCTGTCGTTTCCAATCCCCCGTATTCGCAAGCATGGAATCCAACAGATAGAGAAGCTGATCCGCGATATGCCCGTTTTGGGCTGGCTCCGAAAGGAAAAGCTGATTATGCTTTTTTGCTGCATGACCTGTTTCACTTGAAAAGTGACGGCATTATGGCGATTGTGTTGCCTCACGGCGTACTGTTCCGCGGCGGCGAAGAAGGAACGATTCGGAAAAATCTGATCGAACAAAATCACATTGACGCTATTATTGGCCTCCCGGCGAATATTTTCTTTGGTACAGGCATACCGACGATTATCATGGTGCTGAAACAGCGCCGGGATACGACGGATGTTCTGATTGTCGACGCGTCGAAAGGGTTTGCTAAACAAGGAAAAAACAACGTATTACGCGCCTGTGATATTAAGAAGATTGCCGATGTGGTACGTTCCCGCGTAACAGTGGATAAATTTTCCAAAGTTGTCAGCCGTGATGAAATACGAGCCAATGACTATAATCTTAATATTCCCCGCTATGTAGATTCTTCGGAAAAAGCCGAAAGCTGGGATATTTATGCGTCGATGTTCGGCGGTATTCCGGAAAGTGAGCTCCGCGAACTGCAGCCCTATTGGGATGCTTTTCCCCAGTTGAAACAGGCATTGTTTGTATCAGATAATCCGGCTTACTGCCATCTGGCTGTTGAAGACCTGAAGGCAGCCGTATTTGCTCATCCTGATGTTTCTTCCTTTATTGCTCAATACCGGCAAGCCTTTGCAACCTTTGAAGCGTTCTTGGAATCGGAACTGATTGACCATATGACGACATTGAATACCGCGCGAGAAGAATCGGTATTAAGCGATGAAATTTTTACGCGTCTTCGCGGTATTCCGCTGATTGATCGCTACAACGCATATCAACAGTTAGATGAAGCATGGCAGTCCATTGCCATTGATTTGGAAATTATACAAACAGAAGGACTGGAAGCTATCAGGCAGGTAGATCCTAATATGGTCGTCAAAAAGAAAAATGGCAAAGATCAGGAAACGCAGGAAGGTTGGATCGGTCATGTGCTTCCTTTTTCTCTGATACAGGATGCGTTGCTCTCTGATTCCCTTGCGGCCTTGCAGCAGAAAGAAAACCGCTTAAACGACATTGCGTCTGAACAGGAAACGTTATTGGATGAATTGAGCGAGGAAGATAAAGAAGCCAATTTTGTCAATGAGGCAAAGGATGCCTTTGTAGCGGCGGAAGTAAAAAAAGCTCTGAAAGCCAAAGATGCGGCTCCAGAAATATTGAAAGTATTACGGAATGTCGACGCACTCATGACGGAAGAAAAATCTTTGAAAAAACAGGTTAAAAAAGACCAAGAAGCCTTGCATTTGCTTACGAAGAAAACTATTGAAACATTGTCTGATGAAGAATCCATTAAGCTTATTAAGGATAAATGGATAGCTCCGGTTCTGACAAGCCTTACAGACCTTCCCAACGCTGTTATTCATGAATTTATTGCAAAGCTAGAAGTGTTGTGCCAAAAATATGAAACGACTTGTGAAGAAATAGAAAATCAGATTCGTGAAACAGAACAAGAATTGAATACTATGCTGGATGAGCTAACAGGCAACGAATTTGACATGAAAGGTATCGCAGAGCTGAAAAAACTGCTTGGAGGTGAATAAGTATGCAGGAAAAAACAAAGAAACCTGCCCTTCGCTTCAAGGGTTTTGATGAAGATTGGGAACAGCGTAAGTTAGGAAATATTGCTGAAATCGTAGGAGGTGGGACTCCAAACACAAATATTTCTGCCTATTGGGATGGCGATATAAATTGGTATTCTCCAGCTGAAATTAATGAGCAAATATATGTAAATTCTAGTCAACGGAAAATATCAGAACAGGGATATAATAATAGTTCTGCAAGGATGCTTCCTGTTGGGACGGTATTGTTTACATCTCGTGCAGGTATTGGAAAAACTGCAATATTATCCCATGAAGGCTGTACAAATCAAGGATTTCAGTCGATTGTTCCTAATCCAAACTTACTTGATTCTTACTTTATTTTTTCTCGTACAAGAGAACTTAAACAATATGGAGAAACAATAGGAGCTGGGTCTACTTTTGTTGAAGTTTCTGGAAAACAAATGGCTAATATGAATTTGATGATGCCTTCCACAATACAGGAACAGAAAGCTATCGGAAATTATTTTGCTCAACTCGATCAGCTCATCACCCTTCATCAGCGTAAGTATACAAAATTAGTGAATATAAAAAAATCCATGCTCGAAAAAATGTTCCCGAAAAATGGCGAAAACGTTCCGGAAATTCGTTTTGCCGGATTTACTGACCCTTGGGAACAGCGTAAGTTAGGGGATTATTGTTATATGTACAATGGAGATAGAAGTTCCAGATACCCAAATGCACAAGATATGGTCTCCGATGGTATACCATTTATCAATGCAGGTGATTTAGAAAATGGACATGTAAATCTGACTACGGCTAATAAAATTACTAGAGAGAAATATGATAGTTTAAGTGGTGCAAAACTTCAGCTAGGTGATATAGTTTACTGCCTTAGAGGAACATTAGGTAAAAATGCTTATATAGATAATTTTACAGAAGGAACGCTAGCTTCTTCGTTGGTTGCCATAAGAGCAAAGAATATCTATGGTAGGTATTTGTTTTATATTCTTAATTCAGATATTGAATATAGGCAGAGAGTGGTTCATGATGAAGGTGCTGCGCAACCAAATCTATCAGCAAAGAATGTGGCTGATTTTATTATTCCTGTGCCAAATATTGAGGAGCAAAAACAGATTTCGTCTATATTTAATAGTATTGACAACCTCATCACCCTTCATCAGCGTAAGTTGGAAAAACTGCAACATATCAAAAAAGCGTGCCTTGAAAAGATGTTTGTATAAGGCAGAAAGGAGTTTGTATGGCGTTTAGCAAAGAAGCCGATTTTGAAGAAGCCCTGATTGCTATATTATCTGAAAAAGGTTGGGAAAAAACGGTATTAAAAAATTATACGGAAGAGCAGCTGATCCAAAATTGGGCTAATATATTATTTGAAAATAACAGAGGCATAGACCGTCTCAATGATTATCCCCTTACAGACGGCGAAATGCGCCAAATTCTTGAACAAATCGGTACGCTTAAAACGCCGTTGAAGCTCAATGGCTTTATTAATGGGCGCAGTGTGACCATTACGCGGGATAATGTCGACGATAAACAGCATTTTGGTAAGGAAGTGTCACTCAAAATATACGATCGTCGGGAAATTGCTGCCGGGCAGAGCAGGTATCAGATAGCGCAGCAGCCGAAATTCCCTGCAAAATCGAAGCTGTTAAATGACCGGCGCGGCGATTTGATGCTTCTCATCAATGGTATGCCTGTTATCCACATAGAACTCAAGAAAAGCGGCGTGCCAGTTAGTCAAGCTTGCCATCAGATCGAAAAGTATGCCGGCGAAGGCGTATTTACGGGTTTATTCTCGCTGGTACAAATTTTTGTCGCCATGAATCCCGAAGAAGCATTGTATTTTGCTAATCCCGGCCCGGAAGGGATTTTTAATTCGGATTTTTATTTTCATTGGGCGGATTTCAATAATGAGCCTATCAATGACTGGAAGCAGATTGCCTCTACCCTCCTTTCTATCCCGATGGCCCATCAGTTGATTGGATTTTATACCGTAGCCGACAACTCGGACGGCGTGTTAAAAGTCATGCGTAGTTACCAATATTTTGCGGCCAATGCCATTTCCGATAAGGTGTCAAAAGCCAAATGGGGAGGCAAACAGCAACGAGGCGGATACATCTGGCATACGACCGGTTCTGGTAAAACTATGACGTCTTTTAAATCGGCTCAACTCATTGCTTCCTCAAAAGATGCCGATAAGGTAATTTTTCTCATGGATCGCATTGAATTGGGAACGCAGAGCCTGAAAGAATACCGTGGATTTGCAGAGGAAAATGAAGACGTGCAGGCAACGGAAAACACAAGTGTACTAGTGACGAAGTTAAAAAGTTCCAATCCGTCCGATACGTTAATTGTTACTTCTATTCAAAAGATGAGCAATATAAAGGAAGAAGGAGACGACGGACTAAAAGCAGCAGACATTGCTTTAATGAACAGCAAGCGAATAGTTTTTATTGTCGATGAATGTCACCGCTCTACCTTCGGTGATATGCTAATGACCATTAAACAAACCTTTCCAAAGGCAATCTTTTTTGGCTTTACTGGCACGCCCATACAGGATGAAAACCAAAAGAAATTCAGTACGACGGCGACGGTTTTTGGAGATGAGCTACATCGCTACAGCATTGCAGACGGTATTCGAGACAAGAATGTGCTTGGTTTTGACCCATATAAGGTACTGACGTTTAAAGATGATGACGTACGAAAAGCCATAGCATTGGAAAAAGCAAAGGCCGATAGCGTAGAAGATGCCTTTGCGGATACAAAAAAAGTAAAAATTTTTAATGACTACATGCATTGTCCCATGGCTGGTACATATGATAACAAAGGGGATTACATCAAGGGAATTGAAGATTATTTGCCTAACAGCCAGTACCGGGGGGAAGAACATCAGCAGATGGTAGTGAAGGATATATTAGATAAGTGGGTTATGCTGAGTCATAACGGGAAATTTCACGCCATTTTTGCTACGAGCAGCATCCCGGAAGCCATCGACTACTATCGCCGGTTGAAAAAAGAAGCGCCCCAATTAAAAATAACGGCGCTGTTTGATCCTAATATTGATAATAATGCTGGATGGAAGAATAAAGAGGACGGTTTGCTGGAAATTATTACGGATTATAATGCTCAGTATGAACAAGAATTTACAATTCCAACCTTTGCCAAGATGAAGAAGGATATTGCTGCCAGATTGGCTCATAAACGGCCGTATGAGAGAGTCGAACGGACACCAGAAAAGGAAATCAACATCCTTATTGTTGTCGATCAGATGCTTACCGGCTTTGACTCAAAATGGATCAACACGTTGTATCTGGATAAAGTGTTGCAATATGAAAACATCATTCAGGCGTTCTCGCGTACCAATCGCTTGTTTGGCCCGGAAAAACCATTTGGCACCATACGGTACTATCGTCGGCCCCATACAATGGAACGAAATATTGCTGCTGCTGTAAAACTGTATTCCGGCGATAAGCCATTGGGACTGTTTGTTGATAAACTGGATAAGAATTTACAGGCCATGAATGACGTATTTGAGCAGATAAAAGATGTTTTTGCACAAGCACAAGTCGCCGATTTTGCCCATTTACCGGAAGAAATGACGGCTAAGAAAAAATTTGCCAAGTTGTTCAAGCAGTTTAACGACTATTTGGAAGCTGCGAATGTCCAAGGTTTTACTTGGGATAAACTGTCCTACGAATTTACCAACGATGAAATAGGGAAAACATATGTCATCAACGTAGCATTGGATGAAAAGACTTATAAAACGTTAGCCCTTCGTTATAAAGAATTATTTGAACCGGGTGACAGCTCCAATGGCGATGAAGACGTACCTTATGATATTGATGGGTATCTTACGACCATTGACACGGATATGATTGATTCGGATTACATGAACACCCGTTTTGAAAAGTTTCTGAAAATACTTCAGCAGGAAGGCGATAATGCAGAAGAACTCAAACAGGCAGTTGATGAGCTGCATAAGACGTTCGCTACTTTGACGCAGGAAGAACAAAAATATGCCACTATTTTTCTGCATGACGTCCAGTGCGGCAATGTCGAACCGAAAGGCAATAAAACATTGCGGGACTATATCACGGAGTACATGACGAAAGCAAAAGATGATCAGCTGCACCGTTTTGCTGATGTTTTTGGGCTAGATGAACAGAAACTTCGTGCTCTCATGACCTTGCAAATCACAGAAGCCAATATCAATGAATTTGGACGGTTTGATGCTTTAAAAGCAACGGTAGATAAACAAAAAGCCAAAGCGTACTTTGAAACCATCGAAGGGAAGCCGATCATTCCGCCGAAAGTTCCCATGAAAATTGATAAACTGCTACGGGAATTTGTTTTGAAGGGCGGTTTTGAAATCAACATGCCGAAGTAACTATTAGTTAGAGTACGAATAACGGCCGTTTTATAAATGATAATTGGCAAATATAAAACGAAATATAAAATGAATTGACAATAGTATAGAAGTATATAAAATAATAGTTAAAAATAGCAAAAAATAAAATAGAATAATAAAATGCCTTACTTCTATTTTATAAAAGGTGGTGATTTATAAAATGCTGCCAGAAAATTTAAAGGAATTAGTAAACGAAATTATCAATCAAAAGACGGAAAAACAAGATATCGAATTAAAAGCAGCAGAAAAAGGCTGCCCCAGTCGATTGTATGATACGCTATCCAGTTTTTCCAATCAGGATGCTGGCGGAATTTTAATTTTTGGTATTGATGAAACACAGAATTTTAAAATTGTCGGCGTATATGATTTACAGGATTTACAGAAAAAAGTTACAGAGCAATGTTTGCAAATGGAGCCGCCGGTGCGAGCTGTTTTTACAGTTGCCGAATATGACGGCGCCTATATCTGCTCGGCAGAAATTCCCGGTTTAGACATATCGGAACAGCCTTGTTATTATACTGGAAAAGGAAGATTAAAAGGATCTTATATTCGTGTTGGCGACGCCGATTTGCCTATGACGGACTATGAGCTGTATAGTCTGGAAGCGTTCCGCAAACATTTGCATGATGATGAACGTGTCGTGGAACGGGCAAACTTGGAATCCTTAGATCAAGACAGTGTAACCGCCTATATTGAGCAGAAAAAAATCGACCGGCCTAAATTTGCCCAACTGCCGGAAAATATGATGTATGAAATGCTGAATATATTGCGAAACGGTAAGCCTACATTGGCTGCATTGCTGAATTTTGGCATATATCCGCAAGGATATTTTCCCCAATTAGGCATAACGGCCATTGTCGTGCCGGGAACGGCGATTGGCGATACGACGGAGCAAGATGTTCGTTTTTTGGACAATAAAAGAATTGAAGGCAGCCTGACTGCCATGGTAAAAGAAGCTATCGCGTTTTGCGTCCGCAATATGAAGGTAAGGACGGTCATAGACCGAACAACGGGAGAACGGAAAGACCAGACGGAATACCCGGTTGCCGCCATTCGTGAAGCTGTATTGAACGCCGTTATTCATCGTGATTATAGCTTCTATACGGAAGGTATGCCAATTCAAATTGACATGTTTATCGATCGAATGGAAATCCATAGTCCCGGAAGCCTGTATGGAAGAATGACCGTAGACCAATTAGGCATTGCCAAGACAGACATACGAAATCCGGCATTAGCCGTTATGGCTGAGAGCATGACAGAGGCGGAAAACCGGTATTCTGGTATCCCAACGATGCGCAACGAAATGAAAGCCTATGGATTGCCTGAACCTAAATTTGAAAACAGGCGCAATGAATTTGTCGTTACGTTCTATAATGCAATAGAAACAAGTACTACGGAGACCGATGCAGGAATTGGGAAGAGAAGTTTGCTTGATTTTTGCCGGACGCCACGGACTAGAAAAGAAATTGCCGACTTTTTACAGGTTAAGACTGTTGGCTATGCTATAAATAAATACGTGCGCCCTCTAGTGGAAGCCGGAATGTTGCAAATGACTTGTCCGGAACGGCCTAAAAGTCGAACACAGAAGTATGTTACTGTGCAGCAAACAGGGAAATCCGATAAGCGCTGATTATATTGAATATATTGATTATGTAGAGTCAAGGAGGCTATTCCTTGACTCTTTTATATTTTTACGGCGATTACAATTAAATATACCATTTGGATTTGCTGTATGTGCGGCTTTTTGCTTGGGAACAGCGTAAGTTAGGAGAGATAATTCTTTTAAATGGTCGTATTGGTTTTAGAGGTTATACTGAAAAGGATATTATTTCTAAAGAAGAAGGAGGTATTCTGGCTTTTAGTCCAACAAATATTGTAGATAATAAGTTGACTATGAATTGTAAAAATACATATATAACAAGATTAAAATATGATGAATCGCCAGAAATCAAAATTCACAATGGTGATATTCTTTTTGTAAAAACAGGGTCAACACTTGGAAAAAGTGCCTTAGTTACTGGACTTTTCGAAGATGCAACATTAAATCCCCAAGTAGTAGTTATGCGTACTAACAAAACTGATGCAACATTTTTAGCAGTATTATTACTGACTGACAATGTTATGGCTCAAGTTAATTCTGCCAAAATAGGCGGTGCTGTTCCCACCTTAACAGAAACCAATATCAAAGATTTTGATATTATTGTTCCCAAAATGGATTCCGAAAAGGCACAAATAGGGCTCTATTTTTCTAATCTTGACAACCTCATCACCCTTCATCAGCGTGAGTATATATGCTTTAAAAATGGAGGTAAACTATGTTAAAAGAAATTAAAAATACGGATCTTTTTTGCGATTATTATGCACAATGGATTAAAGTGTATAAGGAAGGTGCTATTAGACCTGTTACGCTGAAGAAATATCAGATGACTCTTGCATGGTTGAAAAAATTAGCGCCAAAACTTAAACTTTGTGACGTATCGCGAATTACTTATCAACAGATTTTAAATGATTATGCGCTTACTCATGAAAAACAAACTACCATGGATTTTCATCATCAACTGAAAGGTGCCATTATCGATGCTGTAGATGACGGCTTTATTTTAAAAGATCCTACGAGAAAAGCCATCATTAAAGGAAAAACGCCGACTCCTAAAAAAATCAAATATCTGAATCAATATGAACTTCACACTTTGTTGAATACCTTGAATTTAAAGAATGCCATTAATTGGGATTGGCTCATTCTTTTAGTAGCAAAGACAGGAATGCGTTTTTCTGAAGCATTGGCAATAACTCCGAATGATTTTGATTTTGCGCATCAAATGCTTTCCATAAGTAAAACATGGGACTATAAAGATAATGGCGGTTTTATGCCGACTAAAAATCGTTCATCTATTCGGAAAATTCAAATTGATTGGCAAACAGTAATTCAATTTGCCGAATTAGTAAAAAGATTGCCTATAGATAAACCGATTTTTATTACCAAGGATCGGATATATAATTCCACAGTCAACAACATATTATCGAGACATTGCCAAAAAGCGAATATACCGATAATTTCCATTCATGGACTCCGCCATACTCATGCCTCGTTGCTTCTTTTTGCTGGGGTGTCTATTGCTAGCGTTGCTCGAAGATTAGGTCATTCTAGCATGACCACAACACAAAAAACATATTTGCATATTATTCAAGAGCTTGAAAATCAAGATATTGACCTGATTATGCGAGCTTTATCCGGATTAAGTTGAGATTAGTGTCTGCGCATATAATACTCACGCTGATGAAGGGTGATGAGCTGATCGAGTTTATAAAAAAAATGTCCAATCATTTGTTGTTCATTAATAGTTGGAACAGGCATACTTTCTTTAAAGAAATCTTGTATGACTAAATCATTCATCATTCTTGATGCTTTTGTACAATGAGAAAGAATTTTTCTCATTAATTGCTCATTATTAATCGCATATTTCCAAAAATATAAGTCATAATCTGTTTTCGGTCGAAAAACCATAAAAATATGAGATACTATGCCATTTCCTAAATCGTTTTCAACAAAACGACCAAAACGAAATTGCTTGCTTTGATGACCTTCAAATACTATATCTCCTAATAAACATATTGTGTACGTTCTTAAATAATCTTCATTAGTAATGCAACCATCTTTCTTGTATTGCATTGAAGCGACTGTGATACTTTTATCGATTCCATAAGTAAGATCGTTTTTCTCTGTTACTCGTTCATATAAGTCTCCAAACTTACGCTGTTCCCAAGCTTCCGTAAATCCAGCAAATCTGATCTCTGGAACAACCGAACCTTCTTTTGGGAACATTTTTTGCAGCAGACTTTTTTTCACTTTTTTGAGTGCGTCGCACTTACGCTGATGAAGGGTGATTATCCGATCTAGTTCTAAAAGGACTTTTGATATACTTTTTTGTTCTTTTATTGATAGAGGAATAGTTATACGAAGTTTTTTCAATTTATTTAGATACATATATGTTCGCGAGCCACCTTGTTTTTGTAAACGAGCAAACTTTGCGAACTCATACCCATAATTTAACTGATATTGCAAGTATTTAGAGTCTAATTCTATATTGGTAGTAAATACAGGATAAAGCGTGCTGACTATGCCATTTTCAACAATATTATTTATATTGAAGTAAAATATTTCATCATCAGACATATGTCGGTATGTAAAATACCCATAAGGAACAATATTATAGCCAGTATTATCTTCCGAGGCAATTTGATTTCCAGAAAAATAATCCGTTTGCAAAAATATTCCTTTTCTTGACGAAGTTAATGCAGGGTATTGGTTGTTTTCTGTCGTAACCTCAGTATACTCTATTATAAAATTCCCTAACTCACGCTGTTCCCAAGGTTCCGTAAATCCGGCAAATCGGATAGCCGGTACGCGCTTTTTTTCGTGCATTTCCTCCCCCATCATTCTGCCTCCTTGGAAAATAATGCCAATAATTGTTCTAATCCTGCCTGCCCTTCCGGCGTAGAAGCCGTCAATTCGCGCAATCCTTTCAATAATTCAGATTCTGCTTCGGCAATTTCCTTATCTGTTTGAATGATCTCTGCCGCTGCGGCACCCAGATCTATTTCCGGTTCTTCTTCAAAGGTATCGACGTAACGGGGAATATTTAAATTAAAGTCGTTTTGCTCGATTTCTTCAAACGTTGCCACATGAGCATGTTTATCCACGTCTTTTCGATTATGATACATGTCTACGATGGCGTTGATATGTTCTTCCGTCAGCGTATTCTGCTTCTTCCCCCGTTCAAATTCCTTCGACGCGTCGATAAATAAAACGTCCCGGCTCATGTCTTCGCCGCGGCTCTTTTTCAATACGACAATCGTCGTTGGTATAGACGTATTATAAAACAAGTTGGCCGGAAGGCCGATAACTGCGTATATCGCCCCGGCTTCCAACAGCTTCCTCCGAATCTTCCCTTCGGCCGCGCCGCGGAACAATACGCCGTGAGGCAGGACAATAGCCATGGTGCCCGTATTTTTTAAATGATAATAGCCGTGAAGCAAAAATGCGTAATCGGCCTTGGATTTCGGCGGCAGTACGCCGTAATCGCTGAACCTTGAATCGGTCAAAAATCCGGGACTTGCCGTCCATTTTTGCGAATAAGGCGGATTCATGACGACGCAGTGAAACATCGTTTCTTCGTCAGTTGGCCAGTCTGCATCAAGTGTATCGCCGTTGCGGAGGTGCTGATTGCTCGGGTTAATGCTGTGAAGGAACATATTCATACGGGCGAGATTGTATGTTGAAGTCATTAATTCCTGCCCATAATACTGTATGAAGTCAGGATAGTTCGAATATTTTTTCAAGCTCAGCAGCAGCGACGCCGACCCCATCGCCGGGTCGTATACCGTAAGTCCCGTTACGTTTTCCTGGCTGCTAATCGTGATTTTCGCTAATATCTCCGACACGGCTTTCGGCGTATAGAACTCCCCTGCCTTCTTCCCTGTTTCCGATGCGAATTGGCCGATCATGTATTCGTATGCGTCGCCTAATACGTCGCCCGAATAAGCCATCAAGTTTGCCTCGTTGATCTTTTTCAGCAGCTCGGCGACGGTCTGGCTCTGTTTCAAATCGCCCGTTCCCAGCCGCGGTGAATATAAATCGACGTCAGCAAACAGCTTATCAAATATAGGATCCGATTCTTGGATTTCATTAAAGCTTCTTTGCAGGTCTTCGCGCTGAAACTCATTTCCTTCTGCTTTGTCAGCCAACTTCGTATAGGTCACGTCAGGCTGAATACTGTACCGTATCTTTTCGCGTAATTCCTGCAAAAATTCATCATCACCATAAGCTTCTTCATACACGTGCTGCGCTTCAATCATCGTATTCGGCTTGCCGCCTTCGTATAAATCGTAAGCTTCCATCAACAACTTATCTGATAAATATTTATAAAATACAAACCCCAATAAATAGTCTTTATAATCGTTTGCATCCATTTTCGAACGCAGAATATCTGCTCCATCCCATAAAATCTGCCGTAATTCCTTACTGTTTTCCGTTATTGCCATATTCCATGACCTCCCTAGTTGTATTGCGAATGATTTGCAGTGTAAAACGAGTCCAATCGTCTTTCTGTTTATCCATTAACCCCTGCATATGTTTGAGATTTTTATATAGCTCTCCTATTTGCTGCTGCGTTTCTATAGGCGGTAGCCGCATTTCTAACTCGTCGATAAAGCGAGGCGTATACACCGACAAGTTTACATCTCTGTAATTTTGCCGCCTCACTTCGCCCGATTCATTGATCCAATAGCAAAAATACCAAGCGTCAAGCAGCTTCCCATCAAACTGGCATTTCACAAAATTTGAAGTTAACATCTTCCCTGCATTCGTCGGCGTAATAATAGCCGCCTGTTGTTTCATCAAGCTGATCACTACGTCGCCTATTTTAGTGAAAAAATCAGGCATATCTCTTTTTTTTGTCCTTTTTTTCGTTCCCAGTTGTGATAAATCCAATTCTATATCGGCGACAGTATATAGTAATCTGTTATCATACTTCTTTTTTATACGCGACGCATTCGGCCCTGATAAAAGCTGTACAACATCACTTACCTTCATAAGCCTCCTCCCCTATCTTTATCTAAGTACTTGAACTAAATTACACGTAAATCGTATCATATATTCACCAAATCGTCAATGTAATTCATTTCAATTACTTCAATCAAGTAATTTCTTGGGAACAGCGTAAGTTGGGAAATATAGGACAAACGTATACAGGACTTTCGGGAAAAACAAAAGAAGATTTTGGTCATGGAGATGCTAGCTTTATAACTTACATGAATGTTTTTTCAAATCCCGTTGCTAATCCTAATATGATAGAGCCAATAGAAATTGATCAGAAACAAAACGAGGTTAAAGTTGGAGATGTGTTTTTTACGACCTCCTCGGAAACACCTGAAGAAGTTGGGATGACGTCTGTTTTACTTGAAAAGTATGGGAAAACCTATTTAAATAGCTTCTGTTTTGGCTTTCGCCCAACAGAAAAATTTGATAATTATTTTTTAGCTTACATGCTTCGCTCTCATTCTGTAAGAGAAAAAATAACACTATTGGCACAAGGAATATCTCGATATAACATTTCTAAAAATAAGGTGATGGAAATTACTATATCAGTTCCAACACCTGAAGAACAAAAATGTGTTGGAGAATATTTTAGATTACTCGATACGCTTATCACCCTTCATCAGCGTAAGTATTTTAACGCTATGAATATCAAAAAAATAGCATTATTAAAATTTTTCTCAACACTATCCCATGAGATATATAGGCAATTTACAAATTCTTGGGAACAGCGTAAGTTGGGAGAGTTGGGGACAATTACAACGGGAAATACCCCATCAACATCTATTCCTGGCTATTATTCTAGTGATGGAATAATATGGGTTACCCCCACAGACATTGTTGAAAATATAACAGTCAAAAGCGCAAGAAAACTAAGTCCCTTGGGACAGAAAGTTGGTCGTGTTGTTCCCCAAAATACAATTCTAGTAACATGTATTGCAAGTATTGGAAAGAATACCATGCTTGGAATTGCGGGCAGCTTTAATCAACAGATTAATGGATTAACACCGAATGAAAACAAATACAACCCTTATTTTCTTTTGACTGAAAGTTTTTTATGGTCAGTTAAAATGAAAAATTCAGCAGCCGCAGGCACTATGCAAATTGTAAACAGAACAGAGTTTTCAGAGCTTAAAACTTGGCTTCCCAGTTTAAAAGAACAAAAGCAAATAGGTTCTTTTTTTCAGCAATTAGATAACCTCATCACCCTTCATCAGCATGAAAATTTGAAAGGAGGCTTATTATGACAACGACTTTCATCACAACAAAAAGAACCGATTTATTCCATCAGTATTATTCAAATTGGTTGATTATTTACAAGGAAGGCTCTATCCGGGACGTTACGATGAAAAAGTATCGTCTTACCGAATCGTGGCTAAAAAAACTGGCTCCCGATCTGCGCATCGTCGATTTAGACCGCATTGCTTACCAAAAATTAATCAACGATTATGCAGAAAATCACGAACGGCAAACAACGATGGATTTTCATCATCAATTAAAAGGAGCCATTATCGACGCCTTAGACGAAGGATTGATCGACCGGGATCCTACGCGCAAAGTCATCATCAAAGGCAAACCGCCGTCCCAGAAAAAAGCAAAATATTTAAGCCGATACGAATTGCAAAAATTGTTGGCGCAACTCAAATTGACTGAACAGCTGACTATGGATTGGCTTATTTTGCTCGTTGCCAAAACGGGACTGCGCTTTTCCGAAGCCCTAGCCGTCACGCCGAAAGATTTTGATTTTCTCCACCAAACCTTATCGATTGATAAGACCTGGAATTATAAAGGCGAAGGCGGATTCCTGCCGACGAAAAACCGTTCATCTATCCGCAAAATCAAATTAGACTGGCAGACGGTCATCCAATTTTTCACGTTAATAAAAAACTTACCTCCTCAAAAACCTATTTTTGTCCCACCGAAAAAGAAAATCTACAATTCGACAGTCAACGATATTTTAGAACGGCACTGTATTAAAGCCGACATTCCCATTATTTCCATGCACGGCTTGCGTCATACCCATGCGTCTCTCTTATTATTTTCCGACGTGTCCGTCGCCAGTGTCGCGCGACGTTTAGGCCACTCCAGCATTAACACGACGCAGCGTACGTATCTTCATATCATACGGGAATTAGAAAGTAAAGATATTGATTTGATTATGCGTTCGTTATCCAGCTTATTAAGTTAGCATACAATAACCTAGACTGAAATAGTATCTGATTAAGGCATACATCAAGGGCTGCCGCACTAAGAAGATTGTTCTTCTTCAGCGTCAGCCCCATTCTAATTGCAAAAAAAAGACCCTGCCCTCACGAACACGGCCTTGTAATCCATTCTATTTAGTTCATTTTTATATATCAACAATATTGTATCATCCAAAGAAATACACCGCAGCCAAAGCGGTGACGATAAAGCGGTAGACGGCGAAGGTGGTCAGCGTCGAGCGGTTCAGGAAGTTCAGGAACCAATAGACCGACGCGTAGGACACGGCGAAGGCGACGAAGAAGCCGATGGTAATCATGTCGAAATCGTTGTCCGTCAGGACGTACATGTTTTTCAGCAAGTCGTAAAAGCAGGCGGCCAACATAACCGGCACGGCCATGATAAAGGAAAAGTCTGCCGCCGCCTTACGGCCGACGCCGAGGAACAGGCCTCCGGAGATGGTCGAGCCGGAACGGGAAAAGCCCGGCCACAGGGCAAGGATTTGAAACAGGCCGATGCCGAAGGCCTGGGCGACGGTAAGATTGTCCACGTCGTCGCACAGCGTTTTGCCATGGGCTTTTTCAGCTGCCATCATGAATACGCCGCCGGCGACGAGGCCGATGAGGACCGTTTCTACGGAAAACAAATAGGTCTTGATGAAGTGATGGAGCAAATACCCTACGGGCAGGACGGGAACCGCGCCGGCGGCGATGTGAACCAGCGTCAGGCCCGTATCGGAGCGCCGCCAGTTTTCCCGCC
>ERZ838516.2279-NODE-2279-length-21114-cov-87.999145_pt1 | contig 21114 bp, 18 predicted proteins | sample MGYA00519910_ERZ838516 | MGnify/ENA primary metagenome ERZ838516 (study PRJEB31850, sample SAMEA3708837) | human gut metagenome | biome: human gut; feature: human-associated habitat; material: faeces | place: China | collected 2014 ... | reverse complement strand
GCGAGCTTATATCCCCATAAATAAATTTAGGGGCTTTACGCTCGCATTTGGTAAATTTTTATAAAAATAACAAAAAATTTTTCTAAATTTGCTAAAAAGGTTTATTTTCTTCCTTTAAACTGCAAGTAAATCATTAAAGGAGTGATTACTTATGCAAAATTTTCAAGTAGTAGATATCTCAGCTTGGCAAGAAAAACTCAATTGGCAAAAACTAAAGACAAATAATATTCAAGGCGTTATCATCAAAATAGGTGAGTACACTCATCTAGATGAAATGTTTATCTCACATGTAAATAATGCTGTAACTTATAATCTGCCCTATGGCATATATTATTATGCTCATGCTTCAACAATTGATGAAGCTATAGCAGAAGCCAATTGGGTAGATAAACAAATCAAAACATATCTCAATGGACAAAATCCGCCACTTGGCATCTGGTATGATGCAGAAGATAAATCTATGCTCAAAAACAATATCAATGTAGCCTATATGATTGGTAATTTCATCAATCGACTAAATGAACTAGATTATAATTATGTAGGTCTATATAGTTCCTATAATTGGCTCACCAATATCATTGACTTAAATCTACTAGCAGATTATATCCCCATCTGGTCTGCTCAATATTATCATGAAAATAGCTTTAAACTAGAATATCCTAATCGCATTTGTAAGATATGGCAATATACAGATCATAAGCAAATAGATGATATGATACTTGATTGTAATATTTACTATGCATAAACCATACTAAAAGAAAACCGCAAAGAAGATATATTCTTTGCGGTTTTTTCTATTTACATATTCAATTCTTGTAAATATCTTGATAAAGCATCTTGCCATATTGGCAATCTATTAAAGCCTGCTTCATCTAAACATTTTTTACTCATTCTTGAATTATGTGGTCGTATAGCTTTTGTTAGAAATGCGCTGTACTAGTTCAACATTTATCTTTATACCTGCTAATTTAAACATTTCACAAGCAAAATCATACCATGAACATAAACTTTCATTTGCAGCGTGATAAATACTGTATAAAAAAGATAATCCTATTCTCTTTTTTTATCTATTATTATACATTTTATTATAATAATCTTTGTATTCACCATTGATGATTTTTTCCCACCAAGATTTATGTGTCAAATACCAATCAATAGTTTTCTTAATTCCATCATCAAATTTAGTAGCAGGAAACCAACCAAGTTCATTATGAATTTTTGTAGGAGCAATAGCATATCTACGATCATGACCTGGTCTATCTGTTACAAATTCAATTAAATCTTCACTTTTACCAAGTTCTTTTATAATTGTTTTTACAACTTCTAAATTAGTATGTTCATTATGACCACCAATATTATATACTTCACCAATTTTCCCTTTGCGAATAATCAAATCTATAGCAGAGCAATGATCTTCTACATAAAGCCAATCACGTACATTTTCACCTTTACCATATACAGGTAATTTTTTATCATTTAAAGCATTTACTATCATGAGTGGAATTAATTTTTCAGGGAAGTGATATGGTCCATAGTTATTTGAACAACGAGAAATAGTCACAGGTAATTTATAAGTACGATAATATGCTTGTACTAATAAATCTGCTGAAGCTTTCGAAGCTGAATATGGACTAGAAGTATGAAGTGGTGTTGTTTCCGTAAAGAATAAATCTGGTCTATCAAGTGGTAAATCTCCATAAACTTCATCTGTAGATACTTGATGATAGCGAATATTACCATGTTTACGGCAAGCATCCATAAGTACACTTGTACCGATTACATTTGTCTGTAAAAAGATTTCTGGATTTTCAATAGATCTATCTACATGAGATTCTGCTGCAAAATTTACTACAACATCTGGCTGTTCACTTGCAAATAATTCATCAACAAAAACTCTATCAGCAATATTTCCTTTAATAAATTTAAACTTAGGATTTTTCATTGCTGTTTCTAATGTTTCTAAATTGCCAGCATAAGTTAACTTATCTAAACAAATCACTTCATCATTTGGATAATTATCGAATTCATAATAAACAAAATTACCACCAATAAATCCTGCTCCACCAGTTACTAATATTTTCATTATTTATCTTTTAAATTTTAAAACTAAACTTTTTATCTTAGATTTTTCGTCAATATTCATAAAGAATTTATACATTACACCTATATATAATATAGTATATATTAATAGTTTCATGATAAACACTATTATATTCTTATCTTCAATCATTCCATTAAAAATATAGCCTATTATAGTAACAATAATTACACCAATTGTTATTTTACTGATATTTTTCCAAAATAATATTATATCTAACTTAGTTATATTTAAATAATACCAATTCATTATTAAACCATTACCAATAAACATAGATAAACCTGTTGCAAAAGCGCAACCTATACCACCATATATCTTTGCTAATGGAATAGCTAAACATAGGTTAAATACACCCATACAAAAATAAACTTTTGCTCTAAAATAATATTTATTTTGGGCCTGCAATATAGCTAATCCTATATTCTGTATTAAATCTATTGTAAACGGTATTATTATCAATAATGTAATCCAATAAGCATCCTCAAAACCTTTTCCTGCCCAAAAATCTATAAATACTTTACCAAAAATAAAAAATCCACTACTAATAGCTGCTAATAAAAAATATTGCCATCTACCAATATTTATAAATAAATCAGATATTATCTTCATAGACTCTCTTTTTGCTATCATTTTTGTAATATGTGGTAAATAAACACCTGAAATTGCAGTTGCTAATGCCATATAATTCATATAAATAAGTGATGCTATTGCATATACCGCTACTATACTAGTTCCACTGATTATACCTAAAATTATTTGATTTGTTTTAAAAAATACTTGATCTATTAAGGTAACTGCAAAAACACTTAAAGCTAATTTTTTAAATTCTTTAAATAACTCTTTATCCCAATAATGATATTTTATACGTATCTTTAAAATTTTAAAACAATAAATACATCTAGCCACACTTAAAAATATATTCAATATTGTTTGCACTAAAGCCACAGAAAAAGCATATGGATGTTCTTGCAATATTACAATAACCAAAATTGGTTGTAAAACTAATTGAATAGTTTCTATTCCTTTAAGAAATAAAAATTTTTCATGTGCATTAATAATCGCTCTAAATATCATTGTAGAAATTGTAACTACTATGTTTAAAAGCAATAATATAAAGATATTTTTTGCTGAAGAAATTTCTACAAGTGTCATACTGTTATAAAATATATCATCTAAAAACAAATAACATATGTATCCTATAATAAATAATATCAAAGTTATTGCAATATAACATCTCGTAGAAATAGCTAATATATTTTCCATACTAATTTTATCATTTAATGCTTTATATTTAGTATAAAAACGAATAACTGCAGCTGTTAACCCAAAATCCATAATACTAAAATAAGCAATAAAAGAACCAATCAATTGATATAAACCATATTCATTTTTTCCAATATAATATAATAAAATTGGCACGTATATAAAATTAATTAATGTTTGTAATAATATATTAATATAACTTATTATTATTCCTATTTTTCTTTCATTGAACATTTAATTTCTCCATAAAGTTTTTAAATATCTAATAAAAGCTATAGTATACAAACCAAACCACTTATTGTTTTTTAAAAAATATATACTTATATATTCTTTTAAATTCATATTTAATGTAAATATATCATCTAAAGGTACTATTTCTTTTATATTAGCTAATCTTATTTTCATTTTTTTCAATTCATCTTTACTAATATTTTCTAAAATTAAATATTTAAATATCATAAATTTAGTGTATTTTAATAAATATATATTTTTTTCTTTTTTATTTACTAAAAGTAATTCATTAATTAAGAAATTTTTCTTCATTTTTAAATTTTCTATGTCTGATAAAAAATGCCTATCACTCAATGTTCTTGACAATGAATTATTTTTCCTTATATAGTAATTATACAGATTTTTATTCAAAAATTTATATGTTCGTACATATTTTAAATACTCTTGATTAAATATTTGATCCTCTGCTGTAATTAAATTTACAGGAAATTTTATATTATATTTTTTTATAATATTATTCTTATATAATTTTCCCCATGGAGTATGAAAATATTCAGCAATACGATAAAAATCTTTATCAAAATAATTTGATAAATTTTTTCTATTTTCAAATTTAACGTCACAAATTTTATTTAATATTGGATAAACATATCTTGCTAAACAAAAAACTACATCACAAGAATATTTTTTCATATAAATTAACATTTCCTCTACATATTTCTCATCTACAGTATCATCTGGATCAATAAATGATATATATTCACCTGTACTAGCTTCTATACCTAAATTTCTAGCGTTTGATACACCTTTATTTTTACTAGAAATAAATTTTATTCTATAATCCTTTATTTGATATTTTTTACAAATAAATTCACTTCTATCTGTACTACCATCATTTATTAATATAATTTCTATGTTTTTATAACTTTGTTTTATAATAGATTCTATACATTTTTCTAGATAATTTTCCATATTATATATTGGAACAATTATGCTCACTTTATCTTTCATTATAAAAACAAACCATCCTTTTAATATTAAAATTTATATTAATTCTTTCCTTATTTGAACTAATACACTCTCTATAACTTTGTCCATATCATAATATTTATATTCACCCAAACGACCACCAAAAATAACATTTTTTTCTTGTTTAGCTAACTCAAGATATTTTTGATATAATTTTTGATTTTTATCATCATTTACTGGATAATATGCCTCTTCTTCAAGATGCCAATCTGATGGATATTCTTTTGTAACATATGTTATTGGCTGTGTACCAAATTCAAAATGTTTATGTTCAATAATTCGTGTATATGGAACTTCTCTAGCCGTAAAATTCATAACCGCTACACCTTGATAATTATCTTGCTTTAATCTTTCAGTTTCAAATCGTAACCCTCTATATTCAAGCTGACCAAATTTGTAATCAAAATAACTATCTATAGCACCTGTAAATACAATCTTATCTGCTATATTTTGATATTTTTCTCTTTGTCTTATAAAATCTACATTAAGCTCTATATCACAATTAACTAATAGTTTTTCAATAATTTGATTATACCCTCCAATAGGTATACCTTGATAACGTGCATTAAAATAATTATTATCATAAGTATATCGAACAGGTAATCTCTTTATGATAAATGCTGGTAAATCTTTGCAATCTCTACCCCATTGCTTCTCTGTATAACCTTTTATAAGTTTAGTATAAATATCCGTCCCTACTAAACTTATAGCTTGCTCTTCTAAATTCTTAGGCTCATCTTTTATAACTTGCTTTTGTTTATCAATTATAGTCTTTGCTTCTTTTGGTGTAACTATATTCCACATCTTACTGAAAGTATTCATATTAAATGGCAAATTATAAATCTCACCATGATAATTAGCTACTGGACTATTTATATAATTATTAAATTCAACAAATTGATTTACATAATCCCATACCTCTTTATTATTTGTGTGAAAAATATGTGCACCATACTTATGAATATTAATACCTTCTTTATTTTCACAATAAATATTACCACCAATATGATTTCTTTTATCTATAACAAGACATTTTTTTCCTTTTTTAGTAGCTTCATAAGCAAAAATACTACCAAATAAACCGCTACCAACTATTAAATAATTATATTTTAAGTTCATTTACCTATAATCCTTTTATATTTTCTATCTAAAAACATTACATACCATATGATATATATTTCATAAAATAAAACCTCAACAATTTTGCCAATTTGGCTCTTTTACTCAATTCAATACTTAAATCTGAATATTTACTTGTTATCATCTTATCAAAAATTAATATATTATCTCTAAAATTTCCATCTTCTGATAACATCAAAAAAATATTATATTGTGTTCTAATAATATTTTTTAAAATTTTTATATATATTTCTTTATTATATTTATTATTTACTGTCTCATATTCATTTAGTACAACCATAATCATCTTTAAATGATCCTTCCAATGTTTTTTTAATCCCATTTTACTACAGCTTTGTTCATTATAACCTACTCTATAACGATAAATATCTCCTTTAAAAAAAGATATAGTTTCAGCATTTTTAATTCCTTTAAGTACATATTCTACATCTGTATAAAAACAATGTTCCGTTATCGAAATATGTTGATTCTTTAAAAAAATTGTATTAAATGCTAAATTATGCATATGAAAATCTAACTTATTAAATATACCCTCTGATATTCTATGGTCTTTTTTATCATCTAAAAAACCATCTATTGTAAATTTTTTTATAATATTTCCTGATTTTGAACTAAATTGATAATATGGAGCATATGATATATCTGCATTACTTCTCTCTAAATGTTCTATATATTTTTTTAAATTAATAGTCTCAAATTGATCATCTCCATCTAAGACTTTAAAATATTTTCCATGAGCATTCATCAAACCTGTATTTACTGTTGAACCCCAACCACCATTACTCTTATGAATAAATCTAAATGTTTTCGGATACTTATTAATAAAAGTCTTTACTATACTTTCCGTAGAATCTGTTCCTCCATCATCTGTAACAATTACTTCAAGTTTATCTAATATTTCAATATTACATAAAGACTCTAAAGTTTTATATATATATTTTTCAACATTATATCCTGCTATTGATATAGTCAAAATCTTATTTTCCAATTATTATCTACTCCTTTTATCAATATCAAATAATATACTCCTTACGATTTTTATAAAAACATACCTCTCCATGTAAGATTATATCTTAAATCCTTGTTACGATAACCAATTTTTTTTCCCGGCACTCCTGCAATAATTTCAAATTCTCCTACATCTTTAGTTACAATAGAACCTGGCATTATCATTGCCCCTTTTCCAATTGTAACTCCAGGCATTATCATTGCTCTAGTACCAATCCAAACATAATCTTCTATTTTAACATTTTTCCCATAATATTTAAAATCAAAAGAATTCATATCATGCCCTGCTGTATATATAGAAACTTCAGATGAAATGTTAACATTTTTTCCAATATATAAATTTTCTCTTGCATCTAATATACATAATCTATTAATAGTTGTATTTTCTCCTATATACATAAAATTTTTATACATAGTTGCATATATATATACATTCATATATATATATGCACTTTTATCTATTTTATGTCCTAAAATATATCTATAATAACCCCACCGCAACCATGAATTAGGTATTTTATTTATTATATGATTTGGAATATATTCACATATAAATGCTATAATCCCTTTTATAAAATATTTTATAAAAGATATATTAAGTAAAATTTTTAATATATTTTTCATATCATAACACTCCATATATTAATTATATTCTAAGAAGTATTTACATATTTTTCTGATTAGACAATATTATTCCCCATAATAATATTGTTTCATATCCAATAGTTACATATGTCATAATACTTAAAATTGAATATATAAATACTATCCATAATAATATTTCATTTTTTCTATTTAAATATTTATTCATTTTATGTGTATAATAAATGAACATACATATAAATGGTAATCCAAAATATGCTACATTTTGAAAAAATCCACTTTTTATCCCTACTCCATAAGCATTAGTTCCTTGATTTAACATTCCAAATAGTTCTGAACCATCTAAAGTAACACCACTAAAAAATATTGAAGAAAATATATCATATACATATGTCATATTTTCTAAAAAATATATTCCAAAAACACCACTTATTCCAATACCTAAAGGATAGTTTATCAAAATAAATAATGATATTAATATCGTTACTATCCTTGTTACAAAAGATATTGTAGTTATGACACCTTCTCCATCAGCAAAACCTAATGCATATACATATAGATTAATCCATAAGTATGCACCTGCACTTAAACAAATTAATAAAATGATGCATTTAATAAAAAAATTTGTCTTTGCTTTCACTACATATAATAATCCCACAAAAAATGCAATTATTAAACTTCCTTTAGAACCTGCTATCCATAAAACAATACTACTAGTTATTAAGACAATAAATTTTATCCATCTTTTTTTTATATAATACATAGTTAATAAAGTAAATATTACTAATGTATATCCAAAAAAACTTGGTTCACTAGAGAAACCTCTTGCTCTTCCCTTTTCTTCTAATAAAACTAAATCAGAAGAATGTACTAAAAATCCCCCAGAAAAGCCTATTACGTCACATATAAAGAAACCTATTAAAGTAACTAAATATGCTATTACTATATATTTAAAATACGTATTCTTGAAATTTTTTATAATATATAACAAAATAAAACATTTTGCAAAAAAAATACTATAATTAACAAAAAATGTATATATTATCTTATCTATATAATAACTATCTAAATAAGATAATATTGGTATTATTGAAATAATACTTACATATGCACTTATTATTATAAAATATTTTAAATAAAATTTTTTTAAATATTTCTTTATAAATATGCACTTATAAAATTCTAATAAAATTAATATTATAAGTGGCCAATTAGACAAATACTGACCCAAATATCGTGAAAACTTCTGTAGCCCTGAATCTTGAAAAGGTATTAATATTATAAACAATATTAATAAAAACTTTTCTATTATTAATATCATATTCAATGACATATCAATACTCCATCTCTATATAAATGATATCCAATTATTTACATTTTCATCACTAGAATATTCTTTTTTAAAAAACTCTCTTGCATTTTTACTAATAGTATTTTTCAAATCTTGTTTTTCTGTTAACATTATCATATATTTTAAAAAATCTTTCTTATTCCTAGATACTAAAAAAGGCATTTTTTCTATATTTTTCTCATTAAAACCAACCCCATTATATCCATGTTCCGTTGTAATTGTTGGAACACCATAAGATAAAGATTCTAAAAGCTTCATCTTTACACCTCCACCATCAATTATAGGAACTACTGAAAAAGAAGAATATATTATCATATTTTCTAAATTGTTACTTGATAAATAACCTGTAAACTCTACATTTTTATATAAACTTAATTTTTGTTTTATTACTTCACTTACTTTACCAGTTATCTTCAAAATTACATTAGGATAAATTTTTATATATTCTTTAAAAACATTTTCCAAAAACCACTCAATACCTTGTAAATTAGGTTTAAAAGCTAATGAACCACAAAATATTATATATTTATTTTTATTTTGTATTTGCCACTGTTTTTTAGGACAAGTTAAATACACTGGTGTATATTTAACCTTATTTGCATTTACAATACTCTTTGCATAACAAGCATCCTTTGGTGATAAACAAAAAACATAGTCACATAAATTCATTATTTTATTTTCATATTTTTCTATTCTTTTTTCTTCTATACTTTGTAAAAACTTAGGCCAATTATTAGCAGCTTTAAAAAATTCTGTTTCTATATTATGCATAACTAAAATTATTTTTATTTTATTTTTCTTTAATAAATTAAAATCTATTGCTTCTGCAATAAAAGGAGTTTCTAAAAAAACTACACTTGCTCCAAATGAAATTATATTTTTAGTGATATTATTTCTTATTTTTTTCGATATAATTTTAGAAGCCATTCTAGGCTTCATAGAATACAACCATTTTATTAATTGAATAACTAATTTTATTTTCCCACACTTTTTTTTTGGTGGATTTACTGCTGAATATATTTTGTAATAATTTATATTGGATTTTATATTATCAATATCTGAAGAAATTTTTTCATCTTCACTATTAATCATAAAAATAGCTACTTCATTTTTTTCAGATATTTTCATCAGTCTTTGATATATTGCTTGTTTACCACCATTATTTGGAGGATATACTATTTGCATTGATACATCTGCTAATTTAAACATTTATATTTTATCATTCCTTTTTATTCTATCATATATTTCTTTGTATTTATTTGAATATGATTTCCTAATTGCTCTCCAAGCTATTAAATTATAATAAACACTATTTCCTATTATAGACTTTAAAACTTTCTTTAACTTAATATATTTCTTATTTCTCCATGAATTATCTAATAAATGGAAAGCATATCCTTCTTTAAAAAATATAGGACAACTAAAATAATGTTTTGCATAAACTATAATTTTTTCATTATCAAAAATTATAGTTTGAGTTTTTCCATTCAATTTAAAACTAGGAACTTTTTCTAAAAAAAACTCATTGAATAACATATTATTAGTAAATATTTGATTTTTACTAATAACATTATATTCATCTAAAATTAATTTTAAAACTCTTGATTCTTTTTTTGCTCCAATAATATGTGTTCCTAATATACATTCAAATTGAAAACCTAATAAAAAATCTACATTTAAATAATCATCTGGTAATTTTTTTATAAATTTAACATCTGTATCTAAATATATTCCTCCATATTTATATAATACATCTAAACGAACATAATCTGAGACAAATGCCCATTTTTTTTCTAAATAATTACATTTAACATATGGATGTTTATTAAGATCATAATTATCTTCATTCCATTCATAAATTTCATATCCTAAAATTTTCCAGCTATCTATACATTTTCTTATATATTTAGGTTTTTCTTTTTTTCCAAACCAACAATAATGTATTTTTTTCGGTATCATAATATCCCTCAATATAAAATAATAGTTAAATCTTATATTTACTTAATTTTGCATAACATATCTTTAAAAGTTTATATAAACCTGTTATTGCTGCTATTTTTCGTATAAATCTTTCCAATTTTATATTCCATGTATCTTTAAAATATCTTTTAAATAATTCTTCAGATGAAATTCTATTTATATCCTTCATGAAATTTTTTCTTTCAATATTCATTTTTACAGAATTAATCATTTCATATACATCTTCAACTAATAAATCTGACTTAATATTTTTATATTTAAAATCAATTTTTATATCATTAAATATCTCTTTACCTTTTTTCGATTGTATCAATAATCTAGTAGTTCCCTTATCATCATCAAAATCTTTTGCTATTAACCCTGTTATAAAACAATCCCATATAGTAAAATCACTAACTCTATATCTTTTTTTAAATGCACATTCATAACAAGAAGGTCTATCACAAATATCAGAAAAAAACGCTCTAAGCATTATATCAGATTCAACACCTAAATGACCTAAATCTTCACCTTTATTATCGCGTATTGTCATTTGGGAATATTTATAACCATAATATTTTTTATCTCTAAATATAATATTTTTTATATTATTTCCATATTTTTTTCTTTGAACTTCAAGATATTTTTCCCAAACAAGAGGAGATGGTACTGCATGACAAACAACATCTACTGTTATAAGTTTATTATAGTCCTTTTTTAAGTATTTTTTTAATCCCTCTATTTGACAAGGTGTTCCACTAAAACATACCCATCTATCTTCATCTAGAAACTTTTTAGCTTGTTTAAAAGTCTCTCCTATTTTACTTTGAACATATTTACTATTTCTATATAATTTTAGATCTATTTCATTTTCTACATAACTATGCACTACATTTAAATTTTCATCATATTGAACACCAAAGACTATTCCTTTTTTATCTAATACATATTTAGCTATAGCTGTAAAAGCTCCTCCAGCTGTACTTTCTTCTCTTATTTTTTCATCTTTATTTTGAACTAAATATCCTTCTTGTTCAAAAACTTTTTCTTCAACTTTATTTACAATTGGACAAACTTTTTCACATAATCCACAATTTATACATATATCTTTATTTATATTTGGATATAAAAAACCTTCTTCATCAGCTTTCATTTCTATACAATTTTTAGGACATATACTGTAACAAGCTGAACACCCACAACAATCTTTTTTATTTTTTATTTCTATCATTTATTTACCTGCCTTTAATGCTTTTATTAAATATTCATATGATTTTTTTCTATATATTTCAATTCTATTCCATACCATTTCATAATTAATATCCAAACTTAAAGCATCATTTACATTTACATCTGTTGTAATAAATCTCTCATGTAAATTTAATAAATTAAACAATGAATGCATTCTAGAATTAGTAGATAAAGTAGCTGTTTCCTTAAATCTTTTAAAGGTAAAAAACTTTTTACCATTAATTACAGAAAAAACGGTTCCATGAAATGAATCTGTTACTACATATTCAGCATGTCTTATCAAATTTACAAATTCTTCTGGACCTATATCATATGGCGCATAATCAGGAAAATCATTGTCACTTTTTATATATTCATCGACATGTAATAATGAAACAATTTTATATCCAGTTACTTTTTTCAATTTTTTTACAAACTCTCTCTGCTCTGGATTATTTCCTAAAAAATAACAATATATATATTTATCGTTAATAATTCTTTTATCTTTAAAATAATTCAACCATTCATTTTTATTAAATAAAAAAGTAGGATCACAAACTATAGGGATATCTCTATTCGCTATCCTTTTTACGATTTTCTGACCAGCTTCTTCTCGGACAGAAACATAATTTATTCTATTTAAAAATTTATCGGCAAAACTCCATTGTCTTTTAGGTATAGATGCAACACCAAAACTTGTAGCATAAGAAATTTTATTTATTTCTTTTGGAACAAAATTTAGAGTATAATAATCTGCATCTAAATTTGATGGTAGCCATAATTGATCACTACCTACTAGAACCGAAGAACACATTTTGCAATATTCTCCTAATTTTTCTTTTGAATCAAACCTTGGAGAAATTTTAAATCTTTTTTCTTTAAAATCATTAAACTTTTTATCTCTAATAGCTACATTTTTTTTAAAATTATAATCCATACGTTTTATGATAAATCTTTTAACAAAACCAATTTTAGTTTTTATTATAGACCAATCTTTCATTTCCTTAGCATAATACTTTAATTTAGCATTACGAATTTCTTTAGAAATTCCATCAATACGAATGTTCTCAACTTCATATCCTAAATTTTCTATTACTTGTTGTGTTGCAAATGCTTGTAACATACTACCATAATTTTTTTGAAAATAACATGATGCAATTGCTACTTTTTTCATAATTTCCCTCTTTTTACATTCTTATTCAAGTTTTTATATAAATCTAACATATTTATTAGAAACTGTTTATTTATAAATGTTTTCAAAAATAATTTTCTATTATTAAATCCTATAATTTCTAATTTATTTTTATCCAATTTAATTAATATATCTCTTAGTGAAAATTTATCTTTTAATTTAAAAATATATCCATTTATATTATTTTTTATTAGTTCTGGTAATGCTCCTGCATTACTAACTATTACAGGTTTTGAATTTCGCATTGCTTCAATTGCAACCAAACCAAAACCTTCCCAACGAGAAGGCATTATTACTGCGTCACAAGCTTGATAATATGCATCAATATCTTTATTATCTACCCAACCTAAATAAGTAACAGTTTCTGTATTTTTAGGTAAACTATTATCTAACACACTAGTTCCTATTACATATAAATGAATATTATCTAACTCTATTTTATTATATACATCTAAAAATAAATCTAAGCCTTTTTGCCTATCTAATCTACCAACAAATAATAAATTTATTTTATTTTTATCCCAATTTAATTTTAAATTAGACTTATTTACTTTATCTTCTACTCCATTATAAATCATTATCATTTTATTTTTATTTAAACCATATTTAATAGCCTGATTTTGTTCATAATTAGATATATTTATAATTTTATCTGTCGGTATAGATAAAATTTTTTCTACAAAAGCATATATATTCTTTTTATACTTAGATGTATCCATCAAGAATGACCAACCATGTGATTGATATATTATCTTAGCTTTTCTTTTTTTTAACAAATAAGGTAATCTAACAAAAAGACCTGCCCATGTACTATGAACATGTATTATATCTGGATTTATATCTTTTATAACAGCATGTATTTGTTTTATAGCTGAAAAAATATTAGCTATACTTCTTTTATATTTATAATAAAATACTTTTTTTGTTATATTTTCCCAATCTTGTTGAGATTTATATTCACTTATTAATAAATAATTTTCTATATCATCATATTTTTGTAAACCACTTAATAGAGTTTTTAAATATGTGGCTACACCACCATTAACATATTCGCCTACATGAAGAATTTTCACCTTATTTACCTCATTTATTCAAAAACTACAATATCATCTTCATTAATATATTTACCAGATTGAACCTCTATAATAATCAAAGGTATTTTCCCTGGATTAGATAATTTATGCTTTACTCCCATAGGAATATACGTACTTTGATTTTCCGTAAAAATACTTTCTCTATCATTAATAATGATTTTACCTGTACCCGAGATAACAGTCCAGTGCTCACTACGATGATAATGCATCTGCATAGTCAACGAAGCTCCTGGATTCATTTCTATTTTACGCACTCTATAACCTTCACTTTCAGTAAGTAAAGTATATTTCCCCCATGAGCGATACATAGTGACATTTTCTCTTGCTTCTTTTCTTTTACTTTGTTTAAGCTTATTCACTATATTTTTTACTTTTTGACTTTCACCTTTTTTAGCTACAAGAAGTGCATCTGGTGTATCAATAATCATCAAATTCTCTAAATCAATACCAGCTATTAAACGATTATCACCAATAATCATCGTATCTGTGCAATTTTCCGCTAAAATATCACCTTTTAATACATTTTTATCTTTATCAGAAAGCACTTCTGCAATAGCATCAAAACTGCCAATATCATTCCAATAAATATTTTCCATTGGTATCATCATCATCTTTTGTGATTTTTCTGCTACTGCATAGTCAATAGATATATCTGGCATATTTACAAAGCTATCCACTGTGTATTGATAACCATTTTGGGTAATATCTATTATTGCTGGCATATATTTAGTTAGTTCAGACTGCATAGTAGCTATACTAAACATAAACATACCACCATTCCAATAATAATTACCAGAAGCAATATATTCTTTAGCTGTAGCTAAATCTGGTTTTTCTTTAAAAGAAATAACTTTTTTAGCTAAGGCATTATTTTTCTCTGCTTCAATATAACCATAACCAATTTCTGGTTTTGTAGGTTTAATTCCTAAGGTCACTATATTATCTTTAGCTACATCTTGGGCATTTTTAATTAAATCTTGAAAAGCATCTATTGGTTTTATTAAATGATCTGATGGACTAACAAATAATATTTCATCATCATCACATTGTAATATATCTTGACAATAACTCTGTGCTAAGGCAATAGCAGGAGCTGTATTTTTCCCCATAGGTTCAGTAATAATATGAGCTTTTTGTGCATTTATAGATTTTAATTCTGCTTGTACATGAAAAATATATCGTTCATTAGTTACAATAATAATATCTTCTGCTTCTACTAAACCTAAAAATCTCTCTATAGTTTGTGCAAGTAAAGATTTATCCCCGATTACATGAAGAAATTGTTTGGGATAACAATCTCTAGATAAAGGGAATAATCTAGTACCTCCACCGCCTGCTAAGATAATAATTTTCATCTATTAGACTGCTCCTTTACTACAAAATACAGCTTTTATAGTTTTAATTAACAATATAATGTCTATCCATACGGACCAATTGCGTATATACCAATCATCCATTCTCAATCGACCTTCAAAAGTCACATCAGAACGGCCATTTACCTGCCAATAACCTGTTATCCCTGGCACTGTAGAGATAATAATATTATAAAAATGTCCCATCATCTCTTTTTCACGGGGAAGATATGGTCTAGGACCTACAAGACTCATCTCACCTTTTAATACATTGAGAATTTGTGGCAATTCATCAAGGCTAGTTTTACGCATAATTTTTCCAGCTTTAGTAACACGAGGATCATAATCATGAAGCTTTTGAAACTCATCCCATTCTTTTTTAGCTACTGGATTTTCTGCTAGATACTGCGTTAATAATTCATCACCATTTGTATACATGGAACGAAATTTATAACAAGTAAATTCTTTGCCATTTTTACCAATACGTTTTGCATTATAAAAAATAGGTCCTTTGGAATCCAATTTTACCCATATAGCACAAGCTATTATTATTGGAATCACTGGTATACAAATCAATAAACCTACGATTAAATCAAAAATCAATTTAATCAATTTATTAATATTGCGTGCTAAATTATTACGAACTTTTATCAACATAAATTTTTCATCAAAAAAAGTTTCTAAATCAGCTCCTCCCATAGGAATAGCTTGTAAGTTAGGAATGATACAGATATTTTTTACCAATGGCTGTACACGATGAATAATATTTTGCATTTTCGCTTGTTCCAAATATGGAATAGCTATCAATACATTATTTACTCCTGTAGTTTTAATAGTCTTTTCCATATCCTTAAAATCACCTAATAGCGGATAATTTTCTAATCCCTTTACAGGAATTCTATCGCTGATTAAACCTACTATTTTATAAGAACTCATTCCTATATCGCTATTAATAGCTTTAACAAAAGCTAATGCTTCTTCTTGAGCTCCAATGATAAGTAAAGGAATTTGAAATATATTTCTTTCATCTAAACTACGTTTTAATAAATAACGCATTATTACTAAACAAATAAAACTAGCTAGCCATAATAAAGCTAGAAATGCTATACTATGTTCACTGGAATTCGCTCGCACAAAAAAGAATAATAAGATTGCGATAATACTATATATACTACTATAAAAAAGTGACTCCACTCTCTGCCAAAAAGGAATAATACGACGATAAGTTCTTGCAGCGGCGATAAAAGCTATATAAATAAACGGTATAACGATAAATAAATCTATATATCGAAGATTTTCCTCACTAAAATATATAGCTATCATCTCCGCTAATAATACTGCTAGATAATCTGCCATCAGTGATATACCGGACCAAATTATGCGGATATTCTGTTTTAAATTAGTTTTATAATTTTGTGCCAATAAATTCACCTGCATTGCATTTATTTTAATTTATAGTATAAAAGGAGAAGCTATATTTATCTTAAAATCTATACTTCTCCTTTTACCTTTATTTCCTATTATAAACCATATCTTCTACTATAATTATATAAAGTATAACCAAAGCTGATTATTATACCTAAGACAAAACCAATCACTACAATTATTTTTTTATTTGGCTTAGCTGGCATATCTTCTTTTGGTAAATCTGCTGCATCAATGATCTGGATATCCATAGAGTCTTTTGCTTCTTGAATTCTAGTTTGTTCATAATTCTGTACAAGAGAAGTATATACTTGACCTGTGATAGTTGCTTCACGAGATAGACGCATATATTCCACACTATCAGCAGATAATGTAGCTATACTTTCTTGAGCTTCTGCCTGTTTTGCCTTCAAAGCTTCTAAAGAAGCATTATTTACAGATATCTGCACTTCTGTGCTAATTTTATCCTTTAAAAGATTAGCTTGCACTGGACTTAAAGTCACTGATTGAGAATTTACAGCCTTTGCAATCTCATCAGATAAAGATTTTTCGAGACTATTTAATTCTTCTTTGGCTTTAATCACATCTGGATGTTCATCAGTGAACTGTTGCTGAAGTCCTACAAGTTCTACACGTTTATTAACTATAGACTCACGAATATTGCCGATATTTGCATTATCAGATACATTATATTCCAACAAAGATGCATTTTGCTGTTCCAATTGACCAGTCACACCAGCAAGCTTAGCGCTATCGCCTTCACTTTGCGCTTGAAGCTGCGCAATTGTTGTATCATAATTATTTAAATTAGCAATAATAGCTTTGGACTGTTCATCAGGTGCATAAATTTTATGTTCCTGCTGATATGCTTGCAATTTATTTTCCGCTGTTTCCATCTCTTCTTTAGCGATTTTTATACGTTCATCAAGAAATTTTAAAACAGAAGAATTATCTTCTTTATTTAACTTTGTCATCAACACTAAGAAATTATCTGCTACTGCTTGAGAAATCATCTGTGCTTCTTCAGGAGTCTTCCCATAAGCTGCTATAGTTATTAAATCAGTCTTTTTAATATTAGTAATTTCTAAACTCTTCTTTGCAAAACCTTCTGCTGTTAATTTTTCTTTATCTTCATCTGGTAAATCTAATTCAGCAATAATTGGCTCTAAGACTTCACGAGATTTCATTAATTCAATATAAGATTCAGGTGAACCAGAACTTCCGCCCCCTATATCTATGCCAAAGCCAGCTTCCATAGCAGCTGCATAACCAGACATAGCAGAACTACTACTAGATTTTACACGCACAAGTGTAGTGGATTGATAAGATTTTGGTAAAACAAAAGCTACTATAGTAGCAATAAGAGTACAAATTACTATTATCGCTATAACTATCATTTTCTTTTCGCATATTAAAGAAAACAATTTTTTTAAATCAATTGTATCATTATCATTTGCATTATTTATATCCATTATTTCACTCCTAATTAATCAGTCAAAGCTCTATACGTACTATATACATTGATAAGTGGTAATACGTCTTTATGGAAGTCAATTTTATTGGATTTAGGAATATATAAGATATCTCCATCTTCTAGGGCAAAATTCTGACTGATATCATGTTTTTCTATATAATCTTTAATATTGGCTTCTTTCACATACATAACACCATCATCTATGCGAATAACTTGTACTTTTTTGATACGACCATATGTAGTCACCCATTCAGCTTTAGAGATAGCTGCTAATACATTCATATCATCAGAAGCTAATTCCACTGTACCTGGAGCATTCACTTCTCCTAATACCTGTACTTTTCTAGGTCCATAATTAGTAACAATTATTGACATATCTGGTATTTTAATATATCTGCCAAATTTCGCTGTCAATACTTGTTTGGCTTCTTCAATAGTTAGACCTGCTAATTTCACGCTACCAGCATAAGGTAAATTTACATAGCCATCTGTGCCGATCATAATGCTATCCAATCCCTGAGCATCTTTGTAGCCTATAATTCTAATTGATATCGTATCATATTTATATAAACGATAATGTTCATCATAATCATCCAATGATTTTATTGATGCTGGTTTAAACACTGAAGTATCTGCTGCATCCATAATCACTGCACTATCAGCAATATTTGTATATACATCTTCTGGCGCTGCAAAAGCAGTAGTTGATAATGCTGATACTAATAAAGCTGTAACTATCGCTTTTTTATAAAATCTTCCCATAAAATCCTCCACAAATTTTATTATTAATTTATAAATCCATTCTTAACTAATTTTATATTATATCATATATATGTAAAAATCCAATACTATATTATTTCCTTATTTTATATTTATATTTTACAAAAAAATATAATTTTCCTAATAATATCAAATCTAAACTTATATATAAAAAAAACTCTAGAATTTAAATTCTAGAGTTTTCTTTATTAATCTTTCATTAAAACTTTATAAATATAAGCCATAGCTATAGCTAATAAAACAAAACCAGCTACTACACCGATCCAGCCACTGCCTGCTATACCTGCTACTAAATATCCTAAGAAAGAGCATGTAGCTACTACGATTACATATGGAACCTGTGTACTTACATGGTCAATATGACTACATTGAGCCCCCGCAGAAGCTAAGATAGTAGTATCAGATATTGGTGATACATGGTCACCACCTACAGCACCAGCCAATACTGCTGCTACTGTAACCACTAAAAGATGAGGATCAGTAGATACTACAGCAAGAGCGATAGGAATCAAGATACCGAATGTACCCCAAGAAGTACCAGTAGCAAAAGCAAGACCGATAGCTACAAGGAAGAATACAGCTGGCATGAACATACCTACAGTAGCATTATTAGATACGATACCGCCAACATAACCACCGATATTCAAATAATCTTCACCGCAAACACCAGATAAGCTCCAAGCAAGACATAAGATAAAAATAGCTGGTGTCATAGCTCTAAAACCTTGGTTGAAACATTCACAGAATTTACCAAAGCGAAGCACCCCACGTGGTACATAGAGTAAGAATGTAAATACTAAAGCGATAAAGGAACCAATTACTAGCCCTCTAGCAGATTCACAATTTGCGAAAGCGTCAGATACACTAGCACCTTCTAAAATACCACCAGTATAAAGCATACCGAAGATACAACCACCGATTAAAACGATAAGTGGTAATAATAAATCTAAGATTTTACCATTACCTACTGCTTCCATTTTTTCTTCTTTATATTCTTCAGGAATTACTAATTTGCCACCGCTTTTTTTCTCTAAAGTTTTCATAGCAGCAAAATCTTTACCAGTCCAAATCAAGAACAACATAAAGATAATAGTAAACCATGCATACATATTAAAAGGAATTGTCTGCAAGAATAAGGAGAAACCATCAATAGCACTATCTTCTGGAAGTGAAGAACTAACTGCTGCTGCCCAGCTAGATACTGGAGCGATAATACAAATTGGTGCTGCTGTAGCATCAATGATATAAGCGAGTTTTGCACGAGTTACATTAAATTTATCAGTAACAGGTCGCATAACTGTACCTACAGTCAAACAGTTAAAATAGTCATCGATAAAGATAACTACCCCTAAGATAGAAGTAACAAGTAAGGAACTGCGTTTTCCTCTGATTACACTTGCTGCCCATTCACCATAAGCACGAGAAGCACCAGAGCGAGCAATAGCTGCTACAATAATACCTAATAAGACCAAAAATACTAAAATATATACATTTCCGCCAACTTTATCGGACATAATTGCAAAAAATGTATCAATAGCAGCTAATAAATCAAAGCCTGTGAACATTAAAGCCCCTACAAAGATACCCACAATCAACGACATGTATACTTCTTTTGTCGCCAAAGCCAATACTATGGTAATTATCGGAGGCAATAGCGACCATGCTGATTCAACCATTCATTTCCATCCTTTCTTATATATACAAATTATAAATAGTTAAAAACAATAGCTATATTATACCATCTATAGACTATTTGGCAAAATGCTTTTTGATTATTGTGAGCCGCATACTTGTGATTTAAATCATGAGTTAGGCGAACAAAATAGTCAGGCGTATATAGAAATATGTACGTAGAGATAGACAAAGAGCTATCCAATACTGTTTG
>ERZ838516.2271-NODE-2271-length-21163-cov-3.458736_pt1 | contig 21163 bp, 27 predicted proteins | sample MGYA00519910_ERZ838516 | MGnify/ENA primary metagenome ERZ838516 (study PRJEB31850, sample SAMEA3708837) | human gut metagenome | biome: human gut; feature: human-associated habitat; material: faeces | place: China | collected 2014 ... | reverse complement strand
AGGATGTATCAGCGAAGGCTGTCAAGTATGCTGACGAATGGGAATCGTATGACTATGAGAACCTGTATTTCACAAGAGAGGAAGCGGAAGCGGCACTGGAGAGAAGGAGGGAGTGAAAAGTGATAGGAATGGTTATTTTGGCAATTTTGATAATCGTGTACATAATGATTGGGTACGGTCTTTTTCTGAGCGCAATTATTGAAGATTATACACAAAACGTATGGAAACCGATTATTTGTTTTTTATGGATTGTTTCCCTTTGGTTTCCCTATGGTGTTTATAGCTATTTGAAAGAAAGAAGGACAAAGGATGAATCTTAACGAGAAAATCAAACAGCACATTCCGCAGGATGAACTGTTAGCACAATTAGCAGAAGAAGCGGCGGAATTATCGCAGGCGGCATTAAAATTGCGGCGAGCGTTGACAGGTATCAACCCCACGCCTGTGACGGCAGAAGAAGCAAGGGCAAATCTGGTGGAAGAAATCGCAGATGTTTACAATGTTTCCGGATTCCTACTGGAAACAGAGGATTTTCTTGAGATTTACGATATTGTTCAGCGGAAACGTGAAAGATGGCTGAAAAGATTGGAGGGGTGATAGCTTGGCGATTGTGAGGGAAAACGAGGAGAAGAAGCGATACCTAAACGGGTATCGGGATTGCACACGGCGAGAACAGCAGCTACAGGAACAGATTGATGAGCTGCGCAGTCAGCAGATGTTTCCGAGTGTGAACCATGACGGGATGCCGCAGGGGAACACACACAGCGACCTGTCCGGTTATATGGCGAGGTTGGATGCACTTATCAGCCAATTGGAGCATGAGCAGGCTATGGCGGTACGGCAGTACAAGGAAATCCATGACAGGATATATCAGATGCAGGACGGGGCGGAGAAGGAAGTTCTGATTCGGCGGTATCTGATGGGGCGGACATGGGAGCAGATTGCGGTGGAGATGGATTACACATATCGGCATGTGACGAGACTGCATGGGACTGCATTACAATCTTTTTCCCTTCCGGAAAAGATGTCATAGTATGTCCTATTGGAAAGTGGTATTATGGTATTGTGAAAATATAGGATATTTCATGTTACCTCCTATTTTGGGCACTCGGAAACGGGTGCCTTTTGTATTGTCCTGTAATGTTGAGACGCAAAGACACTTAGAATAGTATAAGGTGATGAGGCAAAAGGTGCTTCACGTTTCTGAATGATTTTTTGTATTTAATGCATTTTTGTCGTAAAATGGCAGGATTTTACCTTTTAATGTCGAATGGCAATAAATGGAGGTGCATATTATGGAAATCTTAATACAATCAATCAGAATTATTGAACGTGAAGAAAACAAAATATCAAAAAGAGAATTACCGGAAGAATTTTCAATATATATAAAACAGTGGGTTGGTTTTTTATATGATAATACAGCTATACAAGAATACGAAACGCGTTCTGTGAATACAGAAGTAATCAGTTCGATTTTGGATATAATAAAAAATCAAGCTGACCAGAAGAAATTCGAAGAAAAAATGGATTTGATTGCCAGGAGGTTGTTATTAGAAGAACGTAAAGCTCAGCAGAGCGTAGCTGCAATGTCAGTTGTCATGAAAAAGGGCAGCCTGGTTCAAGCGCTTTTATATGATCCGGAGACGGAAAGGTATGCTTTTTTATTGGCGAAGGTAGAGCATACAGATTTTGTTGATGTTTCAGATTATACATTTAAAAGTGGATTTTCAAAAGATAAAAAGAATCTGTGGAAATCCTGTATCTTTATGATTGATGATCTGGAAGCAGATTTTTATAGAGCAACGGTATATTCTGATACAGCCGCAAAGTTCTGGTATGATGGCTTTTTGGAGTTAAAACCAGTGAATACTGATGAGCTAAATACAGAAAGAGCATTTAAGGCAGTTGAAGGAGCACTAAGCAGAATGGTGAAAAAGGCATCGCCGAGGGACTGGTCTGTGCTAAGAAATGCTGCAGTTTTATATTTTAGAACCAGAGACAGAATAGACTATGAAGAATTTATCAGTACTACATTTGAAGCATATATTCCTGAGGAATTAGATTGCGAAAAGATGCAAAAAGTTGTAGAAACATTAAAAGAACTTCCGGAAAAGCACAATTTCGACCGCCAGTTTAACATTACGGCTTCAAAAATCAAAGCAAAAATTAAAAAAGTTTATAAAGTTTACAGAGGCGTTGAATTGAGAATCACGGATGCACTTGAAAATATAGATGAAACCATTCAGTCTGAGCGAGACAAGGATGGAAACCGCTATATAAAAATTAAAACAAATGATGAGATGGTATATAATACTTTTTTAATGAAAAAAAAAGAGGAAGAATAAGTTAAACGAACAGGAGGTGTATATATGCTTAAAGAGTTAATTGATTCAACAGAAGGGAAAGATTTAAAAGTTGCAGAAAGAATGAAAGTATATGAAGCCTCCTTTGTTTTTGATGCGGCAAAAAAAACCAAAGTATGAGTATTTTCTGAATTTATATTCGTATATATCTTCGCGTGATAAAATATCAATTTTTTTGGAAGATGAAAGTGATGATACATTTGTGATAAAATTCTCAAATGATGAGGAAACTTCCTATAATCAGTTTTTTGAAACATTGTATGCAGATGATAGTGTAAAAGTCGAAATCTCCATCGAAAAGAGCATAAAAGATAATTATCTTTCTGTATATTGCTTTGATGCATTTGCAGAGGATATTTTATCTTTGAATTTGGATAAATGTATGACAGCATTTACAAATTTATTTAAGGACTCGCCTGAACGGCTGATTTTTGATGTATATGGAAACAGCGTGGCTTTTTCTACAAAAACCGTTTTTTTTGTACCGCATGGAAACTATGTAGAAAATAATGGATTCAGAAGGGAAAAAAGAATAGCGACATGTAAGGAAACGTCATATTTTTATAATTTAGATGTTTATGAACTATTGCCGGATGACTTTAAAATAGAGGTTAGTTATGAAGGCAACCCTTTGAGTGAACTGTTTCAGAAGATTACATCGTTGCTGTCTCTTTGCTTTATTGCGACAACAGCAGCCTTTAATGGAAGTGAGATAAAAGGAATTATCCATGGACAAAGAATAGCAGAGTATAGTTGTCTGATTGATGATTTAAAAAATAATAAGATTTTTTATAGAATATATGATTGGATATATACAGATGGCAATGCGATGGATAAGGCTATTATTTCAAGAAATATAATCAGTTTACACTGTAAACAGATACCAATCTCACGGTTAGATGAAAACGTTATATATTCTATAGAATCCAGCTATAGCTTGTATTTGAGAAAAAATGTAGAGCAATATCTTGAATTAAAAAACAAAGTAGCAGAATTTATCAATGATAATGTGGCTAAAACAGGAGAATATGGAATGCAGCTGTTAGAAAAATTTAAAACTAATCTGATTGCGATTTTTGGCTTTTTGTTTTCTGTAGTTTTAGCAAATATTGTTTCTGATCAACCATTGGATAATATATTTACAAAAGATATTATTCTTATTATGGAGATTGTGTTATGTGCATCACTTCTATATTTTATCATATGTAATATGCAGTTGGGCTATGAGGTGAAAAAGGTAAAAGATAGCTATAAGCTGCTAAAAAGTAACTATGAAGATATATTGGAAAAGGAAGAATTGAGAAGGATATTCAAAGATGATGAGATGATGAATGATATGCAGGAGGAGATAAAGCAAAAAAGAATACTTTTTGCGTGTATCTGGATAATTTTGTTAATAGCAGTTTTCATCATCGTTGAATGGAGAGGAGGCTTTGTATTCAAGGATATTTTAACAAGATTTTTAAAAAATGATTTTTAAAGAAAAAACAATATTTCATAATTCGATTTTTGTAATAATGCAGAGATTTTAATTTAACAAGAAAGGGGCGATGTTATGCCGGACAATGTGGGCAGACCGCCCATCTATGAAACAAAAGAAGAATTACAGGAGCGGATAGACGAGTATTTCAGGGAGTGCGAGGGCATTCCCTTTTTTGATGAGGACGGAAAGCCGATGCAGACGAGCAAAGGGGACATCCTATATGAAAAGCAGCCGAAACCGCCTACCGTGACAGGTCTGGCGCTGGCTTTGGGTCTAAAGAGCAGACAGGCGTTATTGAACTACCAGAACAGGGAGGAGTTTAATGACGCGGTGACACGTGCAAAGCTGCGTATTGAGGAATATGCGGAGCGCAGACTTTTTGACCGAGACGGGGTAAACGGGGCGAAATTCAGCCTGATGAACAACTTCAAGGGATGGCGGGACAAGCCGAAGGATGAAACGGAGCTGGAGGCTTTGAAGAAACTGGATGCGATACTGGAGGGGATAGACCATGCAGCTCAGCGATAAGCAGAAGGAATACTGGCGAGAGGCGAACCGCCGTTGGAACATCAAGAGCGGGGCAACACGCAGCGGCAAGACTTATCTGGATTATTACATCATTCCGAAGCGCATCCGTTCTCTGGCAGGGAAGGACGGGCTTGTGGTCATTCTGGGAAACACAAAAGGAACGCTGCAGCGCAACATCATCACGCCCCTGCAGAATATCTACGGCAGCATGCTTGTTTCTGACATCCGTTCGGACAACACAGCGACACTGTTCGGGGAGGAATGCTTTTGTCTGGGGGCGGATAAGGTGAATCAGGTAGACCGTATCCGCGGCAGCAGCATCAAATACTGCTACGGGGATGAGGTAGTAACGTGGCACAGGGATGTGTTCGATATGCTGAAATCCAGACTGGACAAGGAATACAGCCTGTTTGACGGCACCTGCAACCCCGATAATCCCAATCATTGGTTTTATAAATTTCTGAAAAGCGATGCGGATATTTATCTGCAGGAGTACCGTCTGCGGGACAATCCCTTCCTTTCCGAGGTGTTTATCAGAAACCTTATGACGGAATACAGGGGGACGGTGCTGTTTGACCGCTACATCCTTGGAAAATGGGTGATGGCGGAGGGACTGATTTACAAGCCCTTTGCGGACAACCCCGAAAAATTCATGATAGACAGGGAGGAGCTCCCGAAACGCTTTGCCTATATCGGCATCGGGCATGACTTCGGCGGAAACAAATCGAATCATGCCTTCGCGGCAACGGGCATCGGGTTTGACAATCATGTTTATAAGCTACGGGCAAAAAGTATTCCGGCAACGGGGGTGTCCTTTGTGCAGTTGGAGAGAATGTTTGTGGCGTTTGTGGAGAGCATCATACGGGACTATGGCTATCCCGATGGGGTATATTGCGACAGCGCGGAACAGACCATGATAAACAGCTATCGGCAGAATACGAACTACCCTATTTACAACAGCATCAAGCACCCCATCAATGACCGTATCCGATGCACGCTGCTTTTGTTGGGCAGTGGGCGGTATCATGTGGTGCGCGGAGAATGCGAGGATTTGGTGAAGGGCATGCAGGAGGCACTCTGGGACAGCAGGAGCATGGAGGACAAGCGTCTGGATGACGGCACAACGGATATTGATATTCTGGATGCGGATGAATACAGCTGGGAATATCAGCTGTATCGCCTGACGGCAGGAAATTCCGCATAGCAAACAAGGAAAGAGGGAGATGGAATGTTAAAAAACATTTGGGGGTTTCTTCTGCGGCTGTTTGGCATAGAACGGGACAGCGTGGAGAAAGGACAGCTGCAAAGCAATGCACAGTATGCCGACCGATACGAGGACTGCTCCAAAATCAATTTTACCGCCATTTTTGCCAATAAGCTGACAACGCTGGCAGTGAGCGAGAGTACGGCGGATGTGGACGGGAACAACGAAAGAGCGACTTTCATGCAGGACTACTTAAAGGCACTCTGGGCGGACAGAAAGCGGCTGACCTCCCGTATGCTTGGGACGGGCGGCTGTGCGGCTGTGCCGTATGTACGGGACGGAGAGCTGCTGTATGATTTGATTCCGCAGAACCGTATTATCATTACGGCGAAGCATGGGGAATGTATCACAGGGGCGGTACTTCTGGCGGACAGCCTCAAGCGGAGCAACCACACCTATTACCGTCTGACAGAGTACAAGGTGGAGCAGGAAACGCTGACCATAACCAACCGGGTAGTGGATGAGAGCGGTGCGCCTGCCGTTGTGGAGGAATGGAAGGACATTGCAGAGCATCGCATCAGCGGGGTGCATGAGGTATTGTTTTCCTTCTTCAAATCTCCGATTGATAACAGGCAGTCTTCCGATTGGTATGGTGTGCCTGTGACATATGGATGTGACGGGCTGATGGGAGAGATTCAGAAATGCCTGCAAGAAATCGGCAAGGAATTTGAGCATAAGAAAGCGAGAGTGTTTGCGGATGAACGGCTGTTTCGCATAGACAAGCAGACGGGACAGCGTATCCTGCCGAGTGATGCCTTTGTTGCAGGGAATATGGAAGGCAGCAATGCCGCTATCGAGGTGTTTTCCCCCGAGATTCGGGACAGCAGCTATTATAACCGCCTGCTGCATCTGTTTGAGCTTCTGGAGAAAGCGGTGGGTACAAGCAAGGGGATTCTGACTGCACCGGAAACCAGAGGAGCGACGGCAACGGAGATAAAGGCAAGCATTTATGATACCTATGCACTGGTGGCGGATATTCGGGCGGTACTGGAAAGGGGCATCGGGAACTATCTGCAAGCCTGCGGCGTGCTGGCGAATTACTACAATCTGGCACCTATGGGGGAATATGATTTAAAATTCGACTGGTCGTATTCCATGATTGAAAGCAGTGCCGAAGGCTGGGCACAGCTGAAGGAGGCGCAGGCGATGGGCGTAAAGAGCAAAGCAGAGGTGCGTGTATGGCTCAACCCGAATGAAACACTGGAGGAGGCAGAGGAGAAGGTTCTGGAGATTCAGGAGAAGGAGCCCTCCGTATCAGACCTTCTGGGGGATTAGAGTGGTTATCGAAAAATGAAATCTATGGTATGCTGTAGGTGAGGATTATCGCTTGGCGGTTCAGTCACTCTCTGCAAAGGGGGTGATGGCTTCGGAACTGCAAGCAGCAGTGCGAAGCACTGGTTTGCATGCAAACTTCCGTAAATTGTGTTACATATTCGGATTTATTTCAATTCGGTATGCTCATCGTAGCAATTATCGCCCTGTGTAAAAACAGGGGATAAATAAAAATGACCGCCTAACAGATGTTAGACGGTCTTTCACAACTTATCGGGACTGACCGCCTCTCCAAAAGCGGTAATCCTTTTCTTATGCTTATGATAGCACAGGAGAAGAAAAAAATCAATCGAAAAGTGCATCTGAAATAGGTGTGCTTTTTTTATTGCCGAAAAGGGGGTGTGGCATTGCTTTCGGAGGAAAGAATACAGGAACTGGCGGAGCAGTTTGCGGTACGGTTCAACCGCGTTTGTCTGCGGATTCTGTGCGATATGGGAAATACCCTGCGCAAAACAGGAGAACTGACCCCATCCCAAGCCAGACAGCTTCAGCAGATGTTCACCTACGGAGCGGATGTGGAGGAGATGACAAAGCAGCTTGCAAGAGCCGCAGGGAGCAGTATGGAGGAAATCCAAAGCCTGTATGCGCAGGCGGCAAAGGAGGAGCAGGCTTGGACACAGCCGTTTTATGATGCGAAGGGCATGACGCAGATTCCTTTTGCGGAAAACACATTCCTGCAGAATATCGTAAAAGCGGCGGCTGCGGTCACGAAGGGGAACCTCAGAAACATGAGCCGCACCACAACCGTTGGCATCAAAACAAAAAAAGGCTTTCAGCCCCTCGGCAGGTTCTATCAGACAACGGTGGACGAGGCAGTTTCTGCCGTTGCAACGGGTGTTTCGGATTACAACAGCGTGATACGGCAGGCGGTGAAGGATATGGGCGGCGGACTGCGTGTGCAGTACGAAAGCGGCTATACCAGACGATTGGACAGCGCCATGCGGCAGAACATCATTGACGGTGTCAGCTATGTTGCACAGGAAACCGCCCGACAGGCAGGAGAGGAATTCGGCGCGGACGGCGTGGAGCTTTCAGCGCATAGCCCCTGTGCCCCTGACCATCTGCCCTATCAGGGAAAGCAATACAGCCTGCAGGAATATGAGGAATTGCAGGCAAGCCTGCGCCGCCCCATCGGGGAATGGAATTGCAGACATTTTGCCTATCCCGTTCTGCTTGGCATCAGCAGACCTGCGAACAGCAAGGCGGAATTGGCAGAGATGGCGCAGGCATCCGAGCGCAGGATAGAAATGGACGGCAGGACATACAGCCGATATGAATGTACGCAGCTGCAGCGGAAGCTGGAAACAAAGCTGCGCTATGCAAAGGAAGAAAAGGCGGTGTATCAGGCGGCAGGGCAGACAGAACTGGTGCGGGAGGCAACAGAAAAAATCCGTATTCTGGGAAATAAATATCGGGAAGTCAGCAAAAAGGCGGATTTGCCGATGCGCGCGGAACGAATCAGAACGGCGGCGGAAAAAGGGCTGAAGGGTCTGGCATCCGGCAAGGCAGGAGACAGGAGTGCATCCTCTGTGATTGACAGGGTTTCTGATTTCGATTATTCTGATAAAAAGGAAATCGCTGTGACCTTACAGAAATTTTCGGAGGAAAAGCTGGAAAGCAAGACAGAACATGCGGTTGTGCTTTCTCCGGATGGGAAGAAATATGAAATCAGTGGGCTGCAAAGTACGGTTGATATTACCCTTGCAGGTGAGGATGCTTTGAAGGATGCGGTTGTGATTCATAACCATCCAAAGGGTGGGGAGTTGTCAGGGGATTGCTTCAGCAGAGCAGATTTCAAAAGCTACTTTGCATATGGTTTGAAGGAATTATATGTGGTCAACCACATGGGGACATACAGGATAAAATCTGATGTATCTATGACGGCTGCGGAAGCGGTAGAGATATATGATAAAGCATTCGACACCGTCCGAAGATTGGCGTTTGAAGGTGCTGATATTTCTTTGGATTATGAACAGTATGAAATCATGAAAGTGCTTGGAAAAGAATGTAAGGACTTTATTTTTGAAAGGGTGAAATAAGATGTCCTACGAAGAAGAAAAAAATGCTTTAAAAGAAGAATTCGATGCGAAATTTGCGGCTCTTGCAAAGGAAGAAGACGCAGCAATGATAAGAGGACTTGATTCAGAATATGACGTGGAAAGAAAAATGCTGATGCGAGAAGAAAACAAACGATTGAAAGCATTGAAAGAAAAGTACGGTATCAAGTAAGCACTTGCTATTTTTGGTAGGTGCTTTTTGATTGCCCGGAATGGCGAAAAACTATCAAGGCGTGCGGAAAGAACCGTGAAAACAAACTGAAAGCTGAAAGGAGAACGAAGAATGAAAAGAGAGGACATTAAGAAAATTTTCCCCGATGCCACAGAGGAGCAGCTGAAGGGCTTACTGGACATCAATACAGCCGACATCGGCAGGGCGAAGGGCGAACTGGAGACCGTAAAGGCGGATTTGGAGAAAGCCAACGGCACCCTCAAGGAATACGAAACCACCATTGCAGACCTGAAAAAATCCGCAGAAGGCAACGAGGATTTCAAAAAGAAATTCGAGGATTTGGAACAGCGGATTGCGGACGAGAAAGCCGAGGAGGAGAAGAAAGCCAAGGCAGAAGCAGAAGAAGCCGAGTATTCCAACCGCTTCAAGACGGTAGTCGGGGAGCAGAAATGGCGGGACGAGCTGACGGAAAAGGCAGTCTACGCCGAATTTAAGACTGCTTTGCAGGATGAGGCAAACAAGGGCAAGGGGGACAAGGATATTCTGGCGGCACTGACGCAGGACAGAAATTACTGGGAAAACCCCAATCAGCCTGCGAATATGGCAGGCATGGGCACAAACGTAAACACAAATGGCGCGAACCCGTTCAACTTTCACTTTGCGGGCGTTCGTGCAAAGGAGACAAAATAAGAAGGAGTGATTTTTTATGGCAGCATTGAATTACGCAACACAGTACGCGCAGGCATTGGCGCAGGCATATCCCTATGTTCTGCATTTTGCCGCACTGCGCAGCACAGAAAATGATACCCGTTACAAATGGACAGGTGCAAATACGATTCAGATTCCTACACTGAAAACCACAGGACGCGTGGATGGGGACAGGGATACCATCGGTACAGCGAAGCGCAATTATGACAACGAATGGGAGGCGAAAATGCTTTCCAACCACAGAAAATGGTCTACGCTGGTGCATCCCATGGATATTGATGAAACGAATCAGGTGGCATCCATTTCTAATATCACGAAGGTGTTCAATGAGGAGCAGAAATTCCCCGAAATGGACGCATATCTGGTATCCAAGGTATATGCAGACTGGACGGCGGCAGGCGGCAAAGCGGATACGACAGCGATTACCGTTGAGAATGCGCTGACTGTATTTGACAGCTACATGGAGGCAATGGATGAAGCAAACGTGCCTGCGACAGGACGTATTCTCTATGTGACCCCTACCATGAAGGGGATTTTCCAGAGAGCAAAGGAAATGAGCAGATTTATCCAGAACGGGGAATCTGCCATCAACCGCGCGGTGCGTTCTCTGGATGATGTACAGTTGGAGGCGGTGCCTTCCGTACTGATGAAAACAGCCTACGATTTTACAGAGGGCTATAAGGCAGGCGTGGGTGCAAAGCAGATCAATATGATGCTGATTCATCCCTCCGCAGTCATCACCCCCGAAAAGTATTCCTTTGCACAGCTGGACGCACCCTCCGCAGGCTCCGAAGGGAAATATATCTATTTCGAGGAATCCTATGACGATGTTTTCATTCTGCATAAGCGCAAAGCGGCGATTATGTTCAATACAGAGGCATAAGGAGGGACGCACAATGAAGATGGTCATGAAGGGAAATAAACAGCTCCGCGTTGCGGATGAGCGTGTAGAGGAGATGCTTGCGGTCGGCTTCTGTGAGGTGGATGCCAAAACAGGTAAGATTCTGCGAGAGCCCAAACAGGACGCTTTGGCGGAGCTGAAGAAGGAAAATAAGGCTTTGAAAAAGGAAAACGAAGCATTGAAGAAGGAAAATGAAACCTTGAAGAAAGAGGCAGAGGAACGGAACACACCGAAGGAAGGGTGATACGATGTATCTGACCTATGAAGAATATCGGGAACGGGGCGGCAACCTGACGGAAGCCGCCTTTTCCCGTTTTGCCTTTGGCGCGGAGCAGACTGTCAGAGGGGTAACCTTCGGCAGAGTGGACCGAATGCGGGAAATTCCCGAAAGCGTGAAATGGCTTGTGTTTGAACTGGTCGGCATTGCGGAGCAGGCAGAACGGGAGGATGCCAAGCTGACGAGTGAAAAGGTCGGCGAATGGTCGAAAAGCTATGCAGTGGAGACGCAAAGCGAAAGACAGGCGCAGGTCGATACGCTCATTCGCAGGTATCTGGCGGCAGAGACGGACGAAAACGGGATACCACTGTTATATCTGGGGGTGGACGCATGATGTTTGTGCATGACTGCACCGTCTGGCGAGAGGAAACCGGCGGTTGGAAACGGTATGTCCTGCGAGGGGTGCTCTGGCAGGATGTTTCCGCCGTAAAGCAGGAGAAAAGCGGCTGGAAGGATGCCAATACCGTAGAGGTTTTTATTCCGCATGCCTTGGGATTCAAAATCAGAAAGAAGGATTTGCTCTTAAAGGGCGTTGTGGATTATGAAATTCAGAAAAAGCCCTCTGAGCTGTATGCCCTTGGGGAGGTACGGACGGTGACAACGGTGGACAGCTACGATTTCGGTGGTTTAAAGCACGATAAGGCAGGTGGTCGCTGATGGGGAAATATGTGGACATGAAAGGGAAAACGCAAATTCGCACGAAAGCCTTTGACGGTGTCTTTGCATGGAGCCCGACGGCAGAGCCGCAATGGGACGGGCGGTTTGCGCTGGCGCAGAAGGCTGTGGACAGTGCAGTCCTTCGTTTTTCCGACCCGTATATGCCGAAGGAAACAGGTACACTGATTCGCAGCGGCTATTTGGGTACAAAAATCGGCAGCGGCGAGGTGGTCTGGCAGGGACCGTATGCGCATTACCTCTATCAGGGGGTGCTTTATGTCAGCCCGACTACAGGAAGTGCGTGGGCGAAGAAGGGCGAAAAGAAAATTCCGACGGAGAAAGGTCTGCGTTACCATGCGGACGGCAAGCGGGGCAAGCTCTGGTTTGAACGGATGAAAGCAGACCATAAGCAGGACATTCTGAAGGAGGCGAAGGAGGTAATGAAGAAATGAGTATCATTCGGGCGTTGCAGGACTATCTGATGGGCTTTGACGGCATGGAGCTGCGTACCATTCATACGGATGGAACGGAATCCGAGGCAGGCACCTGTGCCGTTGCGCCTGCGGGCAACAGTAAGACGGTGGAGGACATCATCGGCAACCGCACCTATCTCAACAATTATGTTTTCTATGCCAGAGAATACACCACAAGCGAGGCGGAACGGCAGGAAAATTATGATTTTCTGGATGCCTTTTTTGAATGGCTGGAGGACAATAATGATAATGAGGTGTACCCCGTTATCAGCGGCTATACGGTGGAGGGGATTTCTGCCGCAAATGTGCTGCTGTTTGATGTGGATGAGGACGGGCGCGGCACCTATCAGATTCAGATACAGTTAAGATTGACAAAAAGGAGTGTGTAAGTATGGGTACAAAAATTAAAAGAAATAAATTTGCCTGCTTTTTGAATACAGGTGGCGATACGGAAAAATGGTCGCTGATTGGGGATGGCGTTACCTCCATGACGGTAGCATATAACCCTCAGACGAGTGACGAAACCTATATCCATCAGACCAGCGGCACAACGGACGTGGAAAGCTATAAACCGACTTCCTCTGTGCCGATGACCGCGCATAAGGGGGATGCCGTATTTGACTTCGTGGATAATCTGAGAAGAAAGCGCGCGGTTCTGGATGAGGCAAGAACGGAAATCTGCATGGTTTATCTGTATGAGGAGGCAACGGGCGGCGCATATCCCGCGGAGAAAAATACCTGCTCGATTCAGATTGATGATTTCGGCGGCGAGGGCGGCGGCTCCAATGTGATTAACTTTACCGTAAACTTTGTCGGGGATGCGGTGGAGGGTACCTTTGAGCCAGAAACAAGAAAATTTACACCTGAGGCATAAGGAGGGAAAGGTATGGAAAGTGTACGCTATAATGATGGAAAAATCAGATTGATGGTAAATGATGACCCTGAGAGGGTAATTGCTTTTGACCCGAGTGATGTTTGCTTTGTCAACCGTTATTTTGAGTTGTGTAATTTTATCGAAGAAAAGCAGACGGAATATTTGAAAGAGGCAGCTGAGATTGATAAGCTGAAAGAAGGAAAGGAAAGACGAGGCTTTCAGCTGTATCAGACGATGTGTGAAGATATCAAAGGGCAGATTGACTATGTTTTTGGAGAAGGCACCAGCAGGGCATACTTTGGGAACTCTGTTCGCTTGGATATGTTTGAGCAGTTTTTAAACAGCATCATTCCTTATGTACAGAAGGCAAGAGCAGATAAAATGCGTCCTTATCTGCAGCAGAACGCAGGTGGTACTCTTTGATGCGTTTTTTAACAGAGGGGTTTCCGAAGCAGGCGGAGGTGGCTGGAAAAGTTTATCTGTTAAATACGGATTACCGCACCTGTATTCGTATTTTGCAGGCGATGGAAGACGAGGGTCTGACAGATATTGAAAAGCAGTCTGTTCTTTTGCAGCTGCTGTATCAAAAGATACCTGAGGATATACCACAGGCGGTGCAGAAAGGAGTTTTATTTTTGAACTGCGGAGAAACCAAGCAAAGCGAAGACTTCGGAAGGGTATATTCCTTCCGTCAGGATGATCGCTATATTTTTTCTGCAGTAGATAAGGTTTTGCGGGGACGGCTTTCTAAAGGGGAAATGGTGCATTGGTGGGAATTCGTAGCTGCTTTTATGGAAATGCCGGAAGACTGTGTGATGAGCCGTATCATTTATTACCGATGCCGGAAGAACACAGGTAAACTGACCAAAGAGGAACGGGAGGTCTGGGCAAAGAATCGTGAGCTGTTTGAACTGGAAGAAATCCAGACGGCAGAGGAAAAAGAAAAATATGATAATTTCATGAATCGACTTGGTGAAAATGATTGAAATATCACAAATCATGTTGTATGATGAAAAAAAGTTTACAAGGAGGAAAGGCTATGGGCGCATACGGCACACCGGATACATACCCTTATGAGGAAACAGAAAGAAAATGTCCACACTGCGGAAGGCAGAGCAAGGGAAGGTTTTGCTGTTATTGTGGGGCATCCTTGGAAGGCGCAAAAGCAAAAAAAGAAGTTCGCAGAGATGGTGAGAAGGGATATCGGAGCATTTTTGGCGGCTTGGTTTTGTTTTTCAGTATTGCCATGTTTGCATTTCTATTCTTTTTCGGCGAGAAGAATCTGAAGGAATTCTCTATTGCTTTATTTGCGGGCGCAGGTGTTTCGGCAGTTGGAAATTGTATTGGCATGACTCTTTGTATCCTGTCCAAAACAAAAAATAAGTGGTATCGGAAAGCCTTCTTTTGCTCCTTGGCAGTTTGCGTACTTAGCTTTATATTGTTTTGTTCGGTATAATTTGTTGATTTGAATTTGAGCATCTATCTGAAAAGATAGGTGCTTTTTTGATGCAGAAAAAAGGGGGTGAAGCGGATGGCGGCAGGCTATGACGGCAGTATCCGCATTGATACCAGAGTGGATACCACGGGGTTTCAGAGGGGAATCCATGCACTGCCGAAACAACTATCGGGATTGACCAGAGCGGCAGGAGTTTTAGGAGCGGCTCTGACAGCGGCGTTTGCAGTAGATAAAATTGTTGCCATGGGGAAAGAGGCAATCAATCTGGCATCCGACCTGCAGGAGGTTGAGAACGTAGTCACAACAGCCTTTGGAGATATGACATACATGGTGGAGGATTTTGCGGATACCGCCATTGAAAAATTCGGTATGTCTGAGTTGGCAGCAAAACGAACGGCATCAACCTATATGGCGATGTCTAAGGGTATGGGAATCACAGGAAAAGCAGCGGCGGAAATGTCGATTGCAGTAGCAGGATTATCAGGAGATGTGGCATCCTTCTTTAATGTGTCGCAGGATGTTGCCGATACAGCCCTAAAAAGTATTTGGACGGGGGAAACAGAAACCTTAAAACAGTTTGGCGTTGTTATGACGCAGGCCAATTTGCAGCAATTTGCGTATCAGCAAGGAATCAAAAAGAAAATTGCAGCCATGTCGCAGGCGGAACAGGTGCAGCTTAGATATATGTATGTCATGCAGCAGTTGAGTCTGGCACAGGGGGACTTTGCCAGAACGAGTAGCAGCTGGGCGAATCAGACACGTATCCTTTCCGAAAACTGGAAGGAATTGTTGGGGATTCTGGGAAACGGGCTGATTGAGATATTGCTTCCTGTGGTACAGTTTCTGAATGTACTGGTAAAAGGTCTGATTATGGTTGCAAAGGGCATCGGTGCAGTTTATCGGATGCTGACAGGCAAGGAAATGACAACACAAACGGATAAGGTTTCTGATTCTTTGGGGAATTTATCCGATTCGGCGGCAGATGCGACAGAAAATCAATATGGTTTGGCAGATGGCATCAATGCAGCAGGTGCGGCGGCAAAAAATGCGCTTGCGAACTTTGATGATCTGGATGTTCTTCAACGAGATTTAGGCAATAACGGAGGTGGTGGCGGCAGCTTTGATGTACCGTCCTTTTCTTTTGATGCTGTAGATTTTGGGGAAACAGAAAAGAATGTAAAGGATTTTACGGATGATATTAAGGATATTTTAATTGGCTGGCGTGATGATTTGCAGGAAGATTTTGTCATTCAGCCGGTTATCGAGGAGCCGGTTATTCCGCTTTTGCCATCGCCCGTATGGGAGCCGAACTGGGGTCTGGTGCCACCGGATGTACCTGTGCCGGAATTTCCGCCTTTGCCATCCCCTGTATGGGAGCCGAACTGGGGTCTGGTGCCTGCTTTGGAGGTAGAATTTGCTTTGGCGAACCAAATGCTGGGGGATTTTCAGACAGAGATGGTAGAAGGTCTTTCGGTAGGATTTGAAAAAGCACAGAAAGTATATGATACCGCTGTAGCCAATACTGCGGCTGCTTTTGCAAATGCAAAGCAAAACTTTGTGACAACAAAAGATACAGTGATTGAAAATGCAGGGATTTGGGTGACGGAAACATCAAGAAAGTTTCAGACATGGAAGCAGAATGTTACAACTGCTGTTTATGATACTGCGAGAAACACCATTGATAACTGGAATACAGCATTGGAAACAACGGCAGGCAATGCGGCAAACTGGATAAACAACACATCGAAAAATTTTGTTACATGGGGGGAAGGTATTTTGAAAACCTCATGGAACACAGCGAAGGGATTTGCGGACAACATGATTAACGGCTTTAAAACGGTATGGGAAAATTTTAAAAGCCTGATGAGTTCTATTGGTGAGAAAGTTTCCGGAGCATGGGAGGAAAATAAAAACTGGCTGGCACCCACGCTTGCAGTCGGGGCGGCAGTAGCAGTCGGGGCAGGGATTATCCTTTCCGGCGGCAGTTTGGCTCCTGCACTTGGCGCAGCGGCATTTCTGGCAAACGGTGCGGTTATCCCACCCAATCAGGAATTTCTTGCGGTTCTGGGGGACCAGAAAAGCGGACGAAACCTTGAAGCCCCCGAGGGGCTGATTCGTCAGATTATGCGAGAGGAGCTTGCCGGCTTAATGGGCGGCGGTGAGGTCAATGTAAACATTGAATTCAGTGGTTCTCTGGCACAGTTGGCAAGGGTGCTGCATCCTGCCATTACGAAGGAACAGAAACGCATCGGCGGCACATTGCAGACAGGAGGTGTTTTGTGATGACATTATTCAGCATTGACGGGGAGGAATTTAACATCCCTCTGGTAGCGCTGAAACGGGAATCTGCCGTACTGGATAAATACGCTACCAGAACAGAGGGCGGCGATTTGAAACGGGAAATTATCGGGGTGTATTACAATTACACGCTGACTTTTCCGAATTTGAATTTGAATCAAACGGAATATGACCGCCTGTGGAAGAAGGTGACGGAGCCTGTGGAATTTCATGATTTTGTGGTACCGTCCTCCTCGGGGACATTCTCTTTTCGGGGGTATATCACGACAACAGGGGATGAACTGAAACGCAGCCGGAACGGCAGGCATTACTGGGGTGGTCTGAGTATCAAGCTGATTGCAAAAGCACCTGCAAGACTGCCAAAGGGGGTGTAAGCCATGGCAACAGGGGTAAGCATTTCCTTTGGCTTGGTGGATGTGACGGCAAAGCAGGACACCACTGCTGTATGCAAAGACAGGAAAGCCTTTATTGACCCACAGGATTTGGCTCTGGAGGGGGTATATGCACCCAAAACAGCTACGCTGGAGCGGAATTATTTCAGACTGGACGGTTCCTTTCGGCTGTTCCCCGAAAATCCGGAGGATGTCACATGGGGCATCTGGTCGGAAAGCATGACGGACGATGCCGGCAGGTTTGCCGCGCCGCCTGTACTGACGCTGACTTTTCAGGAGCTGCATGCGTCCATGGGGCTGACCTTTGAGTTTGACCCGTATGATAACAACTATTGCAATGAACTGCGGATTTGTTGGTATCATGGGGTGGAGGTGCTGGCGGAAAAGACATTTCAGCCCGATAGTTGGCGGTATTCCTGCATGGAAACGGTACAGAATTATGACAAGATAGAAATTGTATTTTACGGGACAGTACGCCCGCACCGCTATTTAAAGGTGCAGAATATCATGCATGGTGTGAATAAGCAGTTTGGCAAAAACACGTTAAAATCTGCAGCACTTCTGGAGGAAATTGACCTCTCGGGGCTGACGGTTTCCTCGAATACATTGGAGTTTACGGTCTATTCTGAGGATGATGATTTCAATATCTTCAATCCAAAGGGCATTTATACCCTGCTGCAGAAGAAACAGCAGTTGACGGTAGAGGGGGAGGCGGACGGTACAGCCAAGCATCTGGGAACCTTCTATCTGGAGGATATGGAGATGGAAGGGGATAAGCTGCTTTCCGTTTCCGCACAGGATGGCATCGGCAGCATGGACGGCACAACCTACAGAGGCGGTATGTATCGGGAGAAGCCTGCGCATGCACTGCTGAAGGAAATCATGGACGATGCAGGCTTTGGCTATACACTGGACAGCACACTGCGGAATGTGGCTGTGACGGGGTATCTTCCCATCTGTTCTCATAGAGAGGCGCTGCAGCACCTTGCCTTTGCCATCGGCGGTTATGTCAGCACAGCAAGGAGCGGAACGGTTAATATTATGGCGTTCCCCGATTTTTCCAATATCCCTACGGTATCCATCGGCAGGGACAGGAAGTTTGTTGGGACAAAGGTAAAGCTGCGTTCTCTGGTGACAGGGGTTAATGTGAAGGCGCATGAATACAGCCTGAGTGATACTGTGGAGGAGTTGTGCAAGGTAACCTTGACGGAAGGGCGGAACGAAATCTTATTTTCCGAGCCTGCGGCAGAGCTTTCCGTTGTCGGCGGCACATTGGCAGAAAGCGGTGTCAATTACTGTATTGTAGAGGGCGAGGCGGATGCAGTCTGCACCGTCAGCGGAAGGAAATATGTAGATACCGAAAAAACGGTGACAGTCAGAATGGCGGAGCTGCCGGCGGGGGATAAGGAAAACAACATTGATGCGGACAGCACTCTGCTGAACAGCACAAATGCAGAAAAAGCGGCGCAAAGGCTCTTTGCGTACTATCAATACAGAATTGAACAGGACATCAGCTTTGTGATGCAGGAAGAACAGGTCGGACTTCTGGCGGATATTGAAACGGAATACGGCGTGTATCGCGGATCTGTGCTGGAAAGTATGGATACGGATTTGACGGGCGGATTTGTGACAAAGGCGGTGACAATAGGCGAATGACATGGAAGGAACCCATTACGGACAGAACGGCAGCGGATGTGACCGATGCGGATACTTCCGCCCTTGCGGCGCAGAAGGGGACGCTCAATGCAGAGGATCTGAACCGTATCGAGGGGAATTATCGGTACATTATGGAACAACTGGAAGGAGCTGCGGTATATATCCCACATACATATCGGCGCAGGCAGGAAAAGCAGATACAGGCGGACGGCACTGTTACAACAACCACATATACCGACTGGCAGGAGCAGAACCTGCCCTGGCTTTCGGAAATCAACCGTATTCGAGCGAATTATACCGCTCTGGTGCGGTTGTTTTTGGTTGGATTTGGGTTGCCTGTGTTTCCCGAAAGTCTGTATCTGGATTGGCAGGAAGTTAACGATTGGGAACGAGTTGCCGCAGTCGGAAAGGAAATGACAGAAAACATGAAGCAGGAATATATCCCCTGCGGAACGATAAATAGCGGAGGTGAACGGTTGCTATGAAGGATTTTTTAGATAGAATCCCAACACAGGCAGGGCGGAGAAAAATCACCCATGCAGACGGAACAAGTGAATATGTAACGGTTGAAATGGCGGACGAACCTTCTGTAGAGGGTACACCGCTGAATCGGGCGGCGTTTATGGCGTTGCAGGGGTTTGAGGCGTTTCATGTTGCTTTTAACGATGACGGCTCTATTACCGAAACAAATGCACTGAATGAACCGCTGGACACCGTTTTCAATTCAGACGGAACGATTGACGAAACTTTTACAAATAAGGACGGACTGAAAATCGGAATAAAGACAAAATTCAATCCAGATGGTTCGATTTCGGGAGACCCTATCGATTTCACAGCATAAGGAGGAAAAATTATGGGAATTTGGGCGGCGGTAAAGTACGCACTGAACAGTACCCTTGGCACATCGAGTTTTTCTCCCATAGACAAAATTGTAAATCGTCTCTGGGGGGGGGTACAAACTTTTACAACCGATGGAACATTTACGGTTCCTGAGAATGTAACGAAGATTCTTGTGACTGCTTGTGGTGGTGGCGAAGGTGGTGGAAAATCATATTCAAGCGGTTCTTGGAGTTATGAAGCAATGGGTGGCGAAGGAGCTGAATGCATCATTAGAGAACCGTTTTCTGTTACGCCATTACAGCAAATACCAATTAAGATAGGAATTGGTGGACAACCTTTGAATACATCAAGTGATGATACACGCAATAGTTCTGGTGACCCCGGAGGAAGTACTATTATAGGCAATTTAGTTACTCTGATAGGTGGGAATAGCACATTAGGTACGCCAAGAATTGGTGGCGGTCGAAGGGGCTCAGGTAGACAAGAACGCAGAGGCAGTGATGGATATACTCTTGCAGAACCTTCAAATGGTGCTGATGGCGTTAGAGGAGCTGGTGGACGTTGTTCTGTTTACTACGGCGGAGGCGGCGGCTCCTATGGAAATGGTGGCACCGCAGGCAAAGAAAATAGCGTTGGTTATGGTGGCGGTGGAGCAGGTAATCAAAAAGGTGGTGATGGCATCGTCATCATCGAATGGTAGAAAGGAATGATGATATGGGGATTTGGGCTGCAGTAAAGTATGCATTAAATAGCACGTTGGGAACAAGCAGCTTTTTGCCATTGGATAAAATAATTAAGGCAGCATCTGGGGTTAAAATATTTGATTCCCCGGGAACCTTTACATTTGATGTTCCGGATGGTGTAGACGTATTACAAATTATTGCTTGTGGCGGCGGGGGCAGTGGTGCTAATGGATCGGTAGCAGATACATACGAATACATACATGGTAATGCCGGAAACGTAACCGTAATTGGTGATTTAATAACGCTTTCTGGCGGACTTGGAGGAAAGTCATCGGGTGCGGTTTCTGACTGTGTTGGCGGCGATTCTGGTGGTGATGGTGGCGGCTCTGGGGGTTGTTGCCGAGCATATGGTGAAGAAGACAACAAAAAAAATACTGGAGGTAATGGTTTAAAAGATGCTGGCGGTTTAGCTGGTAGCAACACTGGTACAAGTGGTAATAGTGCACTTGGAGGCGGTGGAGGCGGAGGTTCGCTGGGAGCAGGAGGAAAAGGCGGTAACGGAAAAAATAATACATCTGATACTGAGGGTTCGGAAGGTTCGGATGGGAAAAAGGGTAGCGGAGGCGGCGGAGGCGGTGCCTTAGTTGCAAAAAATCGTGGATATAACTACAGTGGCGGAGGCGGCGGTGGCGGCGGAGCGTATCTTCCATGTAAACGCTGCTCTGCACCTGCTTCACGAGCAGGGCGGG
>ERZ838516.2252-NODE-2252-length-21397-cov-32.459704_pt1 | contig 21397 bp, 19 predicted proteins | sample MGYA00519910_ERZ838516 | MGnify/ENA primary metagenome ERZ838516 (study PRJEB31850, sample SAMEA3708837) | human gut metagenome | biome: human gut; feature: human-associated habitat; material: faeces | place: China | collected 2014 ... | reverse complement strand
ATCCTCCAGTTATTTTACGGAATGTGAGCATTCGGACAAAAAGGATCGTGGTGGCGCACGACACCTTGCTCTTAAAAGCGCAAAAACGCCAGCCTCCCATTGAGGGAAGCTGGCGCAATATTGCACATCGGCATGATTATGGGTGGTGAAACGGAACGATTGTGCCGGTTTGTTGGCATTCTGGTCTACGGCAGCAGACAGGCTTTTTTGATGCGTTACCCCAATAAAAAATCACAGTTACCTCCACAAACAGCAACTGTGATCGGATAGCGCGTGGAATCGCCCGGACGAGTTACCGTTTTTTTATAACTCGACCGGGAAAAGGCATAAATCAGCACAATAGGACAAAATCACCCGAACGATGATGTTGTACTGTTCTTTCTGTAAGAACGATACAATACTATTGAGGTGATGCTATAACCACCCGTCACCCCCCTTCCGCAAAGGCGCTGAAGGGCAAAAAGGTGAATACCATAGCCAGCGTCAAAAGGGCACTGACAAGGCGTGTTCGTTTTGAGAATCGTTGTTTCATGGGGTGCTCCTTTCTGTGGTAAAATTTTTTTAGGGCCCCATTCGGGAGAAGCGTCAGCTTCCCCCGAAAAAAGTGGTCATTGCCCGGCAGGGGGCAGAATGGTCATTCTGCCGTCCACGGCGGCGTCCACCATCTCGTGCTCCCGGAAATACTCCATCAGGACATCCTGACAGGAGGTTGCCACGCTGCGGGGCTTCTGCAGCTTGCAGATGGTATCGTAGGAGATGTTGAAAAAGCTCTCGATGTTTTTGAAGTGGTAGTTCTGCAGTCCCACGGTGAACAGAGCATCGTCGCTGATCTCCTTGCCCACCTCCTTGCCGCAGTAGGTAAAGTAATCAAAGTCGCCCTTGGCGCGGTCGTAGCGCAGCCGCAGGGTGGAGGGCAGCTGGTAGAACTCGGTGTGGCCGGTGTAGGCCTCCTCCCGCAGCATGTAGTGGAGCATCTGGCGCAGCTGCCGGCCTGTCACCTTGAACATAAACACGCCGTCGTCGTAGGGGAAACCCTCGATGAGGTCGCCGTAGGTGACAATGGGGCCCAGCTTTTCGGCCCGGATGCTGCCGGAGCCGATGAGCATAATATCGATGCCAAGGCTGCGGGTGAAGATGTCCGCAAACAGGTTGCCCAGCTCGGTCTCCCGGGTGCGCTCCGGGTGGGTCAGCTCCCGGCGGAAGCGCCCTACGATGTGGCTGTACTTTTCGTCCACCTGACTGGTGAAGCGGTGCAGCACCTGCTCCATGGCGGGGTTGCGGGGGCAGGTCTCGGCGGTGATGGGCACCGTGTGCCATGTGTAGGAATCGATGCAGTTGTTGTCCGTGTCCACAATGATGTCAAAGCGGCCGATCTGGTCGGTGCCGGTGCCCGCCTGCGCAATGACCACGCCGTTTTCCTCCACCGCGTGCTCTGGCAGGGTGTGGCTGTGCCCGCCGATGATCAGGTCCACCCCCCAGGCCGGGTCCAGCTGGCGGGCCAGATGGCGGTCCTCCTCAAAGCCGATGTGGGTCAGCAGCACGGTAAAATCGATGTCGATGCTGTTGTGGGCGTTGCAGATCTTGCCCACCTCGGCGGCAGCTGCGGCGGTGTCCACAAATGACCCCACCAGAGATTCGGACTTGGTCTGGTTGATGACGTCCTGGGTGATGATGCCGATGAAGAGGATGTTCATGCCGTCCACCCGCAGGATCTTGTAGGGAGTAAACAGCCGGGTGGGGGTGTTTTTGATGTAGAGGTTGGCGTTGATGATGGGAAAGCGCGCGCATTTTTCGATGAACAGCAGATGCGCGATGCCGTAATCCACCTCGTGGTTGCCGATGGTAACGATGTCCGGGGCAAGGGCGTTCATGATCTCGATAGTGGAAAGCCCCTTGTATTCGGAATCAATGACCGAGCCCCGGAACATATCACCTGCAATGGCGTAGATGGTGTTGGGCTCCTCTGCCCTCACCTTTTCGATGTAGCCGGACAGCATGGACACGCCGCCCACCAGTTTTTCGTCCACCTGCTCTGCCAGAAAGTCTCCGTGCAGATCATTGGAGTGGAGGATGGTGATCTTTTTGGTGTGTTTCATGGTGCATTCCTCCCGGTGTGGGTCGGCAGCGGTCAGCCCATGGCCTCCTGCCGCGCAAAGTAGACCGTATTGACAAGGCTCATGTAGCTCTCTTCGCCGTCCAGATAGAACTTCAGGGCAAGGGTGTCCTCGTCCTCCAGGGTGACGGCGTAGCGGGAGCCGTCCTCTCCGGTAAAGGTAGCGTACCACTCCTGATTAGACTGGAAGGGTACCTCCGGGGTGCCCTCCTGATAGAACAGGTCGACTTCTTCCACGTTCAGCTCCGGGTAGGGGGTGATGTAGCTGGCGGTAAAGGGCAGCTGGCTGCCTTCGGTGTCGGCGTCGGTGGGCAAAAAGCACATCCGGTCGGCGTCTGCGGGGTCAGTGTCAAAATAGCCCTCGTCGGTGTCGCGGCCGGTCTCCAGCCAGTTACCCTCCAGCGACCACGGGCTGGTGTCGGTCTCCCAGTCGTCCCCTTCCGGGTAGATGGTAAAATCGCACACGCCCTCGGCTTCCACCACATGGCCGTTCTCGCCGGAAAGGAAGGGGCTGAATACCAGCTCTTCGCCGGTGCTGGGGTACAGCTCCACCTCGGTGTTGGGGGCGATATCGCTGATGTTGCACAGCAGCAGGATGGGCTGGCCGTCCTCGCTGTAATAAAGCTGCTTGCCGCGCTGGAGCGGGTTTTCGGCATCGTCTGTCAGGCTCGTCTCGTAGACGAACAGGGTGGCATCCGGGTCCTGCGGGAAGATGCAGTACAAATCGCACCCGCCATCCGGTGCCACGACCCAGTGATCCTGCGGGATGTCGTAGACGAAGCCCCACAGATCCCGCAGGTCGGTCTGGCTGTCCAGCACCTGCTGCACATTGGTGGTGATTTCATAGGAGCCGCCCAGATACATCACACAGGCGCGGTATTTGTCCTCCCCTGCCAGAAGGCGCATGTAGGTCACGTCCTCCGGCTCGGTGTACTCCTGTTTGGCGGAGGACGATGCGATCATGTTGTCTCCGTCCAGCATTTTTTCGGGCTTGGAGCTGGACGCGCTGCTGCCTTTGCCGCAGCCCGCCAGACCGATAGTCAGCGCCAGCAGGGTTGCCAGAAGCTTCAGGTTTTTCATAAGTTCTCCTTTCTCATGCCCTGCCGGGGCGCACCTCAGGGGGCAGCGCCGGGCGCCGGGTGGTTGGAAAAAACGTCCACGCCCTCCACCGGCTCCGGGCTGCCGGTCCCGGCAGAAAGCCGGGGCGACCAGTCCAGCGTGCGGCCGGTGGTGCAGTAGACCACCGCCGTGATGTCGGGGGTGTCAGGGGTGCCGTTGCACAGCAGCAGAATGGGCTGGCCATCCTGCTTGCAATAAAGCTCCCGGCCCGTCTGGTGCGGGTACTGGGGGTCCTGCTTTTCGTAGAGGAACAGGGTGTCCCGGCTGCTGACGGCGAAGAGGCAGTACAACTCCCGCCCGCCGCCCGACGCAGTGACCCGGTGATCTGCCGGGATGTCCGTAACAAACTGCCACGGCTGTTCCTGCAGGCTGTCCAGCACGGCACGCACATCGGTGGTGCGCTCCGGGACGCTGCCCAGATAGAGCACCCCGGCAAGGTCTCCGTTTTCCCCGGCCAGCTGCCGCAGCGCGGCAAGCTGCTCCGGCTCAGCGGAATCGGCACCGGAAGCCGCTGTGCTGCTGCCCTGCCCGGCGCTGCCGGGGGCGGGGCGGACGGGGTCGCCGTCCACCGCACCACACCCTGCCAGACTGAAAGCCAGTGCAAGCAGTGCTGCAAAAGTTTTCATGGCTTTCATGTCAGCCCCTTTGTTTTATGCCCACGGGTCGGCCGATGTCGGGATGCGGATACCGGTCATCAGGTACTGCTCCCACAAAAGCCACTGTCCGCTGCCCTTGCGGCGCAGCTTGATGGGGCGGGGGGCGTCGGCACCGCCGCAGGGGATGAACAGTTTGCAGTAGCCCTCCTCGGTGTTGGAGGTGTGGTCACTGCCCACCAGAAGCGTGAAGGGCTGGCGGGGAGTATAGCCGTTTTCCGGCGATGCACCCACAAAGTAGGAGAAGGGGATGTAGCTTTTGCCGTCCCGGAAGCGGTCGTTCAAAAAGGAGATATCCTGCCCGTTCAGCGGACGGGGGCCCCGCAGCCAGTTGAGCATCTCCAGCCCGATGTTTTTATCGGCACCGTAGGCGCACAGCGCGCAGACGGTGAGGGCTGCGGTCTTAAAGGGGGTGTCCAGACTGGCCTCCGGCAGTGCCTGCATCTGGGCAAGGCTTTCCGGCAGAGCCTGAAAGGTAAAGGTGACGGTCTGGTTGCCGCCGGCGGCGGAAGCGGCCTGCTTCATCTTATCAAAAAGTCCCATGAAAATACTCCTTTCTGTTTCAGCCGTAAAGGGTTCAGCCCCGGTTCGGGTCATGGCGGGGCACGATCCGCCTGCGGACGATCTTCTGGTTCAGATCCAGACTGAGGTTTGCAAAATAGCCGTTTTCAAAATACCATGCAATGTCCTTTGTGTCCATACCAACGCTGTTGCACAGCCACCGCAAAGGCACTTCCGGCCCGGAGTAGCTCTCCACCCTACGGGCGATGGTCCTTGCATGGTAGCGGCGGGCCTCCCCGCGGGCAAACAGCGCCAGGGGCACGGCCCCCACCACGATCCAGAACACATAGCCTCCGATGTGGGAATAGTCCTTATCCTGCAAACTCAGGCAAAGGGTATACAACCCGCCAAAAGAGCAGAACACGCAGAAGGCAAGCCCTGCGTTCCGCAGCCATTTGAGGAAACGGGGGATCTCGCCCCGGGCTTTTTCCGAGAGATAAGGGTTCATAAACATGCTCCTTTCAGAACGAGCCGCCTCCACCGCCGTGGGTGGTGCCGCTGGAAGAGGTGTGGGTGGAGCTGCCGCCGGAATCGCTGGAGCTGGACTCCTTCGGCCGCTCGGTGCGGTGCACGTCACGGTACAGGAACAGCTCCCGGCTGTTGGTCAGATTCATGCTGCCCTCCCGCACATAGCTGGCGGCATTCTCCTGGAACGCCACGCTGCGCAGCTGGCTTTTCATTACGCTGACGACGACCCATGCCAGCACAAGGCCGATGCCCAGCGCAAGGAACAGGTACATGAGAGACAGCGGCTCCCGGGGCAGGTTATTCACGTCATAGGGGTGGCCCGCCCGGGCAGCGTCGATGTAGGTATCCGACCACTGGACAAAGGTGCGGAATGCACCGGCGTAATCTCCATCGGCCATGAAGGGGGTCATCTGCTGGCCAAGGTACTGGATGCCGGCGTCCGTAAAGGCGGTGATGCCGTAGCCGCAGGTGGAGATGTGCCATTTGCGGTCGCCCACGCTCACCAGCAGCAGCACGCCGTCCATATCGGGGCCGTAGCCGTACTGGCAGTAGTCATACAGATCATCGGCAAACTGCTCCATGCTGTCGGCACCAACGCTTTCCATCGACTCGATGGTGGCAATGGTCACATCGAAGCTCTGGCGCAGGCTCAGCTCTTCCAGTGCGTCCTCCAGCTCGTTGTCCTCGTCCTCGGTCAGCACCTCAGCGTCGTCGAACATGCGGTAGTACAGGTCGGCAAAGCCGCCCTCTACCGCAAAGGCCGGAACAGCCAGCGCCGCCGCAAGGACCAGTGCTGCCAGCGCCGCAAAGAGGGAGTGCAGTCGGTTGGAAGTCTTTTTCATCGTTCGTCCCTCCTTTACAGGATCCGTGCCAGCCACAGCAGCCACATCACGCCGTAGGATGCGGCGGAAAGGGCAGCTGTAAGACCCAGCATCCACTTGCGGGCAGCACCCTTGTCTACGGGCAGGTCACCCACGAATCTGCCGGTCTGACCGTTCATGGCAAACAGGTAGTTTTCTCCCCGCCAGCTGGTGCTCAGCAGCCAGACCGGGAACAGGGCGTACTTTGCCTTGCCGCCGTGGAGCTGGATACTGCTGCTTTCCACCTTGACCGAATCGTAGCCGGTAACGGTCTGCTGGAACGTCTCCTCGGTGGAGCGGCGGATGCGCTTGTTGGCCCGCTCGATGCTGTCCTCGGCGCTCACATCGTATTTGTCTGCCACATAGCCCGCCAGATAGGCCGTCTGGAACGGGATGGCGTCCTGCATGGCGAAGGGCTCGATGGACTCCATCAGGTCGTCCTCGATTTTGGACGAGCCGTCCACCGGCACTGCGTCAAAACCCAGTGTGCCGTCCCGCCGGACGGAGTAGTAGTTGGTCTCGGTGTAGTCGTATTTGCTGTCCGACCAGCAGCGGGTCCGGGTGGCGGTGAACCGCAGCTGAGCGTCGGCGTCGCTGTCAAAGAGCCAGAAGGGCACATACACGCCCTTGATCTCGTCGATGTGGTTCTGGCTGCGGAACACCCGGGGCAGCAGGGTCTTGCCCTTGAGATGTTCCTGCAGCTTTGCCTTGGCGGCCTTTTTGTCCAGCTTGAAGGGGATGATGAGGTCGGGCCGCAGCGTCCCGGCAAACTGTCCGGTGAGGACGATGGGGTTGCCGCAGAAGGGGCAGGCGGACGCGGCCATGGTGTCATCGCCCACGATCTCGCCGCCGCAGCTCTTGCAGCTGTAAGTATGCAGACCAGCGGTCTCCCCTTCTGCCCAGCTGCCGCCGGGGGTCGCCCACTCCATCTCGCTGGGCTTTTCGTCCTTCAGCTCCTCGTCATAGCCCTTGAGGGTATCCACATCGAACTCGGTGTCGCAGTAGGGGCATTTCATCTTCTGGGTGGCGCTGTCAAACTGGATGGCGCCATCGCAGCAGGGGCACTTGTATTCCAGCATTCCTGCCATAGCGTTTCCTCCTGTTGTTTCAAAGGGAGCCGGGGGCTCTTCCCCGGCCCCACTGTTTTTGTGTTGGTCTTCCCGCCGAAGCGGTCGGCTCAGAAGTCCGTGGTGATGCGGAACACCACCGGCTCGTCCGGCTCGGTGGCTTTGCCGTAGTGACCCACTGCCAGGAAAGCGTTTTCCTCCAGCGGCAGGAAGACATCAAAGGTGCAGAACTCTCCGCACAGCTGGCACAGGGTCTCGCGCTCGCCCACAGGCAGGGATTTTTCCAGGAAGGTGCCGTCCGGCCCGTACAGCTCCCACACATAGCCCGTATCCAGCAGATAGCCGTTGGGGCGTTTCATCATCACGGCGTCAAAGCTGCCCACCGGCTGCGAGCTGCGGGCCAGCTCATTGCCGTCCAGATCAAAGGCAGCAAAGTAATCATCGCCGCTGGATTCCAGCTCGCCCACCGTCAGCAGCTCGTCCCCGCTGAGGTTCAGGGAGGGCATGCTGCAGAAGGGGCCGATCTCGTTATCGCCCTCCAGCGTCAGCTCGGTGTACTCGCCGTCCTGCACCAGCACCGGCGCGGAGTTGGTCCAGTAGATCACGGTCAGATCCCGGTCCTTGGAGGAATAGCAGCTGCCCGAGTAGTCCAGTGCGTCGCTGGGCTCCTCCGGGTCGCTGCTGTTCAGATCGTAGCAGTAGACATCAAAGTTGTCCATGGCGTACAGGATGCCATTGCGGTCGATGCTGAGGGCGTTGCTGCCGTCAATGTTGTACTCTGCCACCGGGGTCAGCCGGTCGTCCTTGATGGCATACTCGAAGATCTTGGCAAACTGCTCTTCATCGTCCTCGTTGTAGAAGCTGAAGAAGTAATTGCCCCGGTAGCTGTCCGCTTGGATCACATGATAGGCACCGCATACCTCGCGGCGGACGTCAAAGGGGATGTACTGCGCCTTGAAGGTGTAATCGCCGATGGTCAGCTCCCCGGTCTGGAACTGGGTCACAGGGGCCCCTGCAGGGGCGGCTTTGTCCACTGCTGATTCCGGCTGTGCCGAAGCGGACGGGGCACTGCTGCTGGAAGCCGGTGCACTGGAAACGCTGGATGCGCTGGCGGCACCGGAGCCGCCGCAGGCGGTCAGCCCGAGGGCGGCGGTGGCAAGGCCCATGGCCTTGAGGAAATCTCTGCGCTGGATCTTTCTCATATCCGTTCCTCCTTTTGGGGTCACTGCACTTTTGCAAAGGCTTCGTCAGCACGGCGGCTGTACAATGCCATGCCGCCGGTCTGGGCGTCGTTTGCCAGATTGATGTTCTCCACAAAGCGGGCCTTTTCCTGCTCAGAGAGCTGCCCGCCCTTCATGGCGGCAGATGCCACGGCACCCATGGCACCGATCATGCCCATCTGGCCTTTCAGCTCCCGTTCCTCGGCCTTGGACATCCGGCGGCCGAACATGCTGGTCTCATTATCGTGGACCCCGAAGATGTGGTCCAGATGCTGCCGTGCGATGTGGGCATAGCCGATCTCCCGCCGGTCCCGCTTGCTGAAGCAGATCACCAGCTCCTGCTTGATGTAGGGGTGGGGCTGCAGACCCCGTCTGGTCTCTGCCTCGGTAATGCCGCGGGGCTGCACCAGCTTCAGCTTCAGTCCGCCGCCGTTGAGGGTGGGTTTCTGGCCCGGCTCCTTAGAGGGGGTCTCGTCCAGATACTCCTCGTAGCTGGCGATCTGGTCGTAGCGGATCAGCTCCGGCATCTTGCCCCGGCCGCCGGTGCGGTCGTCGATGTACAGCATGCCTAGCTCATCGCAGAACACCAGCCCCATCTGCGTCGGGGTGGAGGGGTATGCGTTGACCCGGAACTCGGTCTTGTCGAACACCTCGTCGAATACCCGCTTCATCCGGGCCATGTACGCCATGTGCTCCTTGGCTTCGTCCAGCGTCAGCTCGCTGAGCCGGATATACTTGGAGCACTGGTCGCCGCAGTCATCGCAGAGGAACTGTCCGTCCCGGAGCTTGGAGCGGTGCAGGGTGCCGCACTCCTTGCCGCAGACCGCACAGTTCTGTTTTGCGAATAAATTGGAGAAGAATCCCATCATGGTATGCTCCTTTCCATGTTTGCTGTTTATCAGGTCCGGTCGCTGTCGTCAAAGGGGTCGCCGCACTCCGGGCAGAACTTGGGCGGGTGGGCGGGGTCTTCCGGCTCCCAGCCGCACTTGTCGCACTTATACTTGGGCGTACCGGCGGGCTTTGGTTTGCCGCACTCGGAGCAGAAGCGACCCTTGTTCACTGCGCCGCAGCTGCACTTCCAGCCTTCTGCTGCCGCCGGGCGGGGCTTGCCGCACTCCGGGCAGAACTTGCCGGTGACGGTGGCGCCGCAGCTGCAGGTCCAGCTGTCCGCAGCGGGCTTCGGCTCCGGCTTTTTGCTGCCGCATTCCGGGCAGAATTTGCCGGTAACGGTAGCGCCGCAGCTGCACTGCCAGCTGTCCGCCGGGGCGGGTGCGGGACGGCTGACCTGCTGGGGCGCGTCCACGCTGTCCGGACGGGCCTGCTGGCCCATAGCGAACAGGTTCTGGGCGCTCATGCCGCCCATACCGCCTGCACCGGCTGCCATGCCCATGCCCATAAAGCCGGTCATGGCACCGGCGGTGTTGCCGGCGGCGGTCTTCATGGCGTCGATCTGACCGCCCACCAGACGGGCGGCAGCGGTGGTGGGATCGGTGGTCATGGCGTTCTCTTCCCACTCGGTGATCTTCTTCTGCTGCTCCTCCGGGATGGACAGGGAGTTGATGTTGAAGGAGAACACTTCAATGCCGCGCTTTTTGCGCCAGACATTGGACAGCTGCTCGTTGAGCGCCTCGGAGATTTCCAGCGTGTGGGCGGGGATCTCGTAATACTGCACCTTGTTTGCCGAAAGGGTGGCCAGAGCGGGCTGCAGGGCGTTCATCAGCTCGCTCTTCAGCCGGGGTGCGATCTCGGATGCGTCATACTGGGTGGAGACGTTGCTGCACACGTTGGTGTAGAACAGCAGCGGGTCGCAGATGCGGCAGGTGAAGCTGCCGTTGCACCGCAGGTTCACCGAGAGCTTGTAGCCCCGCTCCTCGCTGACCACCACCCGGAAGGGGATGGGGGTGGCAGTGCCGTACAGGATCTCGCCCAGCTCCTTGGTGTTGATGTAGTACACGCGCTGATCCTTGCCGGTGTCGCCGCCGTAAGTAAAGCGCTTGGCCACGGTCTGGAATGTTTCCGCCAGACTGTCGCCGAAGTTGCCGGTAAAAACGCTTGGCTCGGTAGAAGCATCGAAGGTGAACTCGCCCGGCTCAGCGCACACCTCCACCACGCGGCCCTGCTCCACGATGAGCATACACTGTCCGTCTGCCACGGCGATGCCGCTGCCGTTGGTGATGATGTTGTCCTCGCCGTTGTTGGAGCTGCGGCGGGAGGTGCGCTTCTGGCCCTTGACCATCAGCACATCCTTGTCCAGAGAATCGCAGTAGAAAAATTCCTTCCACTGGTCTGCAAGGGTTCCGCCCAGTGCGCCCATACCTGCTTTGATAAGACCCATAGTAATTTCCTCCTGTTATTTGTTTGGTGTAAGCGACAACGCTTTGTCATCGCATTGCGTTCGGTTTCGGTCACGGTACAAGGGTTAGATCTGGGGAGTCGTTTTTCCAGTAAATGGGACGCGTATCCCGGTCAAACAGCACTTCTCCGGCGCGGTATTTCAGGCTGCAGCCGCTGGGGCTGCCGTCATCGTTCAGCAGAATGGCCCAGAACTCGCACGGCTTGCCGTTCTGATCGGTCAATGTAAAATGCAGCTCGGTGCCGTCCTCGGTGCGGCCCTGTGTTCCCTCTGCGGTGCCGGTCAGAACGCCGTTCCACCCGTCCCATTCCACGCTCATACAGCAGCTGCCGTCCGGCAGGAAGGTCATCCAGCGGATACCCTTTGCGGACTCGTCTCCGGCGCGGTATGTTCCCCACAGCCTGCGGGGAATGGCGGTGTAGCCGATGTCGTCCCATGCCTCGGTGCGTTGAAAAACGTACCAGACCTCACTGCCCTTTTTGAGGCCGGTGGACCGCATCCGCAGCGAACCGTCCTCCATCATGGAGATGGTCCAGCGGCTTCTGCCGTCCTCGCTGAGGCTTGTCAGGTTCCAGCCCTGACTTTTTTCCCCGTCCCAGCCGGTCACAGTGCCGGCATTCAGCTCTCCGGTGCGGGTCTCGGCAGCGGACTGGATCTGCGGGCTGACGTATGTTTCCCGGATGAAGGAGACGGTCACCGTGCCGGTGATCTCGGCCTTTTCCAGCCGCAGGGTGCAGCTTTCGTTGCGGTCGGCGGGGGCATAGCTTTCACCCTGCGTCACCGCCGTGACTGCCATCCACTCGGCCAGCACCTGCCACTCCCAGTCCGGTGGCAGCGGCTGCGCATCCAGTGGGATGACCGGGACATCGTTCACATACTCTTCCCCGGAAGCACTGAACCTGCGGACCACGAAGGAAATGTTTCCCTTACCGTCCAGCGAAAAAGGCAGCTCGTCCAGCGAAGTCCACCATGCGGTGTTTCCCTCTTTCAGGCTGCCGGTGGGCAGCAGTCCTCTCTCGATGGCGGCTTGACGGTCCAGCTCATCCCGGCGCTTCACGTCGCGGTAAAGCGCCTCTTCCAGCGCAGCGGGGTCTGCCCCCATGCGCTGCAGCATCTGGGTGACGGTCAGCTGGTTTCCACTTTCAAAGTCGAAGCACCAGCCGTCGTAGAAGGGGGCATCGGTACCTCCGTAACTGCTGCTGACCACAAGGCTGACACAATCGTCATACCAGCTTGCTTCCCAGTTCATTTCAATGCTGAAATCCCACACGGCCGGGTCGGCCGCCGCCGGGCAGTCTACGTACTCCTGCACGTCGTATTCGTAGTACCGGGCGATCTCGGCGTTGATGCGGGCGGCGTCGGCGCTGTCGCTTTCCAGCCGGGGCAGATGGATGTTCAGTCGGACAGTGCCGCCGTTCTCTGCCTGCACCACCTTTTCAAGGGTGTACTGCTCGGTGATCGCCGCGGTGGCGTGCATGGAATCCGGCGGGGTCGATTTCAGTTCTCGGCTGCCAGCCGGGCGGGCAGAGGCTGCGGTCTTTGCCCCGCAGCCTGCCAGCAGCGCCGCCAGCAAAGCCGCCAGTGCGCCGCACAGTGCCAGGTGTTTCATCTTGCGCCTCCTGCTCGTTTATCAGCCGTAGCTGTGGGTCAGCACCAGCGGGACCGTTTCGTTCGTCAAGGGGTTCTGCCCACTCAGGGGGGTAAGGATCAGGCAATCAATGCTATAATCAAGCTTCAATGCAGCGCTGAACGCAACCCATTCCGGGCCGTTTTCGGTGTCGCGGACAAGAGAGAAGCCCAACGCGGTGCCGTCCGGGGTAGCGCCCAGATAGGTGACAGCACCCTGATAGAAATAGCGGTTGTTGTGGGTAGCCAGCTGGCAGCCGCCGCCTGAATTCAGGTCCAGCCAGCACCAGTTCTCCCCTTCCCCAAGGCTGAAGCTGCCGGTGGAATCTACCTGCTGCGGGCTGTTCCACTCAGCGGTCAGGGGGGCAAGCTCTGTTTCCGTACCGTCTGCACACAGCAGGCTGACCTCGGCGTCCCGCAGCGCCAGCGCAGTGCCGTTGTTGGCAATATAGATGGGGTCGGCACAGAGCAGGCTCTGCCCATACAGCAGGCAGCGCAGCACATCCACGTACTCCACAAAACCGTCCTCGGTAAGCAGGTAGACCACGGGATGGAAGGACGCGCCCAGCTCGCCGATGCACACATCTACATAATTATGATAGGCATTGCAGATGGGCAGAGTGACATCGCCGTCCAGACGGATATCATAATCCTCTGCCCATGCGATGATCTCGGGGGTGTGTTTGATGGTAACGGTGCGGATGTCGCCGTCCAGCAGCACCGAAACGCTTCCGTAGGTATCGGTAAGCACCGGCGTTTTGGCAGGGGCGGCGGGGGTCAGCGGAAGCTCCACCTCCAGCGGCCGCCAGCCGCTGCCGGCGGTAGTGTGGTATCCGGCAACAAGGGTGACGGTATTTTCGTTTTTCAGCAGCACGGTCAGGTTTTCCAGCCCGTTGTCCCGCAGGGTATCGGCGCGCATCCCGGAAAGCATGCCGCTTTCCCGCAGGGAATCGTAATATTCCTGCTGCACCATGTTGCGGTCAAAGGTCTGTATGGCGGCGCGGTACACTGCAAGTTGCGTCTCGTCCGGGTCCAGTCCCATGCGCATGAGCAGCTCGGTGACCGAAAGCTTATGCCCGGCGGCAAAATCGAAGCACCAGCCCTGAGAATAGATGGGGTCGGTACCGCCGTAGTAGCTGCTCACCACAAGGCTTACGCAGTCGCCGTACCAGTAGGCGTCCCAATCGATGTAGGTCTGCGGGCACCATTCGTCCTGCGACACCTCAGCCTGCGGGTAGCTTTCATAATCCCGATATTCCGCCGCATACATGGCGGCAAGCTCATTATTGATATATTCAGCATCCGGGCTGTCGCACACAAGCTGCGGCACATGGATGGTCAGCTTCTGTGCGCTGCCCCACTCGTTCCGGACGGTTTTTTCCAGCGTGAATTGCTCCATGATACGTTCCTTTTGAACGGCAATCGCCGGGGCATTCTGGCTGCTGCCGGTGCTCTGGCTGGCGGCAGCGGAGCCGGAGCTGCTTTTTGTGCCGCCGCACCCGGCCAGCACCAGCGCGGCAGCCAGCACCAGCGCGGTAAGGCGTTTGTGTTTCATGGTCGTTCTCCTGTATTCTCAGTCGTAGCTGCGGGTCATCTGCAGCTGAGTCTCCCCCTCGGCAAAGGGGTTCTGCCCGTCGATCATGGTCATGGTCAGGTTGTCGTACAGGTCCATCTTGAACGCCGCCACAAAGTCGAGCCCCGTGTCGGTAAAGATGGCCAGCACCATGCCCTCCGGCACCACGCCCAGATACGCGGCGTCGCCCTGATCGATGCGGCTGTTGTTCTGCACGCCCAGCTGAACGCTGCCGTCGCCGCTAAGCTCCAGCCAGTTTCCGTTGGTGCAGTTGAAGGAGCCGGTGATGGAATAAGGGATATCCTGCACGCTCCACTCTGACGACAGGTCAGCCAGCTCCAACACAGAGCCATCCTTCCGGCGCAGGTTCACCTTGCTATTGCCGTTGCGCTCCAGCGACACGCCGTTGTTGGCAATGTAGATGGGGTCCTGACAGATCATGGCGTTTCCGAACAGAAGGCAGCGCAGCACATCTACATACTCCACCACGCCATCTTTGGTCAGCAGATAGACCACCGGGTGGAAGACCGAGTCGGTCTGCTGACCGATGCACACGTCCACATATTCATTGTAAGAACCAAGGATCGGGTAGGTGCGCGCCTGCTCCAGCCGGAGGTTGAGCTCGGTGCCCCAGGTGGCGGTCTTGGGTGCAGGGCTCACGGTGATGGTGGCCTGCGTTCCCTTCAGCTGCACCTGCACGCCGTCGAAGGTGTCAGTCAGCACCGGCTGCGCTTGCGGCTGGGCAGCGGTCTGCAGCGGGATCTCCATATCCAGCTGCTGCCATCCCGCTTCGGACGCGGAGCTGTATCTGCCCCGGAGCACCAGCTGATTTTGCTCCGGCAAAAGCAGGCAAAGGTTTTCCAGTTCATTGTATTCCAGCGTGTCCATCCGCATTTGCGACAGTTCTCCGCCGAGACGCCAACTCTCGTAATATGCGCCCTGCGCCATCTCCCGGTCAAAGGTCTGCATGGCCTGCCGCTGCATCTGCTGCTGCACGGTGTCCGGGTCCAGACCCATACGCTGCAGCATCTCGGCTGTGGTGATCTGCTGGCCGGTGGCAAAATCGAAGCACCAGCCGCTGTAACGCCACGGGGCGGTGCCGCCATAGCGGTCGCGCATCACCAGACTGACGCAGTCGCCGTACCAGTAGGCATCCCAGTTCACACCGATCTGCGGGTACTCGCCGCCCAGCTGCCCGGCCTCCTCGCTGTTCTCGAACTCCCGGAAATGTGCCGCATAGATGTCGTTCAGTTCATCGTTGATGGAGGCGGCATCCGGGCTGTCGCATTCCAGCTGCGGCACATGGACGGACACATGGACGGAAATGTACTGCCCCGTGTCCGCCTCCCACACGCCCGAAACATTCTTTTCCAGCGTGTACTGGTCGGTGATGCGCTCCTTCTGGGCCGTCTGCACCGCTGCGGCTGCGGCGCTTTGGGAAGCTGCGCTGGGGCCTGCGGGGGCAGCTGCGCCGCCGCAGCCGGCCAGCCAGAGAGCCGCCGCCAGAACCACAGCAGCAAAACATTTGTGTTTCATGGGGGTGCTCCTTTCTATAAAGCCCCGGACACAGGGGGAGTGTGCCCGGGGCAAACAGGGGGATGTCTTGTTATCTTATGCCGTTTTGTTCCAGAACACAACAGCGGTCATGTAGGTCTTGCCCTGAACCACCGGGCAGTAGATGCTGATGAACTCTGCCTTGGCGCTATTAGAATTGTTCAGCAGTTTATCTACAAAAACCCGAACGGCAGTATCCTCGCAAGAATACTCATCTTCCAGAGCCACCACCTTCTCGGTAGACGGTTCGGAGATGCCGGCAGCTCCTGCCAAACTGTCCTCGCCGCCATACTTTTTCAGTTTCTCCGCAAGCCCACCGCTTTCCCTTAAAACAATCCCAAAGTCACTGGATGTCAGCTTATGCGGTGTCTCGTTGACCTCTTCAAAAACACGTCCGTAGCACCTTATGGCATCCACCGCATCCTGATTGAGGGTCAGCTGCTCATGGTCAACCTGACCTGCAACAAACTTTTCCTTCCAGACCTTGTTGATGGCTGTCACCAGTTCGGCTTCCTTACCGGTGGGCACTGCGGGGGCGGAGGACCCGCCGCCGCAGCCTGCCAGCGAGAGCGCCACAACGGCTGCGCCGGTAAGGGTGAGGAATTCGCGTCTGTTCATCTTTTTCATGGGGTGCTCCTTTCTGTTGGTCCCCCCTGTTTTTTCCGGGGGGCTTTGTGGGGCGGGGGGTCTCGGTACTTGCGGTCCGGGCCATCTTATGCTATCCTTATGAATAGAATCCGCAGATGCCTGTTGACGCGTTTTGTGCACAGCGACAGGCTTTCTGCACCGGCGCAGGACTTTTTCTGGTTGTACTGTACCATACCCGGGAAAAAATTGCCCCCTCAGAAAAGCCGTTTTTGGGGGGGCAATTCCAAAAAAATTTTTGGGGTTTTGGGGCTTCCCCCTCAAAAAATCCCCCCAAAAAGCCCAAAATTGGGGGGATTTTGGGGTGTTTCCCACCAAAACAGGCAGCTGCAGCCCTGCCTGTGCCGGTTTTCCCCCTCTGGCTGCAATGTGTGGAAAGGAATCATGAAAAATGGAACGAAGGACATTTTTGAAGCTTGCGGCGCTCGTCCCCGGTCTGGCGCTTGCGGGCTGCGGCGGCAGCAAGACCCTGCTTTCTCCCAAGGACCCCACCATGCTCAGCATCTGGCATGTGTACGGCGAACAGGCCGACTCGCCCATGAACCGCCTGCTGACCGAGTTCAACGACACGGTGGGCAGAGAGAAGGGCATCCTGCTCAACGTGACCAACATGACCAACAGTGCCGCCATCGGCGGCCAGCTGCAGGACGCCAAGGCCGGCAAGCCCGGCGCGCTGGACCTGCCGGACCTGTTCTCGGCCCACTCCGCGGACGCCAGCGCTCTGGGCATTGAGAACCTTGTGGACTGGAACGACTGGTTCACCGCCGAGGACATGGCGGCCTATGTGCCCGGCTTTGTGCAGGACGGCATCATTGACGGGAAGCAGGTGGTGTTCCCGGTGTCCAAATCCACCCAGCTCATCTTTTTGAACGGCTCCCAGTACGCCCGGTTTGCGGCGGACACCGGGGCGCAGCTTTCCACCCTTGCCACATGGGACGGCTTTTTTGAAATGGCGGGTGCCTACCGGCAGTGGTCGCAGGGCAAGCCCTTCTGCGCGCTGGATTACCCCCTGCGTCTGGTGGAGCTGAACGCGCTGGAGCAGGGCAGCGGCGAGCTGTACAAGGGCAGCTGGTACGATCTGACCAACGAGACCTTCCGCGCTTCGTGGATGGAGTTTGCCCGGGCGCTGGTGCAGGGCGATATTCTGATCTCGGACCTGTACTCCAACACGCAGGTGATGACCGGCGAGACGCTGGCGGGCCTTGGCAGCTCTGCGGCCATCCTTTATTACAATGATTTCGTCACCTACCCGGACAACACCACCGAGCCCACCGACCTGCTGCTGGCTCCCCTGCCCCACGCCGCAGGCACCGCCACGCCCCTGATGCCGCAGGCCGGTGTGGGCCTGTGCGCCTTTAAGACCACCGACCAGAAAGCCGAAGCCGCTGCCGTGTTCCTGCGCTGGCTCACCGAACAGCAGCGCAATCTGGAATTTGCCGCCGATACCGGCTACATGCCGGTGTCCAGCGCCGCCTTTGACGCCATTGCGGACTATCCCTTTGAGCAGCAGAGCTATCAGCGGCTGTACGACGTCTACAACGAAATGCGCATCCAGAACACCCCCCTGTCCGAACCGGGCATCGTAGGGTACCACGCCAAGGCCAAAACCTTGTACGACAGCCTGCGCCAGCGCCAGAAGGACTACCCCCAGCGCCTTGCGGGCGGCGAAACGCTGGAAGCCCTTGCCGAGGAAACATGGCAGCTGCTGTGTGACAATGCCTGAGCCTGCCACTCAGCCGGAAAGGAGGGACTTTGATGCACTTTGTTGACCGGCACCGTGAAAAGATCCGCCAGAGCCCCATGAGCAGCCGGCTGCTGTGGGCCTGCCTGCTGCTGGTGGTGCTGCTGGTGTTGACCTTTGGTGCGGCACTGTTCCTGTTTGCCAGCCTGCACAACACCAAAAAGGACATCAGCCGCAGTCTGCAGATCCAGTTTTCGGTGTTCCAGAACGATATGGAGCGCTATTTTGACCAGCTGGCGGTCATGGGCGTGAACCTGTCCGAGGACATGAGCGCAGAGGTGGACAAGGAGCTTGCTCTGCGGCAGATGTCCTTTGCCCAGCTGAACGACTCCCCCGAGGTGCTGAACGCGCTGGAGGAGAAAATGATCGAGCCGCTGTGCCGCCGTCTGCGCCAGACCGGCTGTTCCGGTGTTTTTGTGCTGCTGGATGCCACCGTCAACACCCGCATGGAGGGAGCAGAGCATTCCCGCGCCGGGCTGTATGTGCAGAAAAGCGGTGCCGACACCCCCACCGTGCCCCTGCTGCTGTACCGGGGCAGTGCGGAGGTGGGCAAGGACCACAGCGTAATGCCCCACCGCAAGTGGCGCATGGAGTTTCAGACCGACCAGTTCCCGGACTACGACCGCTGGATGACCCCCGGCAGCGCCCCGCTGTACCAGTCTTACACGCTGACCGAGCGGTTCGAGCTGCCCGGCACCTCGGAGGAGGTGCAGTTGTTTTTGCTGCCCCTGCGGGGGCGGGACGGCACGATGTACGGGCTGTGCGGCTTTGAGATCAGCGAGAGCTACTTCAAGCAGAACTTTGCCCAGCCCACCGGCTTTGACCGGCTGAGCTGCCTGCTGGCCCCGGCGGGGGACGGCCTTGCCGCCGATGCCGCCCTCAGCAGCGGCACCACCGGCGGCTACTACCATGCTCCCCGGAACACGCTGGTGCTGCGCAGCATGGGCGGCGGGCTGACCCAGTTGACCGGCCCCGACAGCGACTATGCGGGCATCTCCCAGCTGTGCCGCCTGAGCGAGAGCCTGTCCTACCGGCTGGCGGTGTGCATCCCCATGGCAGACTACCGGAGACTGGTCTTTTCCGGCAATCTGCAGATGCTGCTCATCGGCCTTTTCATCGCCTTTTTCGTGGTGTTCTGCTGCATGAACTTCCACCGGCGCATCCTCTCGCCGGCGTTCCGGCAGTTCGAGGAGGACCGGCGGGAATCCCGGCGGCGGATGGACGAGCTGCAGCTGGAACGCCAGCAGATGCAGACTGAGCTGTCCCGGCTGGCGGACGTGTGCCGCAACGAGTCGGTGCCCGATGCCTTCCAGAGCTTTGTGGCGGGCATCCCCACCCTGACCAAGACCGAACGCCGCATCTTTGACGGCTACGCCGCCGGGCTGCGCACCCGGGAGATCGCGCAGCAGCTGGACATCAAGGACAGCACCCTGCGCTTCCACAACAAGAACATCTACGACAAACTGGGTGTCAGCTCCCTCAAGCAGCTGCAGCAGTTCGTGGCGATCCTGAACTCCGGCAGCGGCAGCGCCCCGGACGAAAGCGGCCCCAAGAAGGCCCGCTGAATGGAACATTCCCGCGCCGCAGCTTTCACCGGAAGCAAGCAAAAATGAAGGGGCCATTGCAAAATAGCCCCAACGAAAAAAATGAGATAGACTTCCCCGAGAGGGGTTGTCTATCTCATTTTTTGTTGTAAGCTGAAACTGCAATGAACCAACTACAACACAAACAGTAAGCTGATCTCTTACGAAATGATATTGTCAATATCAAATTGTGAATCAGCATCGCATTGACAACGGAAACAAAAAAGCCCGCTTGCTTCAATGTCAGTGTGATCGGTCTCCAGTACGTACTGGTATTAAAAAACACAAACTGCTATAAGCTACTTCATTCCCCTTCTTTTTCGCTGCTTACGATAGCCTGCACCTTGGTGGGCAGACCGTAGATGCTGATGAAACCGGTGGCATCGCTCTGCTTGTAGTCGCCGCCTGCGGCAAAGGTGGCGATGTCCTCACGATACAGAGAGAACGGCGACCAGACACCTGCATTGATGAGGTTGCCCTTGTACAGTTCCAGACGCACCTTGCCGGTGACATGCTCCTGTGTGGAGGTGACAAAGGCACTCAGAGCTTTGCGCAGCGGGCTGAACCACTGGCCATCATTTCCCTCGTGCAATTTCATGATTGCAGTGTTCATTATACGGGCACTTGGAAAATGTGTAAAAAGTGTTCTGCATATAGCAGCAATATGAAAGCAGTATTTCACAGCGGGGCATTATGAATCTATAATAGGTAGTTGGAAATAAACAGAAAGAGGGTCTTTTTGATGGCAACGATATTTTCAAGAGAAGAAAAGGCAGAGGCACTGTTCGGGGAGATCCTGAAAAATCCAGAAGCCTGCCGACGCTTGATGGATACCTTCAACGACTCGCTGGACATGGCAGACGTACTGGATGCGCCGACCATGAGTGCACAGCAGTTTGCCGCAGCGCTGTTCAATGCCTACGAGAACAAGGATCTGTCTGCCTTTCTGATGGCGATCTGCCAGCACAGTATGTTTGACCTGCTACGGAACGCTGCCCTGATCCCGTTCAAATTCAACGCCGATGGTCAGCCGAACCCGGTGATCCTGACGGATGATGCCGGCGTTCTTTTGCCGAACAACAAATTTGCCGTGAGCAGCAAAGTATACGACCGGTTCATCCGGGTGTTCCAGAAGCAGGAAAAGGTAAAAATGTACCTTGCCAGCGGCTACTGCAAGTATCACGGCTACGATGAAGGATCGATGGATGTGGTGGAGTACCACTACAACCAGCATTTGGGGCTGCTGCTGATCTACGAACTGCCGGACACCGTGAAGCAGAAGGTAACGGAAGCGGAGGCCTACTCCACCGTCTGGGATATCCAGATGAAGCTGCAGCACGCACTGCCCCGTTCCGTGGTCTACTATGGACAGGATACGCTCAAGGACGGCGGAACCCGCTACGATGAACTTGGCGTTTTTCTGCCGCTGGAACACTTTGCCGACCGGCTGGAACGCCATGTGGAAACTGCTACCAAGATCGTTTACGGCGAGTAAACGCCCTGTAAACGAACTCCCTTTATAAGTGCATCACAGCAAAACAAAACGCAGCGAACCGTTAAAAGATTCGCTGCGTTTTGCCTTATATGGGAGAATGGAAATGCTGCACATCAGGTGCAATAACGGAAAGTCTTGTCAGTGACAATACGGGCGAAGATCAGCCCTAATGGCAGTGCCACGATGATGAGAATGGCATCTGCAAACCATGTGGCGGAGTCCATCAGAGACAGGATGCCCAGATTATAGATGGCACGGTAGAAATACAGTCCCGGTACCATGATAACGATGGACGGCACGGTGACGGAGATGCGGGGATAACCGGCGGCGCTCTTCAGGCAGGAGGCCAGCAGTCCGGACAGCAGTGCGCCCAGAAACGCTGCAACAGCGGGCGGAAAGCCCGCAAGGCTCACCAGCTCCAGCCGGAACGTGTTCGTTACCGCACCGATAAGGGCGGCGCAGACTGCCAGGTTCCGAGGACTGTTGAACATGAGCGAAAAGCCAAACACACCGCCAAAACTTGCCAGCAGCCGGAACACGATCTCTTCCGGGAGTGTCAGGCTCAGGGCAGGGAACTGCACCGGCTGCAAATGCAGCAGCAGTGCCATGATCCAAGCCGTCATGGTTGCCACCAGAATGATGAGGACGGCGTAGGCCAGACGTTCCAGCCCGGAGCGCATATCCAGCTTGGCAAGGTCGATGCCGCTGGTAATGAACGGAAAGCCCGGAATGATGAAGAGCATGGAGCAGATATACCCCGCCTCGT
>ERZ838516.2249-NODE-2249-length-21415-cov-3.923081_pt1 | contig 21415 bp, 17 predicted proteins | sample MGYA00519910_ERZ838516 | MGnify/ENA primary metagenome ERZ838516 (study PRJEB31850, sample SAMEA3708837) | human gut metagenome | biome: human gut; feature: human-associated habitat; material: faeces | place: China | collected 2014 ... | reverse complement strand
TCACTGTGAAAACTAATTGCGGCAAAGCAATTGCTATAGTTTCTTGATGGCAGGATTCACTATATAGCGGCTGCAAAATATAATTAGACCATCGACATAATAAGCAATATGTGGCTCTTACAGTAACTTCCGGTATGGGAAGTTTTAGTAATTTATACGCTGAGTGATCCATGGTTGATATTTGTTACTATAACAGCAGATTTTGAAAAGAAGAATGACAGGGGCTTGTTACACTAGAACTGTACTTATAATTTTTGTTTAGAAATGGAGGATAACAATGAAAAGAAAAATTATGTCAATGGGAGTAGCATTATCAATTTGCATGTGTGCATTATTTGGGACAGGATGTAGCAATCCGGATGTGAATAATGCGATCAATGGGGCGGCTTCGTATACGTCAACACAGGGAGAAGTATACAATTTTGCGACCAAGTTGGTAAAGGAACAATTGGATGCGCCATCTACAGCAATTTTCCCAACATTTGAGAGTTCGTATGTAATGAAAATGGACGGAGATGGTGAATTTAATGAGTGCTATGAGGTGCAATCTTCTGTAGAATGTGAAAATGCTCTTGGTGGACGTGGAACAATGAATTTCACAGTTCTTGTGGGAATCAAGAAATCCGAAGGGAAAATGTACGGACAGGTGAGAGAATTAAACTAAAGTGGATGTTGATCAGGCTGGGAGTAGTTAAATCTCTACCCTGCCAGCCGAAAACGTAGAGCCAGGGCAGAGAAATCAGGATCTGGCCAGCCGAAATCTCTACCCTGCCAGCCAAAAACCTAGAGCCGGGGTAGAGAAATCAGGATCTGGCCAGTCGAAATCTCTACCCTGCCAGCTAGAAAAATCGCATCAGGATAGAGAAATTAAGCGTTAGTCGGTCATTACATTTTAATACATTTGTGCTACAATATAATCTGAGCAACAATTAGGAAAGAAAAGACAGCATATGAGGAAAGGAACGCAACAATGAAAAGAATCAGATGGAATAAAGCACTATGTATACTCCTGTGTGCCACATTGGTATGTAGTGAGGGGGTTACCGGATAGGCGGCGGTGAGTAAAAACTCACAATGTACAGTGTCAACGAAAGCATTTGTCAAGGCATCAGCGGACACCGAAGAACCATCTGCTGATCCGACAGAGACACCGGCGGCAACAAGAGAGCCATCTTCGGAGCCGGTAGAGACGTCAATACCAACCGTGGAGCCGATAGAGACGCCAATACCAACCGTGGAGCCGATAGAGACGCCAATACCAACCGTGGAGCCGGAACCAACAGAGACTCCAATACCAACACTGGAGCCAGAACCGACAGAAACTCCTGCAGTTCCGATAGAACGGCCGGGAAAGGTCAGCAACATTAAGATCTGTTATGGGAAAAACAATAGCCGTCTCGTGATCACTTGGAATGAAGCGAAAAATGCAGAAAAGTATTTGATATATCGTCAGATGAACAACAAGGCGTTCCGGTATGTAGGTACGACGAAGAATTGCCGTTTTGACGACAAGCGAATTAAAGCAAATAAGAAATACAGATATAAAATTGTTTCTTATCAGTCAGAAGCGATCAATAAAGAAAATAGTAAGCTCAGCAGGTGGTTTTCTACCAAAACGATTGTCAACACAAAACATCAGCGCTACAGCTATAGCGAGATGAGTCGGGATATTCATCAGCTCAAAGCCGCCTATGGTGATCGTGTACATTATCAAGTGATTGGAAAATCGGTCGACGGAAGGAATTTATATGATGTGATCATCGGCAATCCGAATGCCAAGAAAACCTTGCTTGTTGTATCGAATCTTCATGCACGAGAATATATGACGGCACAGCTTTGCATGGCACAGATTGAATATTATCTTAAAAATTATTACCGTTCTATTTCGGGAACAGTACCCGTCAATGTTTTTGAAAAAATTGCCGTTCATTATGTACCAATGGCAAATCCAGATGGTGTAACGATATCACAATATGGAATTAGAGCGATACATAAGGCATCCTTGCGTAAAACCCTGCGAAAAATGCCGGGGGCAAACCGTCATCGGTTATGGAAAGCAAATGCCAGAGGCGTTGATTTGAATCGTAACTATCCGGTATCCTATCGTGCAAGATATCAGAAACGTGGAAGTGAGGGATACACCGGCACTCATGCAGCAAGTGAACCAGAGACAAAGGCAATCCTATCTTTGCTTCGTAAAATCAGGAAGACATCGAAGTTAAAGGGTGTGGTAAATTATCATGCAATGGGTTCGATCGCATTTGGCGGCTGTTCAAAACGGGGGAACGTCAGAAAGGTGACCACTGCGATGTATCGTCGCGCTGTCGCATTGACGCGATACGGTTCTTCAGCAGGATATAATACCGGCAAGCCGAGTATAGGAAACTTTCGGGAATATGTGGTGCATAAGAAGAAAATACCTTCGATTACATTAGAAATTGGAGTGCGTGGCTGTCCGTTACCAAGCAGTCAGTTCCCGTCTGTTTGGCGAAGAAATTATCGTTTGGTATTAGAGGAAGCCAAACTACTTCGTTCAAAATAACCAGAACGCTTGCGTTTTCGAGGATAAGAAGAATAAACAGAAGAAACGCCTGTTCCGGCAATGCTGGTTCAGGCGTTCTTTGTTTATGGAATGGGAAATTGCTGTTATGTAGTGTGACGTCATCGCAAAGTGCTGGCTTTGCTTTTTTGGTTGATAGAAAATTGCTGTTATGTAGTGCTTTGCTTTTGTTTATTTATTCTTCTTGCGGAATTCTGCCGGACTTTCTTTTACATACTTCTTAAATTTTGTATGGAAATAATCCACGTTGCGATATCCGACTTTTTCAGCAATCTCATACACTTTAAGTTCGGTGTTGATCAAGAGATCTTTGGAATGATTTATGCGTACTTTGTCGATAAATACATTAAACCCTTCGCCGACCTTTTTGTTGAAAATCTTGCCGAGATAAGAACTATTGTACCCAAACAATGGAGCGATATTTTCCAGTTTAATATTGTCCATATAATTATGCTCGATGTAATGAATAATATCATCCATTACACTATCACTTGACGGATTGCCAATAGCACGCATGATCAATTCAAATTGTTCCGTAAAATACAAAATAATCTCATACAAATAATACCGACTTCCGACAAAGGCGATAATGTCGCCATTGCCAGGAAATGGAATATCTGCATTGTGATAGAGATGCGACAGCTTTTCCTTGATCGTCAGATACAGATCGGTCAAAAATAATTTAATCTCTTGAATATCTTCAGCAGAGTTGTATAAATTATTTTCGAGATCGTGCAGCGTTTCAGCAACCTGATTACGCTTTGCGGCCTGAATATATCCGATCAATTGCTTACAGTAATTTTGCAAAACATCTTGGTTGATCTCAAAAGGTTTACGAGATTCCAACTGTGGCAATTGTTTGTAGCCGATCGTGTGCTGCTTATGTTCGCAGAAAAAGCGGCGCTGTAGTAATCGAAGTGCTTCTTCATAGGAAATGTGAATGTCCTTTGGAGAAGTGACAGTGCGTCCATAGGTGATAAAAAGGGAGTCGAGTGGCGAGTTAGTCTGTGGCTTCTGCTCGCGTTCATAACGCTCCAAAAAATCTTGGAACTTTTGTAATATGAAAGTTCCCTTTAATAACAGGACTTCATTGCCATCAATCGTGATCGCTTCATAGGAATTGTTATCTTCATTCGTAACCATAAGCAGATCTGAAAAACGATAGGTGATCCGCTCTGCATTGTGGCTGTATTTTTCATATATGATCACCTGATAGCAATCTGCTTTTGGATAGTAATCAAAGTCATCAGGTGCAGTCGGGATATCCTGACCGGTCAAAATATCATGCAAGATCATATCGTGTGCCTTGCGTTTGTATTCCAAGAACATTTCTTGCTGATGTTTACTTGTATCAAGCTGCAGTGCAATATTTTTGACGGTTTCCAATAAAGCATCTTCATCAATCGGTTTTGTTAAATAATAATCTACGCCATAGTGAATAGCTGCCTGCGTATATTCAAAATCCGTAAATCCGCTTAAAATGATGAATTTACCGGTAAAACCCTGTTCTTTCGCACGCCGCACGATTTCAGTGCCAAGAATCTGTGGCATTCGAATGTCTAACAAGACCAAATCCGGATTATTTTTTATAATAAAATCCAAAGCATCGGCGCCATTTGCGGCTTCGCCAATAATTTGAAATCCTAGTCCTTCCCAATCCAATATACAACGTAAACCTTGACGGATAATTAATTCGTCATCTGCAATAAAAGTGGTATACATACTTCACAAATCCCCATTTCCGTATACTATAGGCAGCTATTTCTAACTGCTGTTCTATCTATATAAGTGTTTTCATAATATAAAATGAAAACAGAATCTCTTATATTATACTGAATTTTGTGTTGATTGGCAAATTCAGATGGAGGAGAAGAGTGATCATTCAATATATTTCCAATTTGACGATACCGCTATTACTTTTTTATGTATTGGGATATGGATTGTTTTGCAAGGTGGATATTTTCGATGCCTTTGTCGATGGTGTCAAAGATGGTTTTCGTGTTGTGGCCGGGGTACTGCCTACGTTGATCGGGTTGATGATCGCTATTGGAATACTGCGCGCATCGGGAATCTTAGAGGGGATTACATCGGTCGCAGCACCATGGACGGAAAAAGTGTTTTTACCGGCAGCATTATTGCCGCTTTCGCTGATCAAAATGATCTCGTCCTCCGCAGCAACCGGACTTTTGCTAGACATTTATAAAGAATTTGGAACGGACTCGACCGAGGGTTTTATGGCATCGTTATTTATGTGCTGCTCGGAAACGATTTTTTATACAATATCGGTATATTTTATGGCAACCGGGGATAAAGACCATAAACCGGTCACCGGAATGCGGTGGACATTGGCAGGAGCACTGCTTTGCACGGTTGCCGGGATGGCAGCAAGTATCGTACTTACTCGCATTTTGCTGTAGCAATTCTTGCAGAGCAAAATGCTGGTTTTTCTCTTTTTGGATAACAGAAAATTGCTGTTGTGTAGCGTGACAATCACCAAGAATTGCTCTTTTTGTCCTAATGCCGATTTTATGTTATACTTATGCGCAAATAGAAAGAAGGGACGTAGAACATGGAGTGTGATACTTGCGCCAACTTTATGTACGACGAGGAGTTGGAAGAATATATATGCGATGTTAATATGGATGAAGATGATCTGGTACGTTTTTTGTCGGACAAGCGTGCGAAATGCCCCTATTACCGCAATGGAGATGAATATCAAGTTGTCCGCAAGCAAATGTAAGAAAGGTCGGTGTGAACTATGGAAACAGCATTATTAGATACCATTCCGGTGAATTCGAATGCAACACCGGAGGCACGTGAATTATTACAATATCTTGCTCGCTGCAGTGGGACAAGCATTTTGACCGGGCAGCATACACAAACCAATCCGATGGAGGAATATCAGTATATCCATGAGGTTACAGGGCATTATCCTAAAGTCGTTGGGTTTGAGATGCTGTCGTATTCGGGCAATATTAATTGGGAAGATGCTTCGGAAGCATGCCTGACGGAGGTTCGGGAGAATCAGCATACGATGGAGACGGCACTTGCGCTTGCCACACAAAAAGACGTGATCCTCACGATCTGCTTTCATTGGTTTTCACCGATGGGAGGCAGAGACAAAGCGTTTTATACAGAGCATACGGACTTTGATCCGACGAAGATTTTGCAGGAAGGCTCTGCCGAGGAGGCAGCGTTTTACCGTGACCTAAAGAGCATTGGTGAAGAACTGCGGAAGTTTGCGAAGGCAGGAATCCCGATCTTGTGGCGTCCGTTTCATGAAGTAGAAGGCACTTGGTTCTGGTGGGGATCCAAAGGAGGCGAAGTAGCAGCAAAGTTATATCGCAAAATGTATCATTATTTTGTGGATGAACTCGCTTTGAACAATCTTTTGTGGGTGTGGAGTGCACCGACGAAAGAGGCGTATCCGGGAGATGAGTATGTAGATGTGATAGGATGGGATATTTATCTGCCGGAGAAAAAAGCAACGGATTATGCCTCTTATTATGAAGAACTTCGCGCGAACACGACAACACATAAAGTGGCCGCGCTGACAGAAGTGGGATACGATCCGGATGTTGCTTTGCTGGCAAGATCACATGTACCGTGGGCGTATTATATGACTTGGTCCAAAGAATTTTGCTTAGGCGAGCAGTATAATACGAAGGAAGAGCTGCGAGCACTTTACGGCAGCGAGTATGCCATTAAGAACTGATGGCAATTTCATAAAAACACATTGAGAATATTTCGCAAGTATGCTAGACTAATCAGCGTATATTGTACATTTGAAAGGAAGGTATGGTAATTACGATGAGAGAACGCATTGAGCAACTGAAGAAAGAAAAAGATATTGTGATTTTGGCACATTATTATGTAGATGGAGAGGTTCAGGAGATTGCAGACTTAGTCGGTGATTCCTACTTTCTAGCTAAGAAAGCCACAGAAGTGAGCCAGCAAAACATTTTATTTTGCGGTGTCTCTTTTATGGGAGAGAGTGCTAAGATCTTAAATCCGGGTAAGCGTGTCATTATGGCGGATGAGTTTGCAGACTGTCCAATGGCGCATATGGTGGACATTGCCAAAATCCAGCAGGTGCGTGAACAGTATCCGGATGTGGCAGTTGTCTGTTATGTCAATTCGACGGCAGAGATCAAGGCATATTCGGACGTATGTGTAACATCCTCTAATGCACTTCGCGTAGTGCAGTCTCTTCCTAATAAACATATATTCTTTATCCCGGATAACAATTTGGGCCGTTACATTTCGACATTAGTGCCGGAAAAAGAATTTATTTTTAACGATGGTTTTTGCCATGTGCATACGAGTATCCATCGTGAAAATGTGGAAGAAGCCAAAAAACTGCATCCAAATGCACCGGTTCTGACACATCCGGAGTGTACGGCAGATGTGCTGGAAATCTCAGACTTTATCGGTAGTACCTCTGAGATATTAGACTATGCGACGAAATCAGATGCCAAAGAATTTATTATTTGTACGGAGATGGGAATTTTCTTTGAGTTAGAGCAGAAAAACCCGGATAAACGTTTTTATTCTGTCGGACATCGCCAGTTTTGTCCAAATATGAAGAAAATCACATTAGAGAAAGTGGTTCGTGCAATGGAAGAGATGGAACCGGAAGTGACTATGGATGAGGAACTTCGTGTAAAAGCGAATGCACCACTTGTCAAAATGTTGGAACTTGCTAAATAGTATAACGCAGCAGGAATAAGCGTTAAGTGAGGAATTAAGTTGAAAGAGACAGTTGTAGTAGGAATGTCAGGCGGGGTCGATTCGTCGGTAGCCGCCTATTTATTAAAAGAACAGGGTTACAACGTGATCGGTGTGACAATGCAGATATGGCAGGATGAGGATGTCTGTACATTAGAACATGAGGGCGGATGCTGCGGATTGAGTGCGGTTGATGATGCCAGACGCGTTGCAGATGTGCTGGAGATTCCTTATTATGTCATGAACTTTAAGCAGGAATTTCAAACCAACGTGATCGATTATTTTGTGCGTGAATATCAGGCAGGACGTACACCGAACCCTTGTATTGCATGTAACCGCTATGTGAAGTGGGAGTCGTTATTGCAGCGAAGTATAGAGATCGGAGCAGATTATATCGCGACAGGACATTACGCACGTATCAAGCAGTTACCGAATGGACGCTATGCGATCGCTAATTCGGTGACAGCGCGCAAAGATCAGACCTATGCGTTATACAACCTGACGCAGGAACAGCTTCGAAGAACACTGATGCCGGTCGGTGAATATGAAAAAGAACGGGTGCGTCAGATCGCAGAGGAAGTGGGGCTGCCAGTAGCTCACAAGCCGGATAGCATGGAAATATGTTTTGTACCGGATGGTGATTATGCTTCCTATATCGAGCAGGCAACAGGGAAACCATCGGTTCCCGGTAACTTTGTGGATGTAGGTGGACATATTTTGGGACAGCATAAAGGAATTATTCATTATACAGTAGGACAACGCAAGGGGTTGGGACTCGCACTCGGATATCCTGCCTTTGTAGTGCAGATCCGTCCAGAGACAAATGAAGTTGTGATCGGCAGCTTGGAACATAATTTGTCGCATCACGTATACGCACGTGAAATGAATTTTATGGGCGAGGAAATGTTTGACGAAAATGCAGTGTATCAGGGAAAGATTCGCTATAACCATGCCGGAGCAGCATGCCATATTGTGCGTAGGGCTGATGATCTTTACGAATGTATTTTTGAGGAGCCGCAGCGTGGAGTGACGCCGGGACAGGCACTTGTCCTTTATCGGGATGGTATTGTAGCCGGTGGCGGTACGATCTGCAGACCGGTAGCAGAGTGAGCATTGCATTATGCAGTGATGTGATCTGCAGAAAAAAAGCAGAATAGAACTATGTGATAGGATGGAACAGTGTGGCGGGGCTGCAGTGTTCCATGTTTGCTTTATAATTATATATTCAAACTTTGCACATCAAAAGCTGCTGTCGGGTCACATATTGCTTATTATGTCAGCAATAACTATGATATTTTGCAGCCGACAAACTAACTTATTCTGCCGTCAGAGAACTAAGATAATTGCCGCAGAACGCTGAGTTTTTACGTGATTTCTTATTTTGTTAAGTCTCTGATGAATACCTTGCTTCCGGGACGGTTAAGTTTACGTAAGGCATGTAAATCAATCATCAGAGACAACAAAATCTAGAAATCACTAAAAACGAAAATGCGGCAAGGCAATTACTATAGTTCTCTGACGGCAGAAATCACTATGTAGTGGCTGCAAAATACTTAGTATTCTTTGACATAATAAGCAATATGTGACAGCATGACAATTTTTGATGTGCAAAGTTTGGGTTATTTATATAGAAGAAAGGATTCATATGAATACAATAGAATTGATCGATCGTTTGGAACAGGACAAATCCTTACAAAAAGAAGAGTGGATCACTCTGGTTGAGAGTGCGAGTGAAGAAAACCGTGAATATGCGGCGCATAAGGCGCGGGCACTCGCAGACCGATATTATGGAAAAGAAATATTTGTACGTGGTTTGATCGAATTTACAAATTATTGTAAAAACGATTGTTATTATTGCGGCATTCGATGCTGCAATAGCAATGCCAATCGCTATCGACTGCGCGAAGAGGACATTCTGGCATGTTGCGCAGAGGGAGATCGCCTGGGCTTTCGGACATTTGTGCTGCAAGGCGGAGAGGATCCATATTACACAGATGACAAGATTGTGGATATTGTCCGGGAAATTAAACGGCGCTACCCGGAGCATGCGGTCACTTTGTCGATTGGAGAACGGGAAAGAGAAAGTTACGAACGATTTTTCGAAGCGGGAGCAGACCGTTATCTATTGCGTCATGAAACTGCCAATGATACGCATTATCGTAAATTGCATCCGGAGAGCATGTCGTTATCGCATCGAAAACAGTGTCTTCGTGATCTAAAGGAAATTGGCTACCAGACGGGGTGTGGATTTATGGTAGGCAGTCCCGGACAGACAGCGGCAGATCTGGCAGAAGATTTTCTGTTTATTCACAAGCTGCATCCGGAGATGATAGGGATCGGCCCGTTTATACCGCATCAAGACACGCCGTTTGCGAATGAAACACAGGGAACTTTGGAACAGACATTATATTTGCTCAGTTTGCTGCGTATTATGCAGCCGGATGTACTGCTTCCGGCGACAACGGCATTGGCGACCATTCATCCACGGGGACGTGAACTTGGTATTTTGGCAGGAGCTAATGTTCTTATGCCAAATTTGTCTCCGGTGGCAGTGCGCGCAAAGTATTCCTTATATGATGGAAAGGTATGTACCGGGGACGAGGCAGCAGAATGCCGTAATTGTTTGGAGCGGCGTGTAGAAAGCGTTGGGTATCATACAGTCGTTGCGCGGGGCGATAATATCTCCATACTGCGGTAGCAGTATGGAGATATGGCAAATTTGTGCCATAGGCACAAAGTTTGCGAGTGGGAGAATAAATGGATGATACCTGCGGTAGCAGTATGGAGATATTGCGCCCTAATCTTTGAAAAAATAAAAAAAGTATATAAACCCTATTGACATACTAGGAATATAGTAGTATACTCAGTTCATCACTTGAAACAGACAGTGCAAGACGCCTCATATTATGCGGTGTCAGAGAACATGTGAAATTAGTACAGAAAAGGAGTTTGAAATATGGCAAAGTTAAAGAGAGAAGACAGAAATTTGAAGTTTGAGACATTACAGTTGCATGTTGGTCAGGAGCAGGCTGACCCGGTTACGGATGCAAGAGCCGTACCGATTTATCAGACATCTTCCTATGTATTTCACAATAGTGATCATGCAGAGGCTCGTTTTGGCCTGAGTGATGCAGGTAACATTTATGGACGTTTAACAAATCCGACAGCAGATATTTTTGAGCAGAGAATTGCAGCACTGGAAGGTGGTGTCGCAGCACTTGCAGTAGCATCCGGTGCAGCAGCAATTTCTTATACATTGAAGACATTGGCGCAGAATGGTGACCACATTGTATCAGCAAGTAATATTTATGGTGGTACCTACAATTATCTGGAGCATACACTTCCTCAGGATGGCGTGCAGACTACATTTGTAGATATTGCAAATTTTGATGAGGTTGAGGCAGCAATTCAGGACAACACCAAAGCGGTTTTCATTGAGACATTAGGAAATCCAAATTCAGATGTTGTTGATATTGAGGGCATTGCAAAGATCGCACATGCACACAAGATTCCACTTGTCATTGATAACACATTTGGAACACCATATCTGATCCGCCCGATTGAGTATGGTGCAGACATTGTTGTACATTCTGCAACAAAATTTATTGGTGGACATGGAACTACGATTGGTGGTGTCATTGTTGATAGCGGTAAGTTTGACTGGGAAGCATCCGGCAAATTTGCATCTTTGACAGAGCCAAACCCAAGTTACCATGGAATCAGCTTTACAAAAGCAGTTGGCCCGGCAGCATTTGTTACAAAAATCCGTGCTATCTTGCTTCGTGATACAGGCGCAACACTTTCCCCATTTCATGCATTCATTTTCCTACAGGGATTAGAGACATTATCTCTTCGTGTTGAGCGTCACGTGGAAAATGCATTGAAAGTTGTGGAATATTTGAACAATCATCCACAGGTAGAGCGCGTACATCATCCATCTGTAACGGATGATCCGGAGCAGCAGAGATTATACAAGAAGTACTTCCCGAATGGTGGCGGTTCCATTTTCACCTTCGAGATTAAGGGTGATGATCGCACAGCGAAAGACTTTATTGATAACTTGGAGATTTTCTCTTTGCTGGCAAATGTAGCGGACGTGAAGTCCTTAGTAATTCATCCGGCAAGTACTACACATTCACAGATGACGGTAGAGGAGTTAGAGGAAGTAGGTATTTATAAAAATACGATTCGTCTTTCTATCGGCACCGAGCATATTGATGATATCATTCAGGATTTGGATGAGGCGTTTAAGGCTGTAAAATGATAGTAAATATACCGCATAATAAGTATTATGGGACATCGTAACATAAATGGGTATGGGAAGTTTGAGTAAGCAATTAAAAAATAATGATCACTAATAACATTTTTAATATAAGGAGGACACTAACATGGCAAAGATTTATGAAAGCGTTACAGAATTGATCGGAGGAACACCGATCTTGAATGCAAAGAATTTTGCAAAACAGGCAGGAGCTAATGCAACTCTTTTGGCAAAATTAGAGTATTTTAATCCGGCAGGAAGTGTTAAGGATCGTATCGCTAAAGCGATGATCGATGAAGCAGAGAAAAGCGGCAAATTAAAAGAAGGTTCTGTTATTATCGAGCCAACCAGCGGAAATACAGGAATCGGTTTGGCATCTATAGCAGCAGCGAAAGGCTACCGTATTATTTTGACAATGCCTGAGACAATGAGTGTAGAGCGTCGTAATTTGTTAAAAGCATATGGTGCTGAGCTTGTCTTAACAGAAGGCGCTAAGGGTATGAAGGGTGCTATTGCCAAAGCAGAAGAGCTGGCAAAAGAAATCGAAGGCGCATTCATCCCAAGTCAGTTTGAAAATCCAGCTAACCCGGCTGCACATCGTGCAACAACAGGACCGGAGATTTGGAAAGACACTGACGGAAAAGTTGATATCTTCGTTGCCGGTGTAGGTACCGGTGGAACAGTTACAGGTATCGGCGAGTACTTAAAAGAGCAGAATCCGGATATCAAGGTTGTAGCAGTAGAGCCGGCAACGTCTCCGGTTCTTTCTAAGGGAGAAGCAGGACCTCATAAGATTCAGGGAATCGGTGCAGGTTTCGTGCCGGATACATTGAATACTAAGATTTACGATGAAGTGCTTCCGATTGAGAATGAAGATGCATTTGCAGCAGGAAGAGCATTTGCTAAGGCGGAAGGTGTATTGGTGGGAATTTCTTCCGGTGCAGCATTGCATGCAGCAACCATTTTAGCCAATCGTCCGGAAAATGCAGGCAAGAACATTGTCGTATTATTACCGGATACAGGTGACAGATATTTGTCAACTGCACTTTTTGCAGACTAATCAGTGATTTGAAGCAAGTTAAACTTCTTACAGTTGGTAATTTTTAATATAATTTTGAATGAGAGGCGGCAAAGTGTTGGCAATGAGATGTAGGTTACGCCGGTTGCTTTGCCGACCTTAATAAAAGATAGCAGACAATTAATAATAAAACCTAAAGATGAATAATTGTAAATAAAAAACCTAAGAGAAAAAGATTAAAACATACATAAGGGAAATGGTGTACCTAAAAAGCTTGTGATTAACAAAAAACTTCGCAAAGCAGACAAGAAATGGATCAAGAAACTGGCGAAGAAATGGAAAATAAAAGTTGTTGAGAAAAAATAAGCTAAGTCCTGCACCGTTACATGCAGCGGCATGCTGTCTAAATGAGAAATTTAATTCTTGACAAATACCCTACAGGGGTATATCCTGAGTGGAGATACCCCTGTAGGGTATTTCTTTTGCAGGAAATTTTTGGTTTCCTATGGTGTAGCTTGATATCGGCTATTTGTGCTGCAGACGTCACAAAGCAGCCTTGATCGCAGAGACGAACATATGCGAATAAAATCCGCATAGACAGGTAGCTTGCGATCTCTCTGACACGAAAGCGTTTGCGGAATGGAGAATAAATAATATGGCAGAAGAAAAACTTTGTCCATGTCACAAGACGAAGGTGCGAGATGATAAGGAGTATAAAGATCTGATCAATCGTTTGAATCGTATCGAAGGACAGATTCGCGGCATTAAAGGCATGGTAGAACGGGATGCGTATTGCCCGGATATATTGATACAGGTAGCTGCAGCAAATGCCGCATTAAATAGTTTTAATAAAGTTTTATTGGCAAATCACATAAAAACTTGTGTTACAACGGATATTAAGGATGGGAAAGAGGAAACGGTGGATGAATTAGTAAAAGTCCTGCAAAAATTAATGAAGTAGCCGCAGGACAATCTATTCATGACAGGTAACTGTCAACGAAAGCTGATCTATTTATGACAGGTAACCGTCAACGAAAGCTGAGTTATAAAATTCACAGAAAGGAAGGTTCAAATGCAGCAGTATATTGTAACAGGAATGAGCTGTGCGGCGTGTAGTGCCAGGGTGGAAAAAGCAGTGAATGCAGTGCCGGGAGTGACATCTTGCTCGGTCAGCCTGCTTACAAATTCGATGGGTGTGGAAGGAAATGCAGCCGAAGACACTATTATTGAAGCCGTACAAAATGCCGGATATGGAGCCAAAATAAAGGGTGCAGGCGTGCAATCCGGGAATGCGCAGAATCAGGGAGCACTCGAAGAGGAACTTGTCGATCACACCACGCCGCTTTTGCGAAAGCGCTTGCTGTGGTCGGTCTGCTTTTTGCTAGTACTTATGTATTTTTCTATGGGGCATATGATGTGGAATTGGCCGGTGCCGAAATGGATGGCAGGGAATCATGTGGCGATGGGATTGACACAAATGCTTCTCACGATCATTATTATGGTGATCAATCAGCATTTCTTCATTAGTGGGTTTAAGAGTTTGTGGCATCGGGCACCTAATATGGATACGCTCGTAGCATTAGGTGCGACAGCGGCATTTGGATATAGCACATATGCATTGTTTGCCATGACGGATGCTGTGATGCGTGGCGCGGACAAGCAGGTTATGGCGTATATGCACGACTTTTATTTTGAGTCTGCGGCGATGATCTTGACATTGATCACAGTCGGCAAAATGTTAGAGGCGCGCTCGAAGGGAAAGACAACGGATGCGCTCAAAGGTTTGCTTAGACTTGCACCAAAGACTGCCGTCGTTGTACGAGATGGCGCCGAAGTGACAGTGGATATTGCCAGTGTACAAAAAGACGATATCTTTGTGGTCAGACCCGGAGAAACGATACCGGTGGATGGCATCGTGCTGGATGGCAATAGTGCGGTGGATGAATCGGCACTTACAGGAGAGAGCGTTCCGGTGGACAAGCAAAAGGATGACCCGGTATCTGCAGCAACAATCAACCAGTCTGGTTTCTTGAAATGCAGGGCAACACGTGTCGGCGAGGATACGACGTTGTCACAGATCATTCAAATGGTTAGCGATGCAGCAGCAACGAAAGCACCGATTGCCAAGGTCGCTGATAAAGTATCCGGAGTATTTGTGCCAACCGTGATCGTTATTGCAGCAGTGACGATGGTTGTTTGGCTGCTTACCGGCGCGAGCATCGGCTTTGCATTAGCCAGAGGCATTTCCGTACTGGTTATCAGCTGCCCGTGTGCGTTGGGACTGGCCACGCCGGTCGCAATCATGGTGGGAAACGGTGTCGGTGCGAAGCATGGAATATTGTTTAAGACAGCCGTGTCGCTGGAAGAGACTGGAAAGATGGATATCGTATGCCTCGATAAGACCGGAACGATTACAAAAGGCGAACCGCAAGTTACGGATATCGTTGCAGCGGAGGGCGTATCGATCGATGAATTACTGTTGTACGCATATTCGTTGGAGCAAAAAAGTGAGCATCCGCTTGCTAAAGCTGTCCTGAAATACGGACAGGAGAGCAACTTAACTTCAATAGAACCGCAAGAATTTATGGCATTGCCGGGAAATGGATTGTCAGCAATGTGCGATGGCGCAAAGATAATGGGAGGCAGTCGCAAGTTTATTGAGCAGACGATTTCACTCGAGAAAGTGTATAGCGATCGAATCAATTCACAGAATAAGAAATTCGATCGGCCGACAGAGCAGAAAAAGTCAATTGTGCCAGCTTCTGGTCGGTTGACAGAGCAGGAAAAGTCAATTGCGCCAGCCTCTGGTCGGTCGACAGAGCAGAAAGAACTGATCACACTGGTATCTGACCGCTTGGCGGGTCAGGGTAAGACACCACTCTTTTTTGCAAAAGATGGCAAATTGCTTGGTATTATCGCAGTTGCGGATGTGATCAAGGAAGACAGTCTTTCTGCTATTAAAGAGATGCAGGGTATGGGACTGCGGGTCGTTATGCTGACCGGTGATAATGAACGCACTGCGAAAGCAATTGGTGATCAGGTCGGCGTAGATGAGGTGATCGCCGGAGTGCTTCCGGATGGCAAAGAAGCGGTTGTCAGACGCCTGCAGCAATATGGTAAGGTTGCCATGGTTGGAGATGGCATTAACGATGCACCGGCTCTGACCAGAGCTGATATGGGTATTGCGATCGGCGCCGGAACAGACGTTGCCATTGATGCAGCAGATGTGGTTTTGATGCAGAGCAGACTTTGCGATGTGCCTGCGGCAATTCGCTTGAGCAGAGCAACGTTACACAATATTCACGAAAATCTGTTTTGGGCATTTTTCTATAATGTGATCGGTATTCCGCTGGCGGCGGGAGTATGGATCCCGTTGTTTGGCTGGGAGTTAAATCCTATGTTTGGTGCTGCAGCAATGAGTCTGTCCAGTTTTTGCGTGGTATCCAATGCATTGAGATTGAATCTCTGCAAAATATATGATGCCCATAAAGATAAAAAAAGAGCTGGAAATTCACAAATTCAGCCCAAAATAGTATATAATGAGGAGGAAACAACGATGACGAAAACAATGAAAATTAACGGAATGATGTGTGGACACTGCGAGGCAACAGTGAAGAAAGCATTGGAGAGTTTGGATCAGGTAACAGAGGCTGTGGTAAGCCACGAGGCAGGGACAGCAGTTGTTACGTTATCTGCAGATATCGCAGATGATGTATTGAAGCAGACGGTAGAAGCGAAAGATTACGAAGTGACATCCATTGAGTAATAGAGCATAAGCCAATGTTGATATGGATCCCGGAGTGTACGTTTTTGTGGACAGGAAAGCATTCTCCGGGATTTTTTGTTTTAAAAAGTGAGCTTTTACTTTGCAAAATAAAAATACCTTGTGAGAAGGAAATTGCTGTACCATTACTATTTTATAAGGAGGAGAAATGCAGGCATTTATTACAAAACATAAGAAAGGGATCAAACGAATGTTGATCGGATGTGGAATTGTTGCTGCGCTAGGAGCAGCCGTTATATTTGGCATGGATGCGTATGTGGTGCATTACGCCAAAGGTTATGTATATGAGACGGGGCAGGAAAACAGTATGCCAAAAGCCGACTGCATACTGGTATTAGGGGCAGGCATGAAGCCAAATGGGGAGCCAAGCTTAATGCTTCGTGATCGTTTAAATCGTGCGATCGAATTATACCGTGCGGGGGTATCGGATCGTTTCCTGTTGACCGGGGATCATGGCAGGAAAGGCTATAATGAAGTACAGGGAATGAAAGACTATATTATGGCGAATCTGGATGTCCCGGAGGATAAGATCTTTATGGATCATGCAGGCTTTTCAACGTATGAATCCATGTATCGTGCCAGAGATATTTTTGAGGTACATAATCCGGTTGTTGTCACGCAAAAGTATCACGCATATCGCGCGGTGTACGCTGCACGTAAATTGGGACTGGATGCTTATGCCGCACCGAATAAACGGATGAAATACCGTAATATCTGGATCTGCAAATTGCGCGAAGTGGCTGCGAGAGATAAGGAAGTGGTCAATCTGTGGATACAGCCAAAGCCGACTTATTTAGGAGATAAGATTCCGATCAGCGGAAGTGGACTGGCAACGAAAGATACACGCACTGACAAAACAGAAAGGGAAAGGTAATGACAATGAAAAAAAGCAAAAAAGTATGGAGTATGTTACTGGTATTGAGTCTGGTGATTGGCATGGCGGCAGGAGGTGTGCAATCGCAGGCATATAGCGTTCCATCGAACATGAAGTGGTGGACGAAAGATCGTTTCGGTATGTTTATTCACTTTGGAGCGTATTCCTATTATGGACACGGGGAATGGGCGATGCAGATCGAGGGGATTTCGAAGCAGAAATACCAGCAGACGGTAGCCGCAAAGTTCAATCCAACCAAGTTTAATGCCAATGAAATTGTGAAATATGCAAAGCTTGCCGGTATGAAATACATCGTGATCACAGCCAAACATCATGAGGGAATGGCAATGTGGGATACGAACGTTGCCAGCTTTAAGGATTATACCGGTAAGACGATGTTTAGTCTGCAGCAGTATACACCATTTGGCAAAACCGGCCGTGATGTGCTGATGGAGTTAAAAACAGCCTGTGATAAGGCAGGGATCAAGTTTGGCCTGTATTACTCGATCATAGATTGGAACCATTCGTCGCAGACGATCAACGGTGATTTTACGAAGATGAAGTCAATGGCTGCGCGCACAGCATACATCCGCGACATGAAGGCTCAGTTAAAAGAGTTAGTAGACCGTTATGATCCGGCAATTATGTGGTTTGACGGAGACTGGACTTATAGCAGCAAGGCGCCGACACTGGCAAAATGGTGGACGAAAGCAGATGGAAAAGATCTGTATAAATATGTAAAATCTTTGAAATCTTCTATATTAGTAAACGAGCGTGTCTGCCGTGGATTTAAGCTGGGTGATTTTGAGTGCCCGGAGAGAAGTATTCCGGAGAAAGCACCATCAAGACCATGGGAGACTTGTCAGTCCATGAACGATGCGTGGGGCTATAAAAAGGATTTGGAGAATTCATATCGAAGCTATAAATATTTAATCCGGGAATTGGTCGATGTTGCTTCTAAGAGTGGTAATTATCTGTTAAATATCGGACCGAAGGGTGACGGTACTATGACAGCGGGAAGTAAGAAAGCACTGCGTGGCATTGGTAACTGGATGAAGAAAAACGGCAGCAGTATTTATGCTACCTCCGGTAATCCGTTTGGTAAGGTCCCATCTTGGGGAACATATACCAAGAAAGGCAAAAATATCTATGTACATGTGACAAAATGGCCTAAAAATAAAAAGCTGACCGTGCGCAAATACAAAAATAAAAAGCTAAAAAAGGTGTATTTGCTGGAATCCGGCAAGAAGATTTCCTGCAAAGGCAATAAAAAAGGAAAGACGAAGGTGACCTTAAAGGTGACGAAGAAAGTACCTAATAAAAAAGATACGGTTATTGTGATGCAGTATAAATAGGTGTCCGTATAATGGCACAGCAAGACGGGCAGGCGTTTAGCGCATGAGATGTAGAGAAAATGATTCACTAGAAGATTAAGAGAAAGGAAGAAAATATGGAGATCGCACAATATATACAAGAAGGAAAAGCAGTACTTGGCATTGAATTTGGTTCGACACGTATCAAAGCCGTGTTGATCGGGACGGACAATGCACCATTGGCATCCGGCAGCCACAACTGGGAGAATCGCTTAGAGGATGGTGTGTGGACATACCATGAGGAGGATATCTGGAATGGTTTGGCAGACTGTTATCGTTCCTTGGCAGAACAGGTGCAGCAAAAATATCAGGTGACGATCACCAAACTTGCAGCAATTGGTTTTTCGGCGATGATGCATGGATATTTGGCGTTCGATGCGAAAGGAGACTTCTTGGTTCCATTCCGTACTTGGCGCAATACAATGACAGAAGAGGCGGCAGAGCAGTTGACGGAACGGTTTGCGTTTAATATTCCGCAGAGATGGAGTATTGCGCATTTATATCAGGCAATTTTGAACGAGGAACCACATTTATCGAAGCTTTCTTATTTTACGACATTGGCGGGCTATGTACATTGGAAGCTCACAGACGAAAAAGTACTCGGCGTGGGCGATGCATCGGGAATGTTCCCAATCGACAGCGAGACGGGAGACTACGATAGTAAGATGCTGGCACAGTTTGATGAGATGATTGCCGATCGTGGATACTCGTGGAATATAAAGGATATTTTGCCAAAGGTCTTGTCGGCAGGAGAGGAAGCCGGAGTGCTGACCGAGAGGGGAGCCGCGTTATTGGATCCAACCGGTTCTTTACAGGCGGGGATTCCGTTATGCCCGCCGGAAGGAGATGCCGGAACCGGGATGGTCGCAACAGATAGTGTAGGTGTCCGCACCGGAAATGTATCTGCCGGAACATCAATTTTTGCGATGGTTGTACTTGAACAGGCATTAAAACAGGTGCATACGGAAATTGATATGGTTACAACACCTTCCGGTGAGCCGGTGGCGATGGTACATTGTAACAATTGCACCTCGGACATCAATGCATGGGTCAACTTGTTCGGCGAATTTGCGGATTACATGGGCTTTTCGGTAGACACAGGAACGCTGTTTACAAAATTGTTCCAAAAAGCAGAGGAGGGAGCGGCCGATTGCGGCGGTCTTCTTTCCTATAATTATTTTTCCGGAGAAGGTGTGACTGCATTAGATGCCGGAAGACCACTCTTTGTGCGTAAGCCGGATGCGGCATTTAACCTTGCTAATTTTATGCGTACACATTTATATAGTGCGCTGGCAACCTTGAAGATCGGATTGGATATTTTGCAGCAGGAGCAGGTGCAAGTTGACAAAATGTATGGACATGGCGGCTTCTTTACGACCAAGGGCGTCGGACAGCGGATTACTGCGGCAGCAATGAATGCACCGGTTTCTGTGATGGAGACAGCCGGTGAGGGCGGTGCCTGGGGTATTGCGCTGCTTGCAGATTTTATGGTTCATAAGCAGGAGGGACAGTCGCTGGCACAGTATTTGGAAGATTATGTATTTGCCGGCAATGAAGGGACAACAATAGCCCCTGATCCGGAGATCGTGCAGGGATTTGAACAATTTATGGAATCATATCGTGGGGGCTTGCAGATTGAAGAAACTTCGTTACATTGGTAAGCAGATATTTTCGAATGGAGGACACTATGTTAGAAGAATTAAAGAAAGCCGTATATGAAGCTAACATGGACCTTCCAAAATATGGTCTTGTTACCTTTACATGGGGAAATGTCAGCGGAATCGACAGAGAATCAGGTCTTTTTGTTATCAAACCTTCAGGTGTGGATTATGACAAATTAACACCTGATGATATGGTTGTTATGGACTTAAATGGCAACAGAGTAGAAGGAAGATACAAACCATCTTCAGATACTCCTACCCATCTTGAGATCTATAAAGCATTTCCATCCGTAGGTGGTGTGGTTCATACACATTCCTCTTATGCGACAAGCTGGGCTCAGGCAGGAAGAAGCATTCCTTGCTACGGCACAACTCACGCAGATTATATGTATGGTGAAATTCCTTGTGTAAGATGTCTTACAAAGGAAGAAATCGAAGGCGCTTACGAAGAAAACACAGGACATTTAATCGTAAACGAATTCAACAGAATGGGTAAAGATCCTATGGCTGTTCCGGCAGTACTCTGCAAGAACCATGGTCCTTTTGCATGGGGCAAAGATGCTCACGAAGCAGTTCACAATGCAGTAGTTCTGGAAGAAGTTGCAAAGATGGCTTACAGAGCTGAGACAATCAATCCGAGAATCCAGCCTGCTCCACAGGAATTACAGGACAAGCATTATTATAGAAAGCATGGTGCAAATGCTTACTATGGTCAGAACTAGGATTTACCGGTTCAATCACAATAGCACAAAATAAGAGTGCATGAAATAAGAAAGTACTCTCAGGAATTCCCGAAACAAATGAGAAATCACAGTGTTTCGGGAATTTTTTTGCTTTGTTTCCGGGATTCTTATGAAAACATTCATAAAAAACATGTAAAAATTGTGAAAAAACTATACAAATTAAATATATAAATAGACAATTTGAAGAAAAAGTGCTATAATGTATTTAACTGGATTGGTCGCAAGACGAACTTGTTAAAATTAGAGTAAGAAACAGGAGGAATTTAAGAAAATGAGATTTTTTGTAGACACAGCAAACGTAGAGGATATTAAGAAGGCAAATGATATGGGAGTTATTTGTGGTGTTACTACAAATCCATCCCTGATTGCAAAGGAAGGACGTGTTTTTGAGGAAGTAATCGCAGAGATCGCAT
>ERZ838516.2216-NODE-2216-length-21681-cov-4.493110_pt1 | contig 21681 bp, 22 predicted proteins | sample MGYA00519910_ERZ838516 | MGnify/ENA primary metagenome ERZ838516 (study PRJEB31850, sample SAMEA3708837) | human gut metagenome | biome: human gut; feature: human-associated habitat; material: faeces | place: China | collected 2014 ... | reverse complement strand
CCGGGCTCTTCCTGCTTTTGAAGGAGGAACTGGATCATGATGAATGACACCTATCCCTATCCCTATCCCTATCCCTACTCCTCTGCCGAGGCGAGGGATCGGAACGAGCTTCCTCTCTGGCGGGAGAGCCACAAGGCAAACATCGCCTGTCGTAACGCTATCGAGGACGCCATCCGCCAGAATTTCGACGGGATGCATCTGAACAAGGACTGCATCACGCCGGTGCTGGACGAATACGGCTACAAGCGCACCGCGTGGGTGCTTGCCAATACCCTGCACGAGCTCAAGTGGGACGGGCGCTTCGGCCATGCCAACAAGCAGTGGGCGGAGCGCGCCTGCATCCCCAAAGACATCAACCACAACAGCGACTTTGTTGTCCGAAGCCATCCGGCTGTGCTGGATGGCTTCGTCACTTTCTACCGCAAGGCAGTGCAGGCGCTGGATCTGTTCGGCGCGGAGCATTGCGTTGGTGACCGCGCCGAGCAGGACTTCACCGGCAAGGTGCTGGTGCTGTCGCCGGAGGCGCTGCGGGAGCAGTATTGGAGTCAGGAAAACCAGCTCTGGTATGCTCGGAGCGGCTTTGGATACGAGCCTCATTCCAGTGGTCGAGCAGTCTTTGCCACCTGCCTCTCGGACGGCGAAACAGCCAGATGGAACCGGGAGGATTTCATCGGTGTGCTGGACGAAAAATACCTACCGGACTGGGCGCGTGAAAAGCTGGAGGAGATGATGACACAGGAACAGACGGACGCCCCCACAATGGGCGGTATGAAAATGAAGTGAGGAGGATACTTGCATGAGCATGACCTATTACACCGTGGACGATCTCCGCCCCGGAAGGCCTGGATGGGATGTGAAACGATTTTCCGCGTTGAATGACGCGATCTCCCATTACCGGTCTCTCCCCATGGATGGGACCCGTGTTCTTGGTATGATGGATGACGCCCACGCCTATGAGCTCATCCGCTGTGTGCGTCTTTTCCCCGGCGACGCCCAGGGCGAAGATGTTCTGGCGGCAGATCACTGGCGCGGCGGCTTGGTGAAAAAGAACGCTGCCCTGAAAGACGCGCTGGATATTTGCTTGGAAAGCCTGCGTCCCCGTTTTCTGCTGGAGCCGGAGCGCCTGATCCCCATTCCCCGGCACAAGAAGCTGCGGAAAGAACTGCGGGAGGCCCTTCTCTGGCAGGGCTATGAAGAAAACTACGATTCCGCCATTCGTGCTGTTTTTGTGGGCGGTGCTGGCTGGCTCTCGCCCCAGGATGTGAAAAAGCAGCGGCAGCTTCCTCTGGTGCTGCGCTATCGGGTGGACGGCATGACGAAGGATGGGGCCTACCTCTCCTTAGAAGTAGAGCCTTGGGAATATGACCTCCTGCTGGAGCAGACAAGAGATCACTATAAACTGAAGAAAAGAGGATGACAACATGAAACGAATGCTTTCCCTTTGCGCCGCGGCGCTGTGCCTGACCTTGACGTTGACGCCCACCGCGCTGGCGGCGGACTTTGAGCCTGCGGTACCGAACGCCAAGGTCTGCTACCCCACCGCCATCGTTCGCAGTGACGATGGTACGGAACTGAAAAAGATCTATGATCTGAGCCCCGAAGACGATCCTGCCGGTATCCCCCGCTCGGACTTCCGTCAGGACGGCTTCCACTACACCATGACGGACCTTCTGAAGCAGGAGCTTCCGGAAAATGAGAGCCGCCAGCACACAGAGCACATTTCCGTTGAAAGCGCCAAGAAAGATATGGAATCTGTATTGGCGCTGCTGCCGCAGGAGCGGGAGTTCATCACAGATGACGGGCTCATGGGGACCCTGACGCTCCGACTTGATACCGTGCAGGTGGAGCCGTCCGGCTACGGCACTGCCACCAAGGAAATCTCCACCAAGCGCAGCTATCCTAACCTTGCCGAGCAGGATACGCAGTATCTTCCCAAAACCATCACGGAAAACGGCAAGACCCTGACGCTCACGGACATCCAGTGGCAGACCGACAATACCGCCAACATGGACGGTTATGCCGTGGCAGACCGCTATACCGCCGTCGCCACCTACACCGGCAGCGCCACCAGCAGCTACGTGAAAGGCTATACGGTTACGGCGGATTATACCGGAACCGTCAGCCGGATCGCCCTCAACCGTGTCCGCTATGTCGCCATCTTTGAGGGAACACCCATCCAGCCCGCAGAGCCTGCGAACGTACCTTCCGCGGCATCCGCTTTCCGCTGGTCCTATGTGCTGATTCCCCTCGGAATTGTGGCTGCGGCAGGAGCCGGTGTCGGCGGTGCGCTGCTGGTGAAGCACAGAAAAGAAAACGCAGATGAGGAGGAAACGGCAGAATGAAAAAAATCATTACCCTTTGCCTGAGCCTTTGCATGACAGCGGCTTTGGCGGCTCCGACGTATGCGCTGGAATACAGTATCGACTCGCCGGACGATTACGATTTCGGTAAGGACACCTCCATCGAGGTCATCCACACGGCAGATGGCGGCGCTATGAAAAACGCCGACATGAGCAAAAACGCAGCGCTCATTCCGCCTGTTTTCGGCTCGGAGAGCATGAACGCCCTCCACACCGGTGAATACCTCACGCCCAACCTTGCCCCCGGTGGTATTCCCGCGTCCGGCGCGGTCATTGGCGGCAGCGCCGCCACTGTTGTCACACCCGGCAGCACGGTGAATGGCGGCAGCGGCTATCAGCCCGCCGTGCTGTTCACGGAGGTGACGGGCGACCTCTACTACAAAAACGGCTCCCTCGGCAGGCTGGAGATCCCCACGCTGGATCTGAGCGTCCGCATTTATCAGGGGACGGACAGCAAGACGCTTGCCAAGGGCGTCGGGCACTTTGAGGACACCTCCATCTGGAACGGCAACGTCTGCCTCGCCGCCCATAACCGGGGCGCCAACAGCTACTTCGGCCAGATCCACACGCTGGACATCGGGGACAAAATTACCCTGACCACCAAGCTGGGCACCCGCGCCTACAAGGTAACGGATGTTTTCAAGGTCAGCGAAACGGATCGCAGCGGTCTTGCGGACTCCGGCGAAAATATGCTGACGCTCTACACCTGCGTCCGCAACCAGCGGGACCAGCGCTGGTGCGTCACCGCAGCGGAGGTCTGAATCTTTCTCCCTTTTGCCGAATCAGTTCTGTTCGACTTCTGCCCCTCACTTGTGATATGGTGAAGCTGCGAAGAAGATTTTCACACATACACAGTTAGAATGGAGGCAGAAAGATGAACGAGAGCAAAAACGTGAGAAAGAATGTCAGTATGATGCTCACCGGCATGGTGATCGGCGCGGCGCTGACCGGCGGTTCTATCGCAGTCGCAGCTGGGATCACGGCGGAACCTACCTGGCAGCCCATCTTTGTGGATGGTCAGCAGGTGGAAATGCAAGCCTACAACATTGCGGGACACAACTATGTGAAGCTGCGGGACATGGGCGAACAGGTCGGTTTCAACGTGTATTGGAACGCCGGAGTCCAAATCGACACCGGACATCCATACACGGGGATCGCCCCTGCCGCATCCGACATCCGCGTCAGCAGCTACAAAGGCAGCACCCTCCGCCCCGGAGACCGCAGCGGCTTGAATATCAGTCCCAGTGAGGAAATAAAAAGCGTGGTCTCCACACGGCCCGACATCATCCGCGTTGAGAATGTCTCCGGTCTCTGGACCGCTATCGCGGTCAGCAGCGGCACAGCCGATGTGGTCGTGACCGATCAGCATGGCAAGACCGCCACTTTAACGCTGACGGTAGTTGACGACAAACAGAGCGCAAACGTTCCGGAATCCGGCGCCAGTCAGACAGACGCGGCACGGCAGGAGATTGTCCGGCTGGTCAATCAGGTACGCCGGGAAAACGGTGTGCCGGAGCTGACGGTCAACGCGGCTCTGATGGATGCGGCGCAGCATTGCGCGTCCCTGCGTATCACATACCACCAGAATAAGGTGGAGTGCGAGGCGGTAGCGGCCTCCGGGTATCCCCATGGATTTGGATCGAACATCACCGCATTCGCAAATGTGCCCGCCTCTGAAACCGCAGAGCGGGCAGTGGAGAATTGGCGGAATTCTCCCGGCCACTTCCAGACGATGATAAACCCTGATTGCGACACCATCGGCGTCGGGATCTCAACTGATGAGGGTGGAACGATCTGCTTCCTGTTCGTCGGTGATCCCAACGCGCACAACCCCTACGCATAACCTATCCGCAACTCAATATGCTCACATGGCCTTCCAGCATCATTGCCGGAAGGCCATTTCAGCGTGTCGAAAAAGTTTTTTCTCCCCGCTGAACAAGTTTTCAGAACATTATAAAAGTTCTGAAAACTTAGGATTTCAATGGCGCGGGACACCCTTCTTGGGTTTCCCGCGCACACCCTTCCTTACCGTCGCGGAGAATCTTCTGCTTTATCGACAGACTCACATGGCCTTCCAGCATTGCCGGAAGGCCATTTCTTATGAGCAAATCTAAAAAGAAAGGTCAAATAACGATGAAAAAGACATGGCATTCATTGAAAAATCGCGTGACCGCGATGCTGCTGGCCCTGATCTGCGTTCTCGGCCTGCTCCCCACCGCCGCGCTGGCGGCGGGAGCCGACACCATCAAGCTGGAGCGGTTCGGCATGAGCGGCGTTTCCTATCAGTCCGCCAGCCTTGGCAGATGCACAATGCACCAGATGTATTACGGCGTGGCCGGAAAGACCTCCGTGGGCTTCTGCGGGACGAAGGGCGGCGGCATGGGCACCTCCCTGATTGGCCAGACCTGGGGCGATCCGAAGCCCGTCACCGATCCCACCGTTAAAATGATGATGGCCTATTACTACGCCCACTCCCTCGGCATCTTCACGGACAAGGCCCACGCCCTTGGCGTGGATGACATCTGGGATTCCGGTTATAGCTGGTACATGAACGCCTGGGTGCAGGCCATCGTGTGGCGGTATAAGGACGGCTCCCTGGGTGATCCCGCCACCGCCTGCGCGGAGGAATTGATGTACGTCTGGAACTCGCTGAAGGGCGCGAGTTATACCAGCATCGACCAGACCTGCGACGGCGCCACATTCCGGGACCGGGCGAAATACATTCTGGATCTTGGCAAGCAGGATGTTTGGGGCGATTGCGACGTAAAAGAGTATTCCTTCACCGGCGCTGGCTCTGCCGCCCACCCCGCCAGCACCGTCCAGAGCGTTATGATCGGCAGTATTACCGTCACAAACGAGCAGTACAAGCTGGTGGTCAAGAAGGTAGACGCCACCAACCCCACCAAGGGCCTTGCCGGAGCGCGGTTCCATGTGGAATCCACCAATGGCTCCTTCTCCAAGGACATCGTCACCGGCGCGGATGGCACCTATACCTTCTCTCCCTTGGACGCCGGAACCTACGCCGTAACGGAAACGGCGGCTCCGAACGGCTACGAGATCGACAACGCGGGTCCTGAATATGTCGTCCTGCCGAATAATGGCAGCAGCACCGTGACGATCACCTTTACAGACACCCCCACCGTCACCGCCACCGGTAAGATCCGCAAGGTGGACGCGGACGATCCCACCAAGGGCCTTGCCGGGGCGGTCATCAAGATCACCGGCGTGGATAACAATTTCACCGGCACCTATACCACCGGCGCTGGCGGCGCGCTCACGGATGTGCCTTGGGATACCATGCCCATCGGCAGCTATGTGGCGGAAGAAGTGACGCCGCCCAACGGCTACTCTCTGAGCAAGGACGCCGGCAAAGTCCGTCAGGAATTCTATTGGGACGGCAAAACGGACGTATCTCTCGTTTTTGAGAATGACGCGAAGGTAAAGATCCAGCTCATCAAGCTGAACGATGCCAACAGCCCCCTCCCCGGCGCGGTATTCCACGTTCTCCGGGACGGGCAGCTGATCGGCACGGAGGCCACAGACGCATCCGGCAGGATCACCGTCCCCAATGTGACGGAGGGTATGTACGCCTTTGTGGAGGTCAGCGCCCCCGCACCCTACGCCAAGCTGACCGCCCCCGTCTGCGCCCATGTGGATCAGGCTACCGTCAATGGCGGCGGCACTGTGACCGTAACCGCCAAAGACCAGAAGCTCCCCAATCTGACCATCCAGAAGCTGGATAAGCAGACCAAGCAGCCCATCCCCGGCACGGTCTTTGAGATCAAGGGCATCCATTACGGCTATCATCAGGACGTCACCACCGGGCCGGACGGCAAGGCGGTCCTCACCGCGATCCCTGTTGACAGCTATGAAGTAAAGGAAATATCCGTCCCTGACCCCTATGTGGTGGGCGGCGAGACGATCCAGACCATTTACCTCGGCCCCGGCGACGATCAAAACCTCGTATTTGAAAACCTGAAAATGCCCCGGCTGACCGTCACCAAAATCGACGCGGAGGATTCCAAGCCCATCCCCGGCACCGTGTTCACCGTGGAGGGCATCGACAGTGATTTCTCCGCCGATTGGACCACCGGCGCGGACGGTACCGTGAGGGACCGCGTGGCCCCCGGCAGTTACAGAATTACGGAAAAGTCGGTTCCCGCACCGTACTACCTGCCAAGCAAAAACGCCGACAGGGAGCAGACCGTCAGCCTGAACGCCGGTGACGAGGTGAATGTCACTTTCAAAAATTGGAAAATGCCCCAGCTCACCATCTACAAGGAGGACAGCGTGGCTGGCGCTCCTGTGGAGGGAGCCAAGTTCCACATCACCTACACCAGCAGCGGCGAATCCGCCGAGGCCCCCGGTACCATCGACTACGGAACGATCCTCACAGACGCCAAGGGCGAGATCCGGCTCCATGAGCAGGGCAAGCGGCTCTATCCCGGCGAGTACACCGTGACGGAAGTGGAACCCGCTCCCGGTTTCCAGATGAAGGAACCCTCCACCCAGAAGATCATCCTCCACGGCAGTGAGAGCAAGACCCTGACCTTCCAGAATACTCCGCTGAATGCCATTGTTGTTGAGAAGTATGACAGCGTGACCCATGAGGCGCTTCCCGGCTGCACCTTCCAGCTGCGGTTTTTGGGCGGCACCTCCGGCACCGGCGGCACGACCATCGGGCAGAAGGTCACCGGCAAGAACGGTACCGCCATCTGGACGGGGCTGAAAAGCGGCACCTATATCGTGGAGGAGGTTGACCCCGCCGATGGGTACAGCATCATCAACGCCTCGGAAACGATCTATCTGGCGGACAGCGGTGAGCAGAGTGTTGTCACCGTCCGCTTTGACAACGCCCCGGACGGCATCCTGCTGATCCGCAAGGTCTGTTCCGTGAACCCCAGCGTGACCCTCGCCAACGCGGAATTCAAGATCACCTACGCGGACGGTACGCTGATCGGGGACGCCAATGGCATCTTCCGGACGGATGAGCACGGCGAGATCCGCGTCCCCGGCCTGAAGCCCGGCAAGAGCGTCATCGTAACAGAAACGAAGGCCCCGGACGGTTATCTAATCGACACCCAGAGCCAGACCGTTCAGATCAAGGAAGGCCACACGGTCAGCCTGACCTTCAAGAACCAGCCCAAGGGCAAGCTCATCATCCAGAAGCGGGACAGCGCCACCGGTCAGCCCCTTTCCGGTGCGGAGTTCCGGGTGACCACTGCCGCTGGCTGTGAGGTGGGGCTGGACGGCGTGATCGGCACCAGCACCCTGACGCAGAACGGTATCTTTACCACCGACGGTCAGGGCGAGATCAAAATCACCAATCTGGCCCCCGGCGCTTATGTGCTGACTGAGATCAAGGCCCCGACAGGGTATGTGATGGATCGTGCGTCCACAAACGTGGTCATCGGCAAAAACGGTGATACGCAGACGGTCATCGTGAAAAACTCCAAGGCCGGAACCCTGGTGATCGACAAGCGGGACGCCCTCACCGGGAAGCCCCTGCAGGGCGTGACCTTCAAGGTGACGACCTCCACTGGCGAGTTTGTACCCGCTGAAAACGGACAGATCAGCAGCAACGGCCTGTACTTCACCGATAAGGACGGCAAAATCACCATCCACGGTGTGGTGGGAACTCTGGTGGTGACGGAAACGGCCACCATTCCCGGCTACACCATCGACGAGGCCAGCCGCACCCAGACGGTGGTAGTCAATCCCAATGACACCCAGACGCTGCACTTCACCAACACGCCCAGCACCACCCTTGTGATTGAAAAGTATATCGAGGGCACCACGACGCCGCTGAAGGGCGTGACCTTCCTTGTGACCGGCAGCAGCGGCGCTGTTGTGGGCAGAAGCAACGGAGAGTTCATCACCGATGAAAATGGCCGCGTCGTTATCCATGATCTGGAACCCGGCACCACCGTTACGGCGCGGGAGGTCAAGACCGTGGATAGCTTTGTGCTGGACGGCACGCCGAAATCCATTCTCATCAAGGCGGGCGAGGTGCAGACCCTGCGCTTTTATAACGTCCGCGCGGGCGGGCTTACCGTCATTAAAAAGGACGAAAAAACCGGAGAGCGCATCCCCGGCGTCCAGTTCGAGATCCGGAAAATGGATGGCGAGATCGTCGGCACCTTCACCACCGATGAAAACGGCGTGATCTATCTCCCCGGAGCGGAAAACGGCTGGTACACCGTGACGGAGCTGAAAGCTGCCGAGGGCTACCGTCTGGATGACACGCCCCACCGGATCGAGGTCAGGGATGGGCAGACCGCCACGCTGGAGATCACCAACAAGGCCATCTCCGGCATCCTGATCCACAAGGTCAACGCCGTCACCGGCGAGGGCATCTACGGCGTTTCCTTCATCCTGTACGATAACGGCAACAACCCCATCGCGCAGGAAACCAGCGATGACCGAGGGTATGTCCGTTTTGAAAATCTGACCGCTGGCCGTTTTTATCTGCGTGAATTGGAAAACGAGGGCTATATCCCCGACACGCAGAAAAAGACCGTGTATGTAAAGTCCGGCGAAACCACGGAAATCGAATGGAAGAATACCCCCATCACCGGTCAGATCCAGATCATCAAGACCTCGGCGGACTATAATTCCATGAATGGCTGGCCTGCCGGGACGCCCATCCCCAACACCGTCTTTGAGATCTACAACGCCCGCACCAACCGTCTGGTGGATACGATCAAGACGGATAAAAACGGTTTGGCGGTGAGCAAGCCTTTGCCTCTGGCACGGTACAAGATCGTGGAATCCAAGGCGGCGGAGTTTTACGGGCTGGATAAGACACCCATCGAGGTAGAGATCGAGTACGCCGGTCAGATCGTCAAGGCAAGCATGACCAACAAGAGCCTGTCTACCAACGTTTCCATCAAGAAAACCGGCTATGTGGAGGTCATGCCGGGGCAGCTCGTCCGCTACAACTTCACCGGCATCGCCAACAATTCCACCACGGCGCTGGAATCTTTTTATTGGCGTGACACCCTGCCCGTCAAGGCGGTGCGGCTTCAGACCATTTACACCGGCACGTGGAACACCCCTGGAAATTATAAGATCGTGTACCGCACAAATCTCAGCGGCGGTACATGGCGCACGCTGGCGGATAACCTGAGCACATCCAAAAACTATGTGCTGGACGCTTCGCCCGCGGCGCTGGGACTTGCCGCCAACGAGTATGTGACGGAGTTTATGGCTGCGTTCGGCATCGTCCCCGCCAACTTCCGGCAGGTGGAAGCTCCTCGCGTGGACTGCAAGGCCCTTGCCAAGCTCACCGGCGGTACGCAGTTCGTCAACACGTCGGACGCGGGCGGCGTCTACAACGGGCAGTGGATCATGGCGACCTCCCGCTGGGTCACCCGTGTTTACGCTCCCAGCAAGCCCCTGCCCCGCACCGGTTATTAAGAGCTAACAACAACGGATGCCGCTCCGCAAGGGGCGGTGTCCCCATATCAAGGAGGTTAAAATCTTGAAACACAAAAAAATTATGATTTTGGCGTTGGCGCTCCTGCTTCTGACCGTGCTCTGCTGCACCTCCGCCCTCGCCGCGGGCGGCGATGTGGCAGGCGCTGTGGAGCAGACATGGACGGAGGCAGCCAAACAGATCAAGGCTGTGGTGGAGAAGGTGGTGTTCCCGGCGCTGGATATGATCCTCGCCATCGCGTTCTTCGTAAAGCTTGGCGGCGCGTATTTTGATTTTCGCCAGCGAGGTCAATTTGAATGGACCGGTCCCGCCATCCTCTTTGCCTGCCTCATCTTCACCCTGACGGCCCCGAAATACATTTGGAGCATCATCGGCATCTAAGAGGTGCAAGGGTAAAAATCAGTTGCTTATTTTCTGTGTGCTGGGTATAATGGAAATTAGGAAAGGAGGCGGCGCGAATGACAGAATCTGTGAAAAATGAGCTTTCTGATATCTGCCGGATCATTGACGCAACTGTGGATACAGAGAAGATCTATCTTTTCGGCTCATACGCCTATGGTACACCAACCGATGATAGTGACTACGATTTGTGCGTCATTATCCCGGAAAATTCCATGCGTCCGGCAGACGCGGTCAAGGCGATCCGCCGTGCGCTCTTTTCAGCGCAGTCCGTCCCCTTGGATGTAATTGTTTATCGCTCTAACGCATTCCATCAGAGAGCGGAACACGCTTCTCTGGAGCGGAAAATCGCAAGAGAGGGGGTCTTGCTGTATGAGCACCGGCTGGAGCAGCGAATGGCTTGACTTTGCCTATATGGATCTCAGCGCCGCGGAACATCTGCTGACGATGCGTCCGCTGCCTGTGGAAATTATTTGCTATCACTGTGAACAGGCTGCCGAAAAAATTCTAAAAGCCACGCTTGTTCAATTCGACAGAGAGCCGCCCAAAACGCATGACCTTATCCAGCTTTGTAAGCTGTGCTGTGAAGTAGACACGCAGTTTGAGCAACTGGCAGACTCCTGTATTGAACTGACGCCATACGGCGTTCAGGTTCGCTATCCGTCCAATTTAGAACTGGATGAATCCGACGCCGTCTGCGCGTTAAAGGAATGCAGGCTCGTTCAAGACTTTGTTTGCCAGAAACTTGGATATGAACCGGAAAGCAAAGATACCCAAAGCTTTGGACAGACAATGAAATAAGTAAAGACAGCAGTCAAGGCCGTCGCCCGAAAGGGCGGCGGCCTTGTCGCGTCCCCGGAGGTGAACGAAGATATTTATTTGGGATTTTGTCGCCGCGACAGTCCTGGATCAGCTCATGGACTGGGTCTATGGGCAGGCCATAGGCTTTCTCGGCAACTTCTTTGCCCTCATGGGCAATATGGGCGTGGAGCTGTTCGAACTGGAATGGGTCAGCGCCATCATTCTCTTTTTCTCCCGCCTTGCGTGGGCGCTGTTTACCGTCAGTGTGGTAGTCTGCGCCTTTGAGTGCGGTATCGAATACTCCGCCGGCAGAGGAAATCTCCAGCAGTGCGGGATGAATATCATCAAGGGCTTTCTGGCGGTGAGCCTCTTCACCGTCGTCCCCGTCCGGCTCTATGCCTTATCGGTGTCGCTGCAGGGAACCTTTTCTGCGGGACTCACCGGCTATGGACGGAGCATTGGTGAGGTGGGACAGGACATCATAACGGAACTCAGCGAGATCCAGACGCTCTCGGACGTGGTAAACAGCTCCCACTTCGGTCTTGGCATTATCACCAGCCCCATCATGCTCCTCTTTTGCGTGGTCCTCATGGGCTACGCGGTGCTGAAGGTGTTTTTCGCCAACCTCAAGCGCGGCGGCATCCTGCTCATCCAAATCGCGGTGGGCAGCCTCTATATGTTCAGCGTCCCGCGTGGCTATCTGGACGGCTTTATGGGCTGGATGCGGCAGGTCATCGGTTTGTGCCTGACGGCCTTCCTCCAGTCCACCATCCTCATTGCGGGACTCATGGTGTTCAAGGACCACGCGCTGATGGGCGTTGGGCTTATGCTCTCGGCGGGAGAGGTGCCCCGTATCGCCGGCAGCTTCGGCTTGGACACCACAACAAAGGCCAATATTACGAGCGCCGTTTATACGGCGCAGGCTGCCGTCAACACCACCCGAACCATCGCCGCGGCGATCAAATGAAAGGGTGATGATATGACCTGGTTAACACAAATCACCATGGGCAGCCTGTTCGACGGTATCGGCGGATTCCCTTTGGCTGCGGTCCGCAACGGCATCACGCCGGTATGGGCGTCGGAGATCGAAGCATTTCCCATTGAGGTGACAAAGCTGCGCTTTCCCGGCATGATCCATGTAGGCGACATCACTAAGCTGCGTGGCGCGGAGCTGCCGCCTGTGGACATCATCTGCGGGGGCAGCCCGTGTCAAGATCTCTCCGTTGCTGGCGCAAGGGCAGGTCTTGCCGGCGCGCGTTCTGGCCTCTTTATGGAGCAGATGCGCATTGTGCGCGAAATGCGGTTGGCAGAGAAAGCCCGTGGCCGGGAGAGCGTCAACCTACGACCGCGCTGGATGTGTTGGGAGAACGTGCCGGGGGCCTTTTCAAGCGGAAAACCGAAGTATGAGGACTTTCGGATCGTGCTGGAGGAGATCGTGCGGATCTGCTTTCCCAACGAGCTTATCCCAGGCCCCTATCCTTACGGATGGCCCGATGTCGGTGATCTCACGGCAGGCGATATGTTTTCTATTGCGTGGCGCTGTCTGGACGCGCAATTGTGTGGCGTCGCGCAGCGTCGCAAGCGCATCTTTCTCCTTGCTGACTTTGCCGGACCGCTTGCGCCCCAGCTTTTATTTGATGTATTTGACGAAACGGAAAACAGTGAGAAGGAGGTCACATAGATGTACCGATTCGATACGAACGGGCAGATGACGATGCTTGGGTTAGACACGGCTGAAAGGGGCGGAGCACCGCCCAAGCACAGACCGGGCAAGTCGGACTCCGAACTGGTTTCGATCCCGTATTTCCACTTGGATCTGCTGTCCTCTCCCGTGGATCTCTTTGGACAGCGCCATTGGGAGCTCCGATCTCCATGGCGGGAAGGCAAGCGCCCCCTCAATACCGGGGCCGCGCCCCGCCGCCCGATCCGCGTCTCACTGTCTGGCATACTGGAAGCGTACCCGTCTCTAAAGTATTATTTATCGAAAACCGCCTGTCTGGGCATTCTGCGCCGCGCCTTTGAGCGCGGCAAGAAGCTGCCGAAGATGCTGGCGCGTGCGCTTAAGATCCAAGCGGGGCTCATGCGGCCGGACGGTCAGCTCACCAATATGCAGATGCAGACCTTCGTGACACAGCCAAATGGAGCCGGGGAGGGCTTTGACGGCTATAGCGGCGTCATGGCCTTTGCCGCCAACCAGCGGGACGAGGTGCGTGACCTGCACGATGTAGCTGGCGCGCTGGGCGCACAGCCGGGGATGAAGCAGCAGACCTTTGTAGCCGGTTTTTCCGCCGGAGCAGGCGCCAGCGCAGGCGGCATTGGATACAACGAATCAGTTGCTCCAACTCTCAAGGGCAGCCCCGGCGGGAACTGTATGCCGTCTGTTTTATGCCTTAATGACCAGGGCGGGCAGAGCATGGCATACAGCGAAAATATTACCGGCACCCTCCGGGCGCAGGAGCGTGGACACCAGCCTTTGGTCCTGCGCCCAGCAGACCCCCAAATTTATGAGAATCATGGAGTTGACAGCCGTTACACCGGCCCCCACAAGGTAGCGCCCACCATATCCGCCGCCTATGGAATGGGCGGAAACAACACTTCTCTTGTCGAGCAGAACGCGGGTGCCATCTGCATTGCCGGAAATATTGTAGACCGCCAGCCGGAGAACGGCGGCAACGGCCTTGGCTGTCAGGAGGATTTGGCGTACACCTTGACCGCCACAGACCGCCACGCGGTCTACAGCCGCCAGCGTGTGGATGACTTTCGGAGGAATGATGTGGTAAGTACCCAAAGCGCCCGTCAGCATAAGGACGCCACCGATCTCATTTGCCAACAGGCAGAATCCTACGCCTATCTCATTCGTCGCCTGACGCCTTTGGAGTGTGAGCGGCTCCAGGGCTTTCCGGACGGCTGGACAGACATCCCCGGCGCGTCGGATAGTGCAAGGTACAAAGCTTTAGGCAACAGTGTGGCGATACCCTGTGTGGAGTTTATTATGTCGCGGATCGCCGCGGCCATGCGGGTAGCATAGCCGCTTTGTTGGTATCGTCACTGTTTCGTACCGCTTCTTCGTTGGCTTTGGTCATAGCTTTCGCGCTTGCTTTCGGGTATCTTAGCTTTACCATTCAAAAGATCGGAGGAACTGCTATGGCAGAAAAAACGCGCAACCTCTGTGCTGAAATTCCCTTGGAGCTGCATACCAAAGTACGGCAGCGACAGGCGGAATCCGGCGAGACATTGAGCCGGTACATGACCGCGCTCATCACAAAATATTATGAAATGGAGGAAAATGTGAAGATGGACAAGGACAATGTGAGGACGGTGGCGTTTCAGGTGCCCACCGAGCTGTTTGAGCAGCTCAAGGCATACCTCAAGCGGAATGGCATCAAGCAGAACGCCTTCTTCCTGGACTGCATCCGGCAGGCGCTGGCGGAGGACACCGGCACTGCCGAAGAATAAGAAATACATCGCGCGAACCGCTGCTGAGATTCTCGGCAGCGGTTTTGCTTTGGAGGAACAAAATGTTTATTTACCCCGAAAACCTGAAAGCCAAGCCCATGCTGTGGCTCTGGCTGCTGCGGGACATCGCCGTGATCGGCATCGGCGCTTTGCTCTCTGTGCTGGCGCTGACCCAGGGCCTCGGCATGGGACTGCTGGTGGTCACGGTGCTCTACGCCTTCCTCACCATTCAGGTGGATGGCAGCAGTATCTTAGACTTCCTGCGCCGTGCCGCCTGTTTTCTCTTTCTGCGGCAGCAATACTATGAATGGAGGCTGGACCCATGAACCGAAAACAGAAAAAGGAGCTGCGCCAGCGGCAATCCACCCGGCAGCTCATGGGCATCGTCCGTGTGACGCCCCACGGCATCGTGACAGATTCCGGAGAGCGGGTCTTCTTCCTGATCCAGCCGGACAACCTCTCCGTCCTGTCCCCGGAGGTCATCCGGGGCCGCGTCCGCTCCCTCACCATGCTTCTCAGCACACAGCCCTCGCTGGAGATTCTGGCGCTGGACTCCCGTGAGTCCTTCCAGCGGAACAAGGAGTATTACCAACGGCGCTTGGAGGAGGAAACGGAGCCTGCCGTGCGGGAACTGCTGGAACGGGACATGGCCCATTTGGACGCCATCCAGTTCTCCTCCGCCTCCTCCCGCAAATTTGTGCTGGTGCTCCCACTGGATGAAAAAGTCGGTTCGGATGAAAGCGCGCTGCGGCAGTTGGAGAAAGCCATCTGCGACCACGGGCTCCGCGTGCGTCTGGCGGAGGAGCAGGACGTCAAGCGCCTGCTGGCGATCTACTACCGGCAGGATCTCACCACGGAGGTCTTCCGTGATTACGATGGAGATGAGTATGTACATGGCTAAAAAGAAACAGAAGAAGAAAAAGAAGATGCCGGAGCAGATCCAGCGCCCGAAAGACTTTCTGGATATGATCGCGCCCGCGGCGGTGAAGTTCAACACAGATCACTTCATCCTCGACAGCCGGTATCACACGGCGATGGTGCTGAAAAGCTACCCGCCCATGACGGATGAGCTGGCGCTGCTGCGGGGCCTCGGCGATATGGGCGGCGTCAACCTGCGCCTGACGGCGCGGCAGGTCACGCCCGCCGAGGAGGACGCCATCCTCCATGCCGCCACCAACAAAAGCCGCATGGAGCGGAGCAACACCAACGATTACAAGCAAAGCGTCACGGCGGAGGCCAACCTGCGGGATATGGCGGAGCTGCTGGCAAAGCAGCGGCAGGAAAAGGAACCGCTCATCCACTGCGGCGTGTATCTGGACATTGCCGCCACGGATATGGAAAAGCTGCGCGCGGCGCGGGATACCGTATCCGCCCAACTGGTGCGCTCCCGCATGGGCGCCGATCCGCTGCTCCTGCGCCAGCGGGAGGGCTTTCTCTCCGCCAACCCCGCGGGCGGCAGCCAGCTTGCCAATTTTGCGGAGCGGGTCCTGCCTGCCAGGAGCGTTGCCAATCTGTACCCCATGAACTATTCCGGCAAAACCGATCCCAAGGGCTTCTTCATTGGCCGTGACCGCTTCGGCTCCAACATCATCGTGGACTTCGACCGCCGGGCTTCTGACAAGACCAACGCCAGCGCCCTCATCCTCGGCAATACCGGGCAGGGTAAAAGTTTTTTGCTGAAACTTCTGCTCTGCAATGTGCGGGAGGCGGGCAAAAGCGTGATCTCTCTGGACTCCGAGCATGAGATGGAGGACGAGTGCCGCGCCCTGGGCGGCTGCTTTTTGGACTACCTCAGTGGGCAGTACCGCATCAACCTGCTGGAGCCCCGCTGCTGGGACGATGGCAGCGGGCCGGAAGACCCGGACGCGCCGGACGCTTTCCGGGGGACGCTGCTCTCCCAGCACATCTCCTTCCTGCGGGATGTGTTCCGCGTCTACAAGGGCTTCGATACGCCCCACATCGACACGCTGGAACTGATGGTGGAACAGCTCTATCAAAAGTGGAACATCACCGACCGCACGGACTTTGCCGGAATGCAGCCGACCGATTACCCCATCCTCTCCGACCTCTATGACGCTATTCAGGAAAGCTACGACCATTACGAGGCCGCAGGCAGCCTCTACCCGCGGGAAATGCTGCGGGATCTGCTGCTGGGGCTCCATTCCATGTGCTGCGGTGCGGATGCCAGGTTCTTCAACGGGCATACCAATATTGACCGCTCCAAATTTCTTGTTTTCTGCGTCAAGGGACTGGATAACATGGCGGAGAATCTGCGGAACACCCTGCTGTTCAGCCTGCTGTCCTATATGTCGGATCAGCTCTTGACGCTGGGCAATTCCGTAGCGGCTATCGATGAGCTGTACCTGTGGCTGTCCGATCCCACCGTCATCACCTACATCCGCAACGCCCTCAAGCGGGTGCGAAAAAAGGAATCCGCCCTGTTTCTCGCCAGCCAGAACTTAGAGGACTTCACTCAGCCGGGAATACGGGAGCTGACGCGCCCTCTCTTTTCCATCCCCGTCCATCAATTTATCTTTAACGGCGGCAATGTGGACAAGAAATTCTTCATGGATAACCTCCAGCTGGAGGAGTCCGAATATGCCCTGATCCGGGACCCGCAGCGCGGCTCCTGTCTCTACAAGTGCGGCAACGAGCGGTATCTCTTGCAGGTGCAGGCCCCAGAGTACAAGCAGGCCATCTTCGGAACGGCAGGTGGACGGTAATGGCGGTACCCGTCGCGGCACTGGCGAAAATCGCCGCTGCAGCTCTCTCGGATGAGGACACCCGGCGAAAGCTGGGTTGGATTGTGGCGATGATCTGTTCACCGCTGATCCTGACGCTGGCGCTGATCTGTTCTCTGCTCTCCGGCAGTGCGGAGCATAACAATTCCGCCGTTCTGCTGTGCTTCAACGGCGGCAACATTCCGGGTAAAACACCTGCGGAATATGTCGCCTACATTGAAGATATGCGCCGCAGCTTCACACTGCTGGACAGCGCCATTGATGCCGTCAATGACATGACGGAGGACAGCGACAGCCTTGATGGTATCCGCGTCAAGGCTGTTTTCTACGCCATTTTCTTTGGAGAGGACGCGCCGAGCAGGAGAGCGCATAAGCGATTCGTGGACTGCTTTGTGACCTACGAGGAACGCACCCGCACCGTCACCGATGAGGATGGGACGGAAACCGAGGAGAGCTACACCGTGGCGATACCTATTGCGGACATAGCCGCCGTGTATGGCAATCTTGAAAACGTGCTTCACTTGGAAATATCTGCGGAGCAGAAGTCCAACGCCGACAGTATCTACAGCCTCGTCCGCTATGGCATAGCCGGTAGCACCGAGGGCTGGATACCCGGCGCGGATGTGCCGTTTATTGGTGCGGACGGTTTCTGTTCGCCCATCGGCTCCGGCTGGGAACGCCGTGTCACCTCTGAATTCGGCAACCGCGTCGATCCCATCACCGGGAAGCGCAAGGGACACGGCGGCATGGACTTGGCAGTCCCCACCGGCACACCCATCCGCGCCGCGCTGCCGGGGACGGTGACGGTCTCCAAGTACAACGCCGGAGGCTACGGCTATTATGTGATGATCGACCACGGCAATGGCCTTGCCACGCTATACGGCCACTGCTCCAAGCTGCTGGCAAAAGTGGGACAGACGGTGGAGGCGGGAGACATCATCGCCCTCTCCGGCAGCACCGGGCGCTCCACCGGGCCGCACCTCCACTTTGAGGCGCGCGTCAACGGGGAGCGGACGAATCCGAGAGCGTATCTGCCGAAAGGCTGAAAGGAAGGAAATGATTATGAACATGGCTCGCTACGAGCAGGAAACCATTATCGGCTTCAACGAGGAAGAAAAGACCGCCGGGATTTATACTCACAACAAGGTACTGCGTCAGAAGCTGGAAGCGCTGGCGCGGGACAGACCGGAGGATTGCAGGCTCGTCAAAGTGTCCCGCAGCGGGCGGGCAGTTGACTACACCATCCCGAAATCATGGATAAAGATCGCGCCGCCGCGGATCGCAAGTGAAGCGCAAAAGGCATCTCTTGCAAGAGCTCGGAAAGCCGCAAATAAGCCGCTGTGACCCCTGCGCGCGCAGCGTTTCAACAACACCTGTCTCGCACCGAGGGTAGTGATACCACCCACAACACAAAAACACCAAAAAAGCATGGAGCACAGCGACATGGAGGCGCTGGGCTTCCAGCTCCGCGACTACTACGAGGAGGTTGAGTAACATGGCATACGAGAAAGTCCCCAGACCGTCCACGGTCTATCATTTAACGAAAAAAGGCAATCTCGACAGCATTCTGGACGACGGCGTGATTCGCCGCTTCAACGATACGGAATGTTGGTTCTGCGAGAGTCTCGACAAAATGAAAGCGTACATGGAGCAGACGGTTCTCTGTGAGGGCAAGCCCTATTACGCCGTGGGCGGTCAGCTCTGCCGCTATCCTAAATTCGTGCCGGAGGACTATGTTCTCCTCAAGCTCACGCCCAGCCACGCAAAAGATAACTGGTACCGCTGGGATCAGGAGATCCCTCCCGGCAGCCACAGAGGACTGGTGCAAGCAGCTAAAGAATTCTCTCTGCTGAAGATCGGCTACCGCGGCGACATGGCATTCAAGGAACCAGAGGCCATTGACGTGGCGATGTTTCTTGCGGATGGGATCGTGCAGGGAGAGCCGGTGCAGACCACATCGGAACTGCGGGAGCTCCTGTTTGAACACGTCGAGCGCGAGCAGAGGGAATACACAGATTCTCTCTACCACATGACGCAGGGACAGCTTATTGCTAACGCCGGAGAGATCGAGGCGAACCGTTTTTGCTATAATGCCTTGCTGACCATGCGTTTAGACCGCGAACAGTTGAAAGTGCTGGCGGCTATGGATAACCCGCTGGAGGCGGTGCGCGGCGCATGGGCCTCGGCACAGGAGGTGGAACAGGAGGAATTCTCTCATACGCTGTTTGAAATCTGTGGGCAGACGGCGCAAGAACAGACGATGCGGATGAAATAAAAGTGGAGGATACCAACTATGAAAAAAGAAAATGTTACGATCTCATTCGAGAGTGAGCAGCTTGCCGCTCTCGAATTTTCACTTAAAAAGAAGAACACCAGTGTACAGGCGCAGTTGGAGGAGCTGCTCAAATGCCTCTACGAATCTGAGGTGCCGGAGCCGGTGCGGGAGTATCTGGACAGCCGCGCGGCGCCCGCTGCCCGTCCCCGCCGTCCGGCAAGACCGGCGAAGCCGCAGCCGCGGGAGGAGCCTCCCTCCGCGTTGGCGCAGCCCACTGACGAAAGGAATGGTGAGTGAGATGGCAGATCATGTAGACATCACACTGTGGATCGACCGGCGATGGAAGGATGCCATTGAAAAGCATCTCAAGGATGAAACCTTGCGGGAGCATCTGGAGGATGTGCTGGATGAGCTGTGCAACCAACTCCCGGAGCGTGAGTATGAGCGCATCAGTGCCGAGATCTATGCGGAGGATGCCGCGGAGCGTGAAGCGAGGGAGGCTGCCCGTACCTACGCCGTCTACCGTGTGACCGAGCGTGGACAGGAGTGGTACTTCAAGACCTCGCCCGGTGAGGAACTGCTGGATGCCGCAGAAAAGCTGCGCGGCTATGTCACTGCGGAGAAAGGCTCCGCGCCGGATCTGTTCATCAAGCTGTTCGCGGACGGGCGACCCATCACGGTGCAGGAGTATGACACGCTCACCGCCCTTCGCATGGAGAACACCGGCAAGGTGCGCGGTGTGTTCGACATCAACTTCGACAAGCGGGAGTTCTCCGCCGTTCACATTATGGACGGTTGGCAGACCTGGGCGATGCGGGATGTATCCGTGGCGGCGTACCGTGCCACCCGGTCACAATTCGCGTCGAGCGATGATCAGTGGCGCAAGCTGCTGGATCATCTGAGCGGTAAGGAAATCACCTCGGCGGGACACCTCTCCGCGCGGATTTTTTCTTTCGGTGATGAGATCATCGAGATGGACGGCAAGCTCAATTTTTATGTGCGGACGGAGTTCGATGTGGATGCAGCCTTCGGCACCTTCGTCTGTACTGACGAGAATGATGACTGGCTCAACATCTACGCCAACTATGACATCGCGGAGGATAGACCCTGCGACACATTGGAGCTGACACTCTGCAAGGGCGACGGTTCCGAGGAGAGCTGGAGCTACCGGCTCAACGCAGCTGAGCAGGATGTTCTGCTGCGGAAGATGGAGGAATACTGTCAACAGCAGACCGGCATGAGTCTCCGCGACTACGCACAGCAGTTTCGAGCGGAACCGGAACAGCGGCAGGGGCCGGTGATGAAACTGTAGGCACAAACACAGCAAGGCCGAAACGCTCACGGCTGCGGAAACAACAGCGTCCAGGCTGCGCAGCCCAGCGGGGCCGCGGCACCGACGAACCGCATCCACCCGCCCTCGGCGGGCAGCCGCAGTTCGGCGGCTGTTATTCTGCTCCCTCGGTTTTTCTGCGATATGGAAAGGCGCAAAACCTCACAAAAAATTTTGTTGGATTTCGTGAATAGCTTTCCGACTGCCGCTGTGCCATTGTGTTTGCGCAGCGCGCTACACAAAAAATAAACAGGAGGAATTTGAAATGAATACAGAAGCCGCAATGGAACTACAAATGCGTCTGGCAAAGGAGGCGCTGGCAATGCTGGTGATTCATCCAACGTTTGACGTGCAGTTGTACCGTGAGAGCATCATGGAGATCGGTGAGGCGTGGGAACTCCCAGCAGACGCAACGCTGGAGGCGCTCGCACTCATCGAACATGAACGATTGGCGATTCAAAAAGCCGGAGAGGGCGGCGTTGTGCAGCACATTCTTCCGGAAGAAGAACTGCCCATGCATGCTACCGGCACGGAAACACTGGATAATGTATGGGATCTGTTTGAAACATCCCTGCGCACTGAGAGCACGAAAGGGCGCACGGTTCTCTACAACATGGCGAGGACACTGGAAGAAACGCAGAACCTGCTGGACTGGATTGAAAAAACGGAGGAGGAAAAACAGGTGTAACTGCGCCTGACCAGAGCGATTCCATACAGCCGAGCCGCCCCACATGGGGCGGCTCCTCGTTTTCCCCCGTGTTTCGCCGTGTGAGCCGCTGTGTGCGCGGTTAGGGGCTGGGGTGGCGTGTGTACCCGCCGAAGCCCTTTGAAACGAACGTTGCGGCGTTTGTGGGCGATGTGTGAAAAGGCTCGGTGAATCC
>ERZ838516.2201-NODE-2201-length-21812-cov-4.043342_pt1 | contig 21812 bp, 17 predicted proteins | sample MGYA00519910_ERZ838516 | MGnify/ENA primary metagenome ERZ838516 (study PRJEB31850, sample SAMEA3708837) | human gut metagenome | biome: human gut; feature: human-associated habitat; material: faeces | place: China | collected 2014 ... | reverse complement strand
GCGAGACAGCAATGTCTGTACTGGCTGCCAGCGAGACAGCAATGTCTGTACTGGCTGCCAGCGAGACAGCAATGTCTGTACTGGCTGCCAGCGAGACAGCAATGTCTGTACTGGCTGCCAGCGAGACAGCAATGTCTGTACTGGCTGCCAGCGAGACAGCAATGTCTGTACTGGCAGATAGTGCTACTGCAAGAAAGGCATTGACGGGTTCGAGCTACTACGGGAAATATATGCAGAACGACACGATGTGCATTGCAAAATTGGTGGTTGGCTTTGCTAACCTTGCATCTGTGGGCTACTCCAGCATGGCTGGAGTAGCCGCAGATGCGACAGCCATGAACGCAGTCGCTGCGAGCAGCACAGCCATGAACGCAGTCGCTGCGAGCAGCACAGCCATGAACGCAGTCGCTGCCTCCACAACGGCAATGGATGCGCTGTATGCGAGAAAGAAAAATATGAGTGGCGGCAGTGCAAGCAAATCGGGGAAATTTATTATTCTTGAGATTTCCGCAAACAATGCTTTTGACACATCCAAATACGGCTACGTGACATTATCAGATGGAAGCAAGCCTAACTGGGGCAACTATTTAGCAAAGTATGCGTTTTTCAAGCAATATCCGAAATATGCAACATACATGAGAAACGATACGGATTCTGACGATTACATCTATTACTTTGATATTACGAATCCTTGATAAGGAGGGTGTGCTATGAAGAAGAACATCGGGCTTTTTGGCGAGATACAGGAGGAGCTGAGAAAAAGCGAGGAGGGGCGGAAACGCCTTTTCTCGGACTTGCTGCAGAGAGAGGCGGAGGCGAAGAAAAGGACGCAGGACATCCTTCTGGAGACACAGGAGGAGAGGGGAAAAACAGAAGCCGCAATCGCTCGGCTGCGGACAGAAATGGAGCAGGCAGTCTTACAGGCGACAGAGACTGCGGTGAATATTGATTATCTGGTATGTTTAGAGGACTTAAACGGTTGAAAGGAGAGAAAAACATGATTTATGCAAGAATTAAGAAGCTGATTGAAAAGGGTGCTTATGAAAAGGAGGACATGCTGAAAAAGCTGGATGTGTTCCTGCTGATGAACCGCATCACAGAGGAACAATACCAAGAGCTGGTCGGCATGATGGGATGAAGGGAGACAGGCGCATGACGATACGGGAGGTGCTGGCGCGGGTGGACACGATTCGCCCGAACGCCTACACAGACGGAGAAAAGATTGCCATGCTGAACACCATCGAAGGGCGGATTTACAGAGAAATTCTGGAAAAGACTGCGGATTTCACGGGAGAATTTATTCCCTTCCAAGAAGGAGAGGAGGAGCGGGAGCTTATGGTTCCCGTTCCTTTTACAGATGTATACCTCTATTATCTGGCGGCTATGATTGATTTTTACAACGGAGACAGCGGCAGATACAACGACACGATGGTGCTTTTCAATCAGGCATGGGAGGACTATGCAGCACACTACAGGGAGCGGCACAAGCCGAAGCAGGTGAATTTGAATGGCATGATTCCACATGGGCGGAGGTGGCGGTGATGAAATTACCAAGACTGAGCGGAAGCAGACCTACGGAGGATATTCTGATTTCCTTCAAGGGCTACAACTGCACGGAGCAGGCGGGCAAGGGAGAATTTGCCGACATGGAGAACATGACGGGAGAGAGATTCCCCCTATTATCCCCCAGAAGGGCAAGAGGAACGGTGCGCACGCTTGGAAAGGCAAACGGACTAATGGCAAGGGAAAAGCTACTCTGGGTGGACGGGACGGCGGTATTTTACGGCGGGGAGAAGATTGGAGAGGTTGCGGACAGCGAAAAGCAGCTGATTTCGATGGGGGCTTATGTGCTGATTTTCCCCGACAAGAAATATTACAACACGGCGGACGGCACCTTTGGGGAGATGGAAAACAAAGTGACTGTGCAGGCGGCAAGCTGGAAGCAGAGCTTTTTGACGGAGACAGAGCAGGACGGCGAAGGACAGGTATACATACAGATTAGCAGTGCAGGAATCAACGAGGGCTTTCAAAAGGGCGACGGCGTGGAAATCAGCGGATGCAGGGAGGACGCGCTGAACGGCATCCATGTGATACAGGACATCGGGGAGGGCTGGATAAAGATTATTGCGGCAATCGAGAAGGACGGCAGCCAAGAGGCGGCACTGACGATAGAGCGAAAGCTGCCGGATATGGATTTTCTGACAGTGGCGGAGAACAGGCTTTGGGGCTGTTCCTCAAAGAAGCATGAGATTTACGCCTCGAAAATCGGGGATTTTAAAAATTTTTACTGCTTCGAGGGGACGGCAGCGGACAGCTACGCAGCGACGATTGCGAATGACGGAGATTTCACGGGAGCAATTACATACCTAGGCTATGTGCTTTTTTTCAAGGAAAACAGCGTACACAAGGTTTACGGGAGCAAGCCGAGCAATTTTCAAATCGTGGAGGGACAGCTGCGAGGTGTAGAGAGAGGCAGCAGCCGCAGCCTACAGATTGTGAACGAGGTGCTTTATTACAAGGCGAACAGTGGCATTATGAGCTTTCAGGGAAGTATGCCCTACGAGGTTGGGGCAGCACTGGGGAGCGGCTACGAGGCGGCATGGGCAGGAACAGTGGAGAACAAATACTACATTTCCATGAAGAAGGACGGGGTTTCCCATCTTTTTGTATACGATACAGCGAAGGGGCTCTGGCACAGAGAGGACAGCACCGAGGCGCGATTTTTCACGAAGGACGGGAGCACCCTGTATTACCTAGACGGGAACGCCATCAAGACCATCAGCGGGAAGGATACGGACGTGATTGACTGGTATGCAGAGACAACGGACTTCACCTACCAGACGGCGGACAGCAAATTTATCAGCAGAGTTTCACTCAGATGCGAGGTGGAAAGCGGAGCGGCTTTAGAGGTTTGGATTGATTATGACAGCAGGGGTGCATGGCGGCGGCTGAAAAGCATAGGGAGCGGAAGAAAGGGCATTATCAATGTGCCGCTGATTCCGACCAGATGCGACCATTTTCGGCTGCGGTTCAGCGGCTACGGTGCATGCGCCATACACAGCCTAACCATTTCACTTGCAACGGGGAGCGCAGAGAGAAGGTAGGAGGGATACGGATGGGGAGCTTTGGAAGGATGCCGCACATCACGGAGGAGAAGCTGGACAGCGAAAAGGAGCGGCGGCAGATTTTAAACTACTTAGCCCTTCTGGACGAAAAGCTGCGGTATATGTTCCAAAACATTGACATTGAGGAGAATCTTTCGGAGGATGCGAAGGAGCTTTTCTTCCAATACGGGAAGGACATCCAAAATGTGATTAAGGACAGCGAGGGAAATTTTTCCATGCTGCGGCAGACCTTGAACGAGATTTCTACAATCGTTGCGGACAACAAGGGGAACATATCCTTAGTGCAGCAGACGGCGGACAGGCTGGCAACGAGAATCAGCAACGCAGAGGGCGATATTTCCGCTGTGGAGCAGACGGCAGACAAAATCGAATGGATTGTAGGCAGCGGGACAAGCGCTTCCAACTTTCAGCTGACAAGCCGCATGGCAAAGCTGGTGGCGGCAGAGGTTGACATTACCGGCTTTGTAACCTTCAACGATCTGGAACGAAAAGGGCGGACGGCAATCAACGGCGGAAACATCACCACAGGGACGATTGACGCAGACAGCGTGACGCTGGGGAGCAGCTACGGCGGCTTTGAATGTGCCAGCGGAAACGACGGGAAAAGCACAACGACGGGTGCGAAGATGTACGGCAGTGATGCGGACAACTATTTTATCGCAACCGGCAGAGGGGTGCGCATGACCTACGGAGAGGAATACGCGGTATACTGCACAAGCAATGGTGTGACACTTGCGGGGGACTACGATTTCCGCGCGGCAACGAACCTTTACTGCATGACGAGCGGCGGGGCCAGCCTTGGGACAAGCAGATATCACTGGGATACGGTTTTTGCGGACACGGGGGAGATCAACACCTCTGACAAGAGGCAGAAAAACAGCATTGACTCCAACATGGAAAGCTACGAGAAATTTTTCCGCCTGCTGAAACCGACGAGATACCGGATGAACAACGGGCGGAGCGGGAGATTCCATGTTGGATTTATTGCGCAGGATGTGGAGGAGGCTCTGGAAGCGGCGGGGCTTACGAGCATGGATTTTGCGGGGTTCATCAAAAGCCCGATTCATGAGAGGGAGCTGCCGAACGGAGAGGCGGACGAAAGCTCTCCTATTACAGACTACGGCTATGCGCTGCGGTATCAGGAATTTGCTGCGCTGAACACGCACATGATACAGAAGCTGATGCAGAGGATAGACGAGCTGGAAAAGCGGGTGGCGGAATTAGAGGGACGCTGAATGGCGTTCCTTTTTTAGTGGAATGCATGCCGAAGATAGACGGCACCGCCGCAGGCGGCTTTGCGGAGAAAAGTGCTGACAATAAAGCGGGTGGGGGAAAGAAAGGAAGAATATAGGTAAAATCTAAGAAAAAGGAAAAAAGGAGGAGAAGAAAGATGGCAAAATCATTTGAGGAACTGATGGAATTATACGGGAGCAACAAAATAGGCAATGCGGACATGGCACTGGGGCGGAACAACCCCGGCGCACTGGAAACGATTTTGAAGGAGCGGCAAAACTGGGCAAATGCAACAACGCAGGAGGAGAAAACGGCGGCGCACAACAGGGCGGAAAACATCAGAAAGGCTTACGGGAGTTACAGCGGAGCGGCAGACGGGATGCAGGGCAAATACAGCCCGACATACGTGAAGCCGAACAAGGCGGCGGAGAACAGCAACGTGGATGCGCTTTTCAACAAATTCAACGAAGCCTACAAAAACCCTGCGCCCACATGGACACCGAGATATGAAGCGGAGATACAGGGGCTTCTTTCAGACATCAGCAACCGGAAGGGCTTCAGCTACGACATGAACGAAGACCAGATGTATCAGCAATACAGAGACCAATACATCCGAGAGGGGAAGCGTGCCATGAAGGACACGGCGGCACAGACAGCGGCACTGACGGGCGGATACGGCAGTACATACGGCGCGATTGCGGCACAGCAGGGCTATGACAATTACCTTGCGGGGCTGAATGACAGAGTGCCACAGCTGGAGCAGATGGCTTACGGCAGATACACAGACGAGCTGGCGGACAAATACAACCAGCTGGGGGCGTACCAGACAGAGGAAAACAGGCTTTACGGACAATACATGGATGCACTGGGACAATACAACACAGACAGAAACTTTGCTTTTGGATCCATGCAGGCGGCAATGGATCAGAATAATCATGAAAACGAATTTGACCGCAGCCTTTTTGAGAGCGACAGAAATTACGGGCTGACGGAGGAGCAATGGAAATTCCAGCAGCAACAGCAGGCGATTGAAAATGCGCTTTCGACGGGGGACTACAGCAAGCTGAAGGAGCTGGGCTTTGACATCAGCTATCTGAAATATATGCAGGACATGGAAAAGGCGCAGGCGGCACTCATGTTGCAGCAGAAGCAGCTGGCAATGGCAGGAAGGACAAGCGGCGGCAGCAGCGGCGGCAGAAGAAGCAGCGGCGGTAGCACAAGCAAATCGAAAGCAAAAACAAAGACAAAGACAAGCAGCGCACCTACGGGAAGCGGCGGGAGCAGCGGCAGCACAAGCGCAAACGGATACAATCAGCTGCTTGCACTCTACAGACTGCACGGAAATTCCACGATGTTTAACACGCTTGCAAGTCAGCTGATACAGAAAGGGAAGGTATCGGAGGCGGAATACAACAAGCTAAAACAGCAGATTGATGCAGGGGTATTAAAAAGCAATTCCGCAAAGGGCTTATTGAGATAATAAGGGGGAACAGAAATGTTATCGTATAACGAATTAAAGAATCTGGGGAAAAAGACGGAAAAAAAGAAGCAGAGCGAAAGAGAAAAACTGTTAAAGGGCAGCGAGCCTACAAAAGATGCCATGTACAAAAAATGGCAGGAGACAAAGGTTGCAGGGGGAACGGTAAACCCCATTATCAGCACGGATGCGAAGGTAAAGGAAAACAGAAACCTTGGGGAGCGGAAAACAACGACCTATGAGGAAACACTGGCGAAAAACAGAAGAACTGCGGGAAAATATAATGCGGCAGTGCCGGCAAGTGCGAAGGCAGTTAAAAATATCAAAGAATTGATTTTTGGGACACCGAAGCAGGGCGGCACAGTGAACCCGACCATTTCCGCGGCGGATTTTTCCACCAGATATGACAAAATGACGGCAAGGGAAAAAGCGGTTTATTCCCATTACAAGCAGGCAGGGAAGAACAAAGAAGCGGCGGACTATCTGAAAGCCATTGAAACGGACGTAAACAAAAGGGCGGCGGCACAGCGGACGGCAGATGCAAAGAGGCTGGCAGAGGAAAGCACTATGGGCGGCTTATATGCACGCTACATGGGAGCGTTGACAACACCGCTTGCGACAGCATACAGCTTAGTGCAGGATGCAAGGGGAGAGGCCATTGACCCGAACAACCCTCTTTTCTTAGGAGAACAAATCAGGCAGGGGCAGACGGAAGGCTTTTTAGGCGAAAGCAAGGGCCCGAAAAAAATATTAAAAGAGGCGGCGTTGGGTGCATTTGATTGGGGCACACAGGTTGCAACCCTGGGCGCAATGGGGCTGAGCGGTGCAGGCTTGGGCGCAGCGAGCAGCGGGCTTTACGGAGCAAGCGCATTTGGCGGAAACGTGAAGGATGCGACGGAGCGTGGGGCAAGCACAAATGAAGCGATTACATACGGCACAATCGGCGCAGCGGCGGAGATTATCACAGAACGGCTTGGCTTTGAGCGTTTATTCAAATTAGGGAAGTTTGCGAAGGCAGCGGGCGGCAAGGGCAGACTGGCTATGGAGATTTTGAAAAACATGGGCTCGGAGGGCTTGGAGGAGGGCACATCCGAAGCGGCGAACCAGATTGCAGACGTTTTGATTATGGGCGACAGAAGCCAAATGGCAGAAACATACAGAATGGCAAGGGGAGCAGGACAGACAGAAGGGCAGGCGACAGCGACGGCATTAAGGTGTGCGGCGGGTCAGATTGGATACAGTGCGGGGATTGGCGCACTGAGCGGCGGCATGATTGCCGGAGGAATTGCCGGAGGCAGCCGCCTTGCCGGACGGAATGTGCTGGGAGAGGAAACACAAAGGATTCCCATGGAGCAGGAAAGAGCCATGGAGCAGGAGAAGCCCATGACGGAACAGAATATGCCTTCTGCGGAACAGAGCGCACCCGTAACGGAGCAGGGAACGCCTGTGGCAGAACAGACTATGCCCATAACAGAACAGACCGCTCCTGTGATAGAGCAGACTGCACCCACAGCGGAAGAACAACCGACGGCGGAAGTGCGAGAAATGGGACAGCAGACAGCGGAAAGAACTGTTTCCCCGGAAACGCAGGAGGCGGAAAGCTATACAAAGGATTTGCAGGAATACAGCGGAAAATACTACGGCGCAAAGGGGCAGGAGGTATATCTGCGGAAGGCGGCAGAGACGGGCAATCTCGACCATACGGCGGCATTTAACACCTATTACCGCGCGGGGATTGCCGGCATTACGGAGGACGAGATTCAGCCGACGGCATACACAGCGGCGGCGGACAAGCTGATGCTGAATGAGGCATGGATGGCAGGGGCAGAGGACAGAAGGGCGGAGATTGCAAACGCCATCCGCGGAACAAGCAAGCTGACAGGAAAACGTGGGCTGATTGTTGGCGAGGACGTGAAGGCGACAGAGGGACAGCTGGCGATTGCAAAGCTCTATGCAGACATTGGCGGTGCGAGGATTCGCGTAGTGGATACGCTTTCTTTGGAGAAGGACGGGAAAAAATACAAAGTGAACGGGAAGCTGGAGGACGGCGTGATTACGCTTGCACTGGACACAGAGACCTTCATGGGAACGATGAACCATGAAATGGTACATTACATCCGCAAGGCGAACCCTGCGGGATATGATGCAATGCGGGAGCTGGTATTCAAGCTGGCGAACAAAAGCGGCGTTGACATGGAAAAGCGCATGGCAGAATACGAAGAAGAATACGGGGAGGTTTACGGCGAGGATACCCGGATGGCGGACATCATGGAGGAAATGGTGGCTGACGGATTCCAGAAGATTGTTGAAAATGAAGCGGGTTTGAAGGAGTTTCTGACAGAACTGCACAGAAAGGATAAAACGCTTTTTGATAAAATCAGGGAGTTTCTGGAAAAGATGGGGGAAACCATCAAGGCATTATTTGAGGACAACACCTACGCGGAATTTGCCGAGGATTTGAGCAAGGACTTAGAGAACATCAAACAGCTGCGGAAGAAATTTGCGGAGGTGCTGGCGGATACCGGAAGGATGGAAGAAGGAGAAGGCAGGGCGGAGCAGACAAGCGAAGCGAAATTCAGTCTCACCGGAAAGACGGAGGACGGAATGGAAGTTTACGAAACCAGTGAGGATATCAAAAAGATGCCTTATGCCGAACGGATGAAGTTATTTGTTTCCCTTATGGAAAACGAGTACCGCGGCAGAACAGCAAAATTCAGCAAAAACGGAAAGGTGTATTATGCTCGATTCGCAAATGAAGATGTAAAGAAAAATATTTGGGGAGATAAACAATCTGACAAAGAGGGATGGAAAGCAAAAATCAATGTCGGAGCGGAAGGCAATATTTTTGAATTGGTTGAAAATGCAGACTATACGGGCTCTAAAGAAGAAGCCGGAAAGACAACAAAAGCGCATGCCGGCGTAATGATGTGGGACTACTATGTGAAGCGGGTTCAGATTAACGGAAAAGTTTATGATTTGCTGGCAAATGTAAGAGAAAAACAGGACGGGGAATATGTATACAGCATTGGGTTAAAGAGAAATAAAAAAATAACACCGGCTCCGCCCCTTGCGTCTGCCGACAACCGTAATAACGGAATGGCTGCGCTTCAAGATGGGGTGAACACCGATGTTATTAACCAAAGTGTAGCACAGGAGGCGGCAGAAAACAATAACAGGAATGTTACAAAATTTTCCTTGCGGAAGGCGGTGGAGGAGAAGAAAGACCTAATCGCCGTACACAACATAAAAGCGCAGGACATGGACAGGGCATTGCAGATTGGCGGATTTCCGATGCCTTCCATAGCGATTGTGAAGGATGATGCAGGGCACAGCAAATACGGAGAGATTTCTGCGGTTTTCGGCAAGGAAACGATTGACCCTGCGGCAGACAAGAGAAATGCCGTTTATGGCGGGGACGCTTGGACACCGACGGTGCCGCGGGTGGACTATGAGGTAAACTACGAAAAGAAAAATGCAATCGAGGACGAGATAGAAACGCTGGCAAGAGGGGTTGCGAATGGGATATTTGCAAGAGCGAGTGTGCTTTCATCAATGGGAATTGATGAAGAAACAAGCCTGAGCAAGCGGGAGCTTGCGGAGAAATTGGCGGGAGACGATGCAGTGCGGGCGGCATATCTGGCGGCACAGGGAAAGGATATAAAACCGGAATACAAGGAAAAGGTATACGATAAATACGGCAATGAATTTTTGCAGAAGATTACTGACCGCTACGGAGAACAGAAGCTGGAAGAAATGACAAAGAAGCTGGAGAGGGGAGAAGAATTAGACGAAGAAAGCATTTCGGAAGTCAAAGATATTTGGAAACAAGACCAGATAAAGAAGATGGAAAAGCAATTCAGAAAAAAAACACCGGAGGAAATTGCAAAGAGAGCGGAGCTGCGTGCAGAGAAAACAGTAGGAAGCTATGAAGCGGGAAGTTTCATTCGCCATGCGTGGGAAATGTTGCAAGATGGCGGTGGTGTATCTGAGGAGATTGACCGTTTTGCTACCTCTGACAAGCTGAGAGAGGAAGCAGGCCACAAGGCGGTTGCGGACTGGGCGGAAGGAAAGCTGGACGGACTGCTGGGAGAAGCGGGCGTATACAACGGAAAGGATCCATACACACCTTCCGGAAGCAGAAGAAGTTTCAAAGAGCTGCATTATGCCTACACATTGGAAAATCTGGTAAAAGCCATGAGCCAGACACAAGAGGAACGTGGAGAAGGCTTATGGGGTGCAAGCGGAGAGGGTTTGGTTTCTGTCGCAACGCCAAAATACAAAAGCATTGAGGAAATACGCAAGGACAAGGGCAGATTGCAGAAGATGAGTGACGAAGAATATCGGGAGAATCTGAAGGGGCTGGATGGGACAATCGCGGAGATTATTCAGAAGGTCAAGGACGGCAATGAGGCACATTCCGACAATCCATTTACGGAAGAAAATATTATAGAAACTGTTTTACTGGAAGCGGCATGGAAGAAGGGCAAGCCTACGGCGCAGAGTGTGAAAAAACATTTTGCGGCGGAGGGGTACAAGATTACAGACAGCCTTGCAAAAGAAATCGTGGGGCTTTACGGGGAAGCGGCAACCATACCGACGGGATATTTTGAGGCAAAGCCGAAGCGTGCGGTTGGGATGGAAGAAATCCGCGCGCTGATTATACCGGACAGCATAGAGGCAGAAATGAAGGACAGACTGAAGGAGCAGGGGATTCCTCTCTTAGAATATGCAGATGGGGACGAAGTGGACAGGCTGCGTGCATTAAACAGCGTGCAGGATGTGAAATTTTCGATACGGAAAAAGGATGTTGACACGAAAACGGCGGAGAATGAAAACTGGAAGGCGGCGTATGAAGGGCTGCTGCGTGAATTTGAAATCACGAAGGAGCCGTTACGGGACAGAGAAGCGGCGCAGAAGGTTGTGCGAAAATTCCTAAAGGAAATCAAGAGCGGTTATGACGAGGAACAATTCTTAGACAGATTTGTGAGCCTTTGCAATTATGGAGCAGACCTGAAAAGCGACAGCGACTACAAGGATCTTGTGACGGCATGTGCCATGCTGGCGGAGGATGCCTTACGGGAATCTGCGGAAATGGACATGGAGCTTTACAACGAATATGCGGATTTGCGAAAGGAGCTGCGAACATCAACGCTGTATGTAAACAAGAAAACCTTGAACGACTTGGCGGCGCAGGACATCAGATACAACGAGCTGCGGCAGGCGAATTTCGGGCGTGTGAAGCTTTCGCAGAAGGACGGGGAAAGCATTGACACGAAATACGCCGAATGGGCGGAGCGGTTCCCTGAGCTTTTCAAGGCAGACCAGAACACGAGCCAAAGTGAATTGCTGATGGACATTATTGCTGTGCGGCAGAGCTTAGATCCTGTGGTAAAAAATCCTTACTTTGAGGAAATAGAGGAGCACGCAGAGGCTTGTGCCTATGAACTGCTGGGGATGATGAATGATGTTGCTCTGGAAAAGCCAACCTTTGCGGACAAATACGAAGAAAAGCTGCGGAAGCTGCGGCAGGAAAACAAAGAGGCATTGAGAAGGGCGAAGGAGCAGGCAAAGAACGAAAAGAAGCTACTGCGGGAGAAATACGCCACCAATGCGGAGGCGAGGATTGCGGCGGTGAAGGAAAAATACGAAAAGAGAATTGACCGGAATGAATACTGGAGGCTGCGGAGATTGGCGGTAAAGGATGCAAAGGCTTTGGCGGAATGGATGAAATCTCCCACAGACAGCAAGCACATCCCGAAAAAATTCAAGGAAACGGTTGGCACGATACTGGGGCTGATTGAAACAGAGAAACCAGACCTCAGGATTCCCTTGCAGAGCTTTGTCGCCATGAAGGGCGCGTTGCAGGAGCTTTACGGCGATCAGGAGGGGCTTTACCTTTATGTGGAACAGGACGATCAGGTGATAAACATTCTGGACAGATTCATCCAGAAATACCCCGAAGGGGCAAATCTGGACACGATGAACGGCACAGACATGAAATATTTCCGCAACCTGATGGCTTCGGTGAAGAAAGCCTGCACGGATGCGAACAAGCTGCACACAAGCCAGAGGGAGAAAAGCGTGATTGAGGTTTCGGAAGGGTTTATCAAAAAATCCAAAAAGAAGAAGGATGCCAGAGAAACGGGCATAATTCGGCGGATGCAGGATTTCCTTGGACTGGAAATGCTGGATGCGAACAGCTTTTTCAAGCGTATTGGCGGAGACGTTTACGGCGAACTCTGGAAGGGGCTGCGAAAGGGTCTGGATAAGAAGATAAACCACTGGAGAGAGGCAATGGATTTCATCAATGAGCTGGTAGACCCGAAAACTGTGCGGAAATGGACAGAGGAAGCGGCGAAGGAATTTGAAATTGGCGGGACGAAGGTGCAGCTGACGATTCCGCAGATAATGAGTCTTTACTGCCTGATGAAAAGAGACCAAGGCAGACAGCACATCATCGGGACGCAGATTCCGACGGAGAACGGAATTCTTGACATCAGAGGCGGCGGCTTCAAGGCAGAGCCAATCAGCCACACCCAAAAGGGGAAGAAAGCAAAGATTGAGAAAGCAAAGGTAGTAGAGCCGACGGCGGCAGACATTCAAGCCATTCTGGGCACGCTGACGGAGGAGCAGAAAAAATCGGCAGAGGCAATTCAGAAATATCTCTCTGAGGATGTAGCGGCTTGGGGGAACGAAACAACCATGCTGTTATTTGGCTATGAGAAATTCACAACGAAGAATTACTTCCCGATTGTGAGCGACAAAAACTTTGTGAACCAACTGGTGACAAAGACAGATGACATTGCGCCCTCGCTGAAAAGCCTCGGCATGACGAAGAACATCAACCGCTTTGCGAACAACCCTGTTATGATTCAGGACATTTTCAAGGTATTTGCGAACCATGTAGATCAAATGAGCAATTACAATGCCTTTGCGGCATCGGAAAGCGATTTTAACAAATTCATGAACTACAAGAAAAAGCAGGAAAAAGGCAAAGAGAAGGGAAGGGTGGACACGGTAAGAAACGAAATGGACAGAACGATGGGGAAGGGCGGGGCGAAATACATCAAAACGCTGATGAACCGTCTGGTAACGGCATCGGGTCTTTCGGACGACAGCGATTTTGCGAAAATGCTTGTCAGAAACATGAAGGTGGCAAGCGTGGGGGCGAACCTGCGTGTTATCGTACAGCAGCCGACAGCGTATCTGCGTGCGGGCAATTCACTCTCCATGAAATATCTGCTGAATCCTGCGGTATTCAAGAAAACAGACAAGGAAACCATTTACAAATACGCCCCGATTGCGCTTTGGAAAAGCTGGGGCAACTACGAGATGGACACAGGCAAAACGATGTATGAACAGATGATTGCGCCGACGAAGGCTGCAAGAACAAAGGAGCTGCTGATGGCGGGCGCAGGCTGGGCGGATGAAGTGACATGGAGCCGCCTTTGGAACGCCTGCGTATTGGAAGCAAAGGACAAGCACAAGGGTGCGACGCAGGAAGAAATCTACACGATTGCCGGAGAAAGATTCGGGGAGATTGTAGACGAAAGTCAGGTGGTAGACAGCGTGCTGCACCGCAGCCAGATCATGCGGAAGAAGGGATTGTATACACAAATGACAACCTCTTTTATGAGCGAGCCGACAAAGACCTTCAACATGGCAAGCAATGCACTGGTGGAGCTGGTGCGGAACAATACACCGGAGAACCGCAGGAAATTTGCCAGATGCTACATGACAATCATTGCATCCAGTGTAGCGACGGCATGCGCGGCAGGGTTGGTAGACGCAATGCGTGACGATGACGACGACGATACCTTCCTTGAGAAATGGAAAAAGGCAGTTGCAGGGGACTACAGCAAAGCGGAAACGCCGAAGGACTACATAATGGCGGTGCTGAGCAACAACATTGCTGACAACCTGAACCCGATGGGGATGATTCCTTATCTGCGGGACGGATGGAGTTTATTGCAGGGATACGATATCAACAGAACGGACTTTGACTGGCTGAACGATATCATGAAGAACATCAAACGATGGGAACAGTTTGCAGCGGGAGAAAGCGAATATACTCTGGCATCCCTGCTGCTGAACACCACAGGGGCAATTTCTAAAATGACAGGGGTTCCCATTGGCAGCGCGGAAAGAGATTTGAAGGCTCTGACAAACTGGGTAGTGCTTCATATTATCGGGGACGATGAAATGAAATTCAATTATAAAAAGCTGAGCAGGGATGTCGGTTCGGAAAAGAACGCTTCCTACTATGCGGAGCGAATGCTGAAAGCAAAATTCAGCGGAAATGACGACCTTGCAACCAGAATCTACAACGAAATGATTACGGCAGGCGTAAGCAATGAAAAGATTGACAATAAGCTGGAAAGTAAGGAAAAGAAGCTGCTGAAAGAAGAACCGGAAACAACGGAAGGCGCAGAGGCTTACGCAGCGGGCGACTACAACGGATACATGAACGCCATAGACAGCCTGACGGCGAAGGGCTACGGCAAGGGCTACGCGGTGAAGGTGATTGAAAGCGTTTACAAGAAAATGAAGGGAGGAGACGACGAGGAGGAAACCTTTGAACCCATTACAAACGATTACTGGGACAATGAGCCGGACAAAGACCCTGCGGGGTATGAAATGATGTTTAACGCCTACATGAGCGGGAACACGAATGACTACAGCCAGATGTGGGACAGGATGGAGGCAAGCGGAAAGGAAGAAGGAAACATCAAAAGCAGCATGAAAAGCCGTTTGAAGAAGGCATATCAGGCGGCGAAGGCGGAAGGCAATTACCAGAAGGCGCAGAGAGCGAAAACAGAATTTCTGCGGCTGGGCGGCAAGCCGGAAACGCTGGAAGGCTGACGGATTTAGGGAGGGTGCAGAGCATCCTCCTTTTTCTTATAATAGGGAAAACGGGAGGAGGGAGAAAGCATGGGGCAGACGGCAGGATATGTTGCGATTATGATTGCGGTTGGTTCTATATTTTTCGAGGTATCGAAAATCAAAATCAATCCGATTTCTTTTTTGCTGAAATGGATTGGGAAGCGGATGTTTGAGCCGATGAACAGTAGGCTAGAAGAAGTAGAAAAGAAGATTGACGAAAACGAGATTGACCGTATCCGCTGGGAGATTCTTGAATTTGCGAACACCTGTCGAAATGGAAAGCGGCACACGAAGGATGAATTTAGCCATATCATTTCGCAGAACGACAAGTATCACAAGATTCTTTCGCTTTACGGCATGAAGAACGGGCAGATTGAAGCGGACTATGCTTACATTGAAGGGCTTTACCGGAAATGTCAGGCGGACAATGATTTTTTATAAAAAGGGAGGACGGCATGGAAAAGAGAAAAGCAAGAGCAGATCCCAAGGGGCTGGAATTTTCCAAGGTGATTATGAAGCAGGAAATGCAGCTGCTTTGGATCAACACGCTAGGCGTACTGGGGTTGGCGTATTACTGCGTACACAACAATTTTGATGCGGCGTTCCCGTGGCTGAGTGCTATGGTAAGCCTACCATGGGCGGCATGGGGTGTGAGCAAGACGGGATACACGATGAAAAGCGTGAAGGAAAACACCAGCGGCGGGATAGTTTACGAAAGTGCAATGAGAGAGGAAGGAGGCACGGAATGAAGGATGCAACATTTTTAATGGGAAATTGGTATTTATTTATTGCAGCTTTGGCAATGGCTACACTGGCAGCGGCAGCAGTGGCAAGATTTCTTGCAATGCCTTCTGCGGAGCAGCGGGAAAAGGTGAAGGAATGGCTGCTGTGGGCGGTGACAGAGGCAGAAAAGGAGCTGGGCAGCGGCACAGGACAGCTGAAACTGCGGCAGGTGTATGATTTATTCTTGCAGCGGTTTCCTGCGGTTGCGAAAAGGATTTCCTTTGCGACCTTTTCCTATTGGGTGGACAAGGCATTGATTGACATGCGGGAAATGCTGAATAAGAACAAGACAATCTACCAGATGGTTAAGGCGGGAGAAGGTGCGGCAAATGGTTCAGATTAAGGTGGACATTGCCGCAAGGAAAAATTACGGCAACAGGAGAAAGACGAAGGATATAAAATATCTGGTGATTCACTACACCGGAAATGACGGAGACAGCGCAAAGGGAAATGCGAATTATTTCAAGACGCATATTGTGGAGGCATCGGCACATTACTTTGTGGACGACAACGGCATTATACAGAGTGTGCCGGATGATTTTGCTGCATATTCCGTCGGCGGGAGGAAATATCCTTCCTGCGGCAAGACGGGCGGCGGAAGATTCTACGGCAAATGCACAAACGAGAACAGTATCAACGTAGAGCTTTGCGACACCAGAAAGAACGGGAAATTTGATTTCTCGGAGGAAACACTGGACAATGCAGCCGATTTATGCAGGGTGCTGTTGAAAAAATATAACATTTCTGTGGATAACATCATCAGACATTTTGATGTTACAGGGAAAAACTGCCCTGCGCCGTTTGTCAGTGATGAGAAGGCGTGGAAGACGTTTAAGGAAAGGATAGTGGACGAAGTGAAATATTATGAAGAAATGAAGGATGTGCCGAAATGGGCGCAGCCATTGGTAAAGGACATGATTCAGAAGGGATGCTTTGGGGACACAAAAGCACTGCATTTGAGTGATGACATGCTGCGGACTATGGCGTTGATGGAGAGATACAACAAGAAAGGATGAAGCGATATGAAAAAATTATTTATTTCTCAGCCCATGAAGGGCAAGACGGACGAAGAAATTTTGAAGGAGAGGGAACAGGCGGTTAGAGAGGCTGAAAAGTATCTCAAGGAAAACGGGATGCAGGAAGAAGTACAGGTGGTTGATTCTTTCTTCCAGAGTGCGCCTGTAGGAGCGAGACCGCTTTGGTTTTTGGGCAAAAGTCTGGAATTGCTTTCGACAGCTGATCTTGTGTATTTTGCAAAGGACTGGGAGAAAGCCAGAGGATGCAGGATTGAACATACGTGTGCAGTGCAGTACGAATTGCAGATTATTGGATAGGAAGTTGTCAGAAAACGATGATTTGTGATAAGTTGGATTGAAAACCGAAAGGTTTTGTAGGGAGCGGCGCATCTGATATTTTGATATCATGATATCATGGTATCATGATGGCAGGTGTTCTGCTCCTCATTTTTAAAATGCAAAGTATAGTTATCATAAAATGATAGAATCTTGAAAGTTAAGGGGGATTTGGAGGGGTAACTTATCAGAAAATGGGGTTTATGATAAGTTGGATGGGAGATGCGCATTTATTATTTTGTTGAAGCCAACAAAATGGTATAATAGAACAAATCAGAGGAGGGACATTTTAGAATGAGAGAGATATTAGTTGGCAGGAAGTACAGACATTTCAAGGGAAATGATTATAAAGTGCTTGCACTGGCGGAGCATACCGAAACAGGCGAAGAATGTGTTGTGTATCAGGCTTTGTATGGCGAAGGGAAAATTTATGTGCGACCTTTAGATATGTTTGCATCTGAGGTTGATAGGGATAAATACCCGGATGCTTCCCAGAAGTATCGGTTTGAATTGGCGGACCGAGAGAGGGTTTCGTATAGGGGCACTCTGGATTCTTAGCTCAGTTGGTCAGAGCATCCGGCTCATAACCGGACGGTCCTCGGTTCAAGTCCGAGAGAATCCATTTTTACAATATTTGTGATTTGATATACGATACTAGACAGATTTTGAGCAGACGGAAAGAATAATTTACATGAAAAACGTCAAGGGCATCATAAGACAAAAAGGGCGAGATTCGTAAAAGACAAATAACAGGATGGCTAAGGCTATCCTGTTATTTTTATGCAGATATACCTTAATGGAGTAAGCACCCCCGTATTGTTCAATCATGATTTTCGCAAGTCTTGCATCGGGTTTTGTAATCTTCACAGGAAATTCCAATTTCTTTTCATAAATCCACATTTATTTACACTCCTTTCCTGCCAGAGAAAAATTGGCATCGTTCTGCCAAGGCCATGGATTTTCCATCCACTGCCAAGCCTGTGTATTGGCGGCATAGCTGCGGAAGGAGCAAAGAGGCCCGAATGTCTCCTCGTATTTCATACGAACCGTGTCAGCGGCAGTGATGACCTGATTGTACGCTGCAATGGCATCGCTGTCATCGGGGTGTGTATTCAGAAAAAGCCCCAAATCTACAGCAATAAAGTCGAGTTCCATCAAGGATTTCAATAATTCCTCCTGATTCATACCTCTGCCCCCTTTCCGAAACGATAAAGATTCCAGCCGGAGCAATAGGGGATAGCCAGATCGGCAAAGACAGTGCCGCAGATAAGGCTTTGCTCAGCCTCCATCGGTGCTTCATAGGGCTGGAAGGGCACCATAGCCTGCGCCGGCCCAATTTGCTCCAGCACGCAGGCGTTGCAATTTCCTGTCATGGCAGCCGGTGTCAGCGTGGCGGAAGCGGTCTCTGTGTTGTTTTGTCTGCAATGCTGATTACAGGCGAAGTTTCTGCACATTTCTCTCATGCGTGTTCCTCCTTTTGGCATTTACAATATTTATACTATGGAAAAATTCGATTATGGTGCGAAGGGATTCCCGAAAAAGAAAAATGGCAACGACAAAGGACTCTTTCGAGTCCTCTGTCATTGCCGCGTAATAATCTAAATGACGGAGAGGGGAAGCAAGGAAGGGAGAGCTTCCGCCTCAGCCGATTTTCATTTTTTTGAGTTCTATTAGGAAATAGACAAACCGAATACCAGACCTGCAATGATGATAGCACCGATTGCGATAGGGTCAAGGATTTTAACGATGAATTTGTATACAGGTGCAAGAGCGAATTTGAACTTGCCGTAGGAGGTAGCTTCCTCTACGGAATTGTCTGTACCCCAAATCCAGCCAACGAATACAGTTGTAAAGAATGCACCCAGAGGCAGCATCAGTCTGTCTGTCAGGTATTCCAGGAAGTCACCGAAGCTAGGATAGCTGATACCGTCGCCGGAGATCCAGATACCCTTCAGGTTCATGTGTGCCTGAGAAAGTGTATACATAACACCAACGATAAAGATGATAACGGATGCGCCGAGCAGTGCTTTCTTTCGTTCGAATCCCTTTTCTTCTACCAGGAAAGCAACCGTACCTTCCAGAATGGAGGTGGAAGAGGTGATTGCAGCGAAGAACAGCAGGAAATAGAATACGGTACCAATCAGCTGGCCGCCGGGAATAGCCATGAATACGCCTGCCAGTGTAGCAAACCCGAAGCCGCCGCCCATACCGGGAGCAATACCTGTCGCAAATACAGCGGGGATAATCATAAAGCCTGCAAACAGAGCAACCAGAGTATCCAGCGTACAAACGATAGCCGTGTTGGAAATCAGGTTATCTTCACTGGAGAGGTAGGAAGCGTATGTCATCATAACGCCCATGCCAAGGGAGAGGGAGAAGAATGCCTGCCCCAAAGCGGTCAGGATTGCAATGCCGTTGATAGTGGAGAAATCAACCTGCAGCATGTATTTCAGACCTTCATCTGCACCGGGAAGGGTACAGGAACGAATCATCAGAGCAATCAGCATGATGAACAGCAGGGGCATCAGAAGCTTAGACATTTTTTCGATACCGGCTGTGCCGTGGCTGATGATATAAGCCGTTAAGAACAAGAAGATGAAGGGGAAGATAACAGCACCCTGCAAAGGGAATGTGCCGTCTGCGCCCAGCAGATTATTCAGGAAGTAAGCTGTAGGGTCAGCCCAGATGGTTTTTACATCTATTATGTAGGCAACGATATATTTCATCGCCCAGCCGCCAACCTGACAATAGTAGCAAAGGATGATGAAGCCTGTCAGAACACCAAGGCCGCCAACCCAGGACCATTTTTCGTTTAATTCACGTATAGCGCCAACTGCATTTTTGTGTGTTTTACGTCCAACCGTAAATTCTGCCATCATAACGGTTGCACCAATCAGAGCAACGATAATCAGATAGATAATCAAGAAGGCACCACCGCCGCAGAAATAAGCCTTACCGGGGAATTTCCAGATGTTGCCCAGACCTACAGCAGAGCCTGCTGCAGAAAGGATGAAGCCTAGCTTCGAACCAAATTGACCACGATTTTCAGCTGATGTAGACATAAGTATTCCTCCTTTACAGATAAACGATAGATTTAAAGCCCTATTGTTTCGCTGGATGAGATGTAAGAATACTGAAACGACATAAAACGCATAATGGATACATATAATGGCCTTCTTTTCAGACATCCTTTTCTCAGTCCCTCTTCTAAGTTGTATGATGTCTGATAGGGAATCTTTCCTGATAAAGAAGAAAATGTATGCAGTTCCAATATCTTACAAATTTATCCTAAGGCTAGAATAGCGGAAAATCATGTAAATTTCCATAAAAAAACCGTTAAGATTTAGGCGTGTTTCTCTTAATGTCAATGGCAAAAATGAAATGTGATTGTATAGTATGAATAAAAGGACAGTATACATAATGGCGTTTCACCTATAAAAATGCTAAATTATGGGCAAAAAAAGAGGACGAAGGGGGAGCCTTCGTCCTTTTTATCATATCGTTTATGCAACAGTATGCTTTTATGTTTCTCTTTAAGAAATATTTTCTTTTTGAGAAATTTATTTAAATTAAGAAATAGACATACCGAATACCAGACCTGCAATGATGATAACACCGATTGCGATAGGGTCAACGATTTTTACCATGAATTTGTAAACAGGTGCCAGGGAGAATTTGAATCTGCCGTGAGAAGTAGCTTCCTCTACGGATTTTTCGGGGCTCCAAACCCAACCGACACAGAGTACGGAGAACAGTGCGCCCAGAGGCAGCAGCAGTCTGTCTGTCAGGTATTCCAGGAAGTCGCCGAAGATGGGGTATTCGATACCGTTCTTGGAAACCCAGATACCCTTGATGTTCATGTAAACCTGAGACAGTGTGTAGAATACGCCGATGATGAATACAACAACGGATGTACCAAGCAGTGCATGGTTTCTCTTAAGACCTTTTTCCTCAATCAGGAATGCAATCGTACCTTCCATGATGGAAGTAGAGGAGGTTACTGCTGCGAAGAACAGCAGGAAGTAGAACAAGAGACCGAACAGTGTACCGCCGGGGATTGCTTCAAATACGCCTGCCAGTGTTGCGAATGCGAAGCCGCCGCCCATACCGGGGTCGATGCCTGTAGCGAATACAGCGGGGATAATCATGAAGCCTGCGAACAGAGCAACCAGAGTATCCAGTACGCAAACGATACCGGTGTTGGAAATCAGGTTATCTTCATCAGACAGATAGGAAGCGTATGTAACCATGATACCCATACCAAGAGAGAGCGAGAAGAATGCCTGACCCAGAGCAACCAGAATAGCGTTGCTGTTGATGGTAGAGAAATCAACATTCAGCATGTATTTCAGACCTGCGTCAGCGCCGGGCAGTGTGCAGGAGCGAATCATCAGACCAATCAGCAGTACAAACAGTAAGGGCATCAGAACCTTGGACATCTTTTCGATACCTGCTGTACCGTGACTCAGAATGAAGGCTGTCAGGAACAGGAAAATCAGAGGGAAAATAACAGCACCCTGCAGAGGGAAGCCGTTTGCGCCCAGCATGCCAAGGAAGTAAGCCGTAGGATCAGCGTATACCATCTTTGCTTCTGCAATGTAAGCGTAGATGTATTTCATAGTCCAGCCGCCAACCTGACAATAGTAACAAAGGATGATGAAGCCTGTCAGAACGCCGATACCGCCTGCAAAGCCCCATTTCTGGCTGATGGCACGGAAGGAACCGAGTGCATTTTTGTGTGCGTTACGACCTACCGTAAATTCTGCCATCATAACTGTGGTACCGATCAGAGCAACCATGATGATGTAAACCAACAGGAAAGCACCGCCGCCGCAATTATACGCTTTGCCGGGGAACTTCCAGATGTTACCCAGACCTACAGCAGAACCTGCTGCGGACAGGATAAAGCCTAGCTTTGAACCAAATTGACCGCGATTTTCAGTTGTAGACATAAGTATT
>ERZ838516.2192-NODE-2192-length-21866-cov-5.228371_pt1 | contig 21866 bp, 18 predicted proteins | sample MGYA00519910_ERZ838516 | MGnify/ENA primary metagenome ERZ838516 (study PRJEB31850, sample SAMEA3708837) | human gut metagenome | biome: human gut; feature: human-associated habitat; material: faeces | place: China | collected 2014 ... | reverse complement strand
AGCGCCTGCTGCGCACCCAGGCGAACCGCTACCCGACGCACCGCCTCGCGTGCTCCCGCTACGCCGGGGAATGGCTGTTCGGGGAGGGCGCGGGCTTCGACGTCCTCTACAACGCGATAGAGCTCGACAGGTTCCCTTTCAATGCGGAGGTGCGCGCAGAAGCGCGCGCCGACCTGGGCCTCGTCGGCGACGAGCTCGCCGTCGGGCACGTCGGGCGCTTCATGGCTCAGAAGAACCATACGTTCCTTCTTGATGCCTTCGCCGAGGTCGCGGCGCGCAGGCCCGACGCGGTCCTCCTCCTGGTGGGCGCCGGCGAGCTGAGGTCTTTCGTAGAGTGCAGGGCGGCCGAACGCGGGCTGGCGGGCAGGGTTCGGTTCCTGGGGCAGCGGGACGACGTCGAGCGGCTCTACCAGGCGTTCGACGCGTTCGCGCTGCCCAGCCTCTACGAGGGCCTGGGCCTCGTCGGCGTCGAGGCACAGAGGGCCGGCCTGCCGTGCCTGCTGTCCGACGCGATCACCCGCGAGGTGGACGTGACGGGGACGGTGCGCTTCCTGCCGATCGACGAGCCCTCGGCCTGGGCGGACGCGTTGTGCGCCTTGAGGGCCGGCGAAAGGGTCCCCGTGCGCCCGGAGAGCTTCTCGGACTACGACATCGACGCCGCGGCCGGTCGGCTCGCCGAGCGCTATCTCGACTTGGTGGCGGGCTCGCTCCGATGAGGCGGTCGACGGTTTTCGCTGAAGAGGCTGCTTGCGTGTTTTCGCCGATCGGAAGCTCGGGTGTTGAGGGCAAGAACGTTCGCTGTCGACGGTTCTTTGGGGAAATGCGAGAGACTCTCTTTCATGATGCCGAAACGTCAAACCGACAACAGTCGCGGATTGCCCTTGCGACTGTCAAAGGCTTTCAAGTGGCACGCGAAAAAGGCTTTGACGTACGTTGCGGGAAGCCGAGTGGAAGCGGATGGGCTTTGTCGTCTCGTTGCGCGATGCGATTTAGAGGTGATTTCGTTCGACCTGTTCGACACGTTCGTCGACCGTTGCGTGAGCGACTCTCGGTCGCTGTTCATAATGGTCGCCGAAGATGCCGGCGGCCTGTCGATCAAAGTTACAAAAGAGGTGGTGTTTTGAGGCTGGCTATTGTGACTGGCGGTTTCTTTTCCGTCCCGTTGACCGACGGTGGTGCCGTCGAGGCGCTCGTTCAGTCGATCGTTGATGAAAACGAGAAGAGAAGAGAGCTCGATCTCGTTGTCTATAGTTGCTACGATCCCGATTCCGAGGCTCTTGCTCGGACTTACAGGTACGCGGAGTTCAGATTCGTGAAGATCCCTGAGGTCGTCAAAGCTGTCGATCGCGTGGTTTACTGGGTCTTCAAAAATGTCCTCGGGAAGAAGAAGCACCTGTCCTACCGCTATCTTTTTCAGCGGCTTCGCTATGTGCGAAGCGTGGGCAGGGATTTGGCGAAAAGGCCCGTTGATCGTATTGTTTTCGAAAACCACCCGACACTGCTCATGTCTCTTCGAATGAGGGGGAACGGCGAGCGGTATGAGGGAAGGTACTTCTATCACGTGCACAACATCCTCTCAGGCTTCTATGGCTGCGAGAAGGAGATGCTGGGATGTCGCAAGGTTCTTGGGGTGAGCGGTTATGCGCTACGAGAGATAGCGAAGCTTGCGCAAGGCCGGTTCTCCGCCTCCCGGTTAGCCATGCTCCGAAACAAGGTCGATGAGGGAATCTTCACCGGGATGCTTGGCGAAGACGAAGCTCTCGCGCTTCGGATCAAGCACGGCATTCCCGATGGAGCGCGCGTGGTCCTGTTTGGTGGGCGGCTCTGCCCCGAGAAGGGTGCGTTGGAGCTTGTGGAGGCTTTTGCGAAAGTGGAAACCGAGGAAGCCGTTTTGCTCGTTCTCGGGTCCTATTACTACGGCTCGAAGATGAAGAGCGAGTATGAGATGAAGCTGTCTTCCGCTGCGGAATCTTTGGGGGATCGCATTATTTTCACGGGATTTGTGAAGCATGAGGAGATGCCCTCTTACTACGCGATGGCGGACGTCGTCGTTGCCCCTTCGGTTTGGAGCGACTCGGCCCCTCTTGCGGTAATAGAGCCCCTTACCGCGAAACGGCCCGTCGTGACCACCGCGATGGGCGGCATTCCCGAATACGCCACGGATGGCGTCGATTCCGTCATCTTGCCCGTGGACGACGATCTTGTGGGCAACCTCGCCAAATCTATCGACGCGATCCTCGACGGCAGCATCCGGCTTGTTCAAAACGTCGATGCCGACTGGAGCGTCAAGTCCTATTATGACGATTTCTGTCGCCTCGTCGGCGAGTAGGGAGTGAAAGTGATTGCCCTTGCCCTCGTGTCGGCGCCCGCTCTCTTGGCTGTTTTCTCTGAATGCGCCTATCGTCTCAAGAGCGCGGAACGGTTGCTCATCCGAGGTGCGGCCTTTCTTGGTTGCGCTCGGGTTTCCGGCGTAGGGTTATGTTCACTTGTCTCGCCATTTGCGAGTGCGGGATTACGTGATATGTTCGGCGGTGGTGCCTGATGTACGCTGTGCTCTATGCAGCAACGACTGTGCTATCGCTTGCCTTGCTCGCTGCTTCCTCTCGTCGCAATATCTGGACCATTGTTCTTTTGACGAGTCTTCTCTTTGGTGTTGTAGGCTTTTGCATTATTCCTCGAGACGGCGTTTATATAGACATGATTCGCTTCTTCGATACGCTCGACTCCGCGCGGCTCTTAGGTGGAAATGGGATCGTCGATAGGTGGCAGTATCTCATGGCCAACTGGAATTATGATGGCGTACCGGTCGCTGGAATCATCCTAGCTTTCTGCTCTATGCTTGACAACAACGGATGGATCAACTTCTTGGCTGGTTTTGTCGACGTGTTTGCGGGACTTTATCTCGTGGCGAAAGCGTCGACAAGGCTCGATTCTAAGAGCGCACTCGTGTTTGGTGCGGCCTTTTTTCTCGTCGTGTTTAACTACATGTCGGCAGTTTCTGGCGTGCGCACCAACATGGCTTCCAGTATCGCGTGCTGTCTCGCGTATCGACATCTTGTCGAAGGCAGACGTGGGGCGATCTCTTACCTTGCTTATATCCCTTTGGTACTTATACATCCTTTTAGCGCGATTGTTCCAGCCGTGGATATCTCGGCTTTGCTATCCAAACGACATCGTGGCATGATCGTTGTCGCCGCCTTGCTCCTGCTATCCTGGCCCGTTTGGCAGACTTATCTTTTCAGCGTGTTCGAGGCGTTTTCCTTCATCCCGTTTTTTGGAAGTCTTGCATTCAAAAGCAGTCAGTATTTCGGAGAAGGCGCCTATATCGGTTCGCCGACCGTTTTTTCGCGTTGGAGGTCGATCCTGCTATTTATAGGATTGGCAGCCTTCGTTCTCTATTCGCTTCGCAGGACGGATTCACTAAAGAGCCGATACGGCACCTATACGGCGTTTTTCCTATGCCTTTGTCTTGGCTGTGTGCAAGACGAGGAGATGTTTTCTCGCTGCACTTCGGTAATGTTGTTCGTTTCCCTTCCTTATATGGTGAGACTCTGGACCGTTCTGTCGGCTTCCGACGCGAGGGGTTCCGTGCACGTGGGGCAGTTCATGGTGGGGGTTGGGCTTGCTGCTTTCATGTATGTGAATCTTGTTGACAACATGCGCGCGGGAGTGGCCTACGTGGTTGTCGATTTCGGGTTCGAGTCACTGGCGCTCCTTTTTGCTTGCATCCTTGTTGCGGTTCTGGCTGATGGGACGGTCGGGTTGCGTTATGCGCGAGCATCGAGAAAGGGGTTGGAGCATGCCAGACCCTAGGTTTTCCGTTGTGGTGCCAGCCTACAACGTAGAGCGGTACATCGAAGAGTGCCTGGACTCCATTTCAGCTCAAGGTCGCGACGATGTCGAGGTTGTTGTAGTCGACGACGGGTCGACGGACTCTACTTCAGCGATCCTCGAGCGATGGGCTCGCGAACAAGCCTTTATCAATCTGATTCGCCAGAGCAATAAAGGCCTGCTCGCCGCAAGGCGAGCAGGTATCGCGGTGACTCGAGGTGGTTACGTTCTTTGCGTTGACGGCGATGACGGGCTGCTTCCCGGTGCCCTGGATGTCCTTGACGGCATCATCAGAGAGTGCGCCCCCGATTGCATCACATTCAGCCATACGAGGCGCTCGGGGTCTTTGAGCCGAGTCGCCGTTGTGGAAGACGCGTCGTTCACGCAGTCGAACCGCGACGAGATGATTTCGCTCCTTGCAAGGACGAGGAGCCTTAACAGCATCTGGTCAAAATGCGTGCGCAGGGAATGCATGGGGGTCGAGGACGATTTCGCCCGATTCGGCAGGATTCAGAACGGCGAGGATCTTATCCAGTCGGTTTCCATAATCGAACGATCTCGTTCGTTTGCAGCGATCGAGGCTCCTCTCTACTACTACAGAGCCAACGAGGCGAGCATCACGCGAACCTTCCGGGAATCGGATCTCTCCGATGTCGTCGTTGCGAGGGGCGAGTTGCATGCTTTTCTTGAACGGGAGTGCGCCAGTCCGGGGCTCGAACGTGCGGCTTGCTCAGTCGATTACATGCAGGCCGTGGATACGGCCCAGTCTCTCTGCCTTTCTTCAACTCCATGGGAGCAATCGCTTGAGATGCTGGATGAGTTCATCGCATCAGGTTTCTATCAACGTGCGGTGACGGGATGCGGGGGAATTGGCTCGCTGCGGCTTGACTACCGACCCCTGGCCCCGCTTTTGACCAAAAGACGATACGGCGCTTTCAGGGTTGCTGCGCGCGTTCGCGCAGCGACGATGTCGGCTTATAGGTCGATTAGGGAGAGGAAGGCGCGATGCCGCTAAGGGCAATCATGGGTCTTTGGTGGGCGGAAAGCGTTGAAGTCGTCTAAAAAGAAAACGCCAACGTACGTTGCGCGCCTGCTCTCAGTTTGGTGAATGGAAGTGGCTTGAATGATGCCGATGCGAAGGCTCGAATGGGCGGAGGAAAGAAATGGTAGAAGAGCGATCGAGCTCAGGCAGGCATGCCTATCTAATCATTGCGCATGATAAGCCGCGTCAACTGGAAATATTGCTTAGCTTGCTTGACGATCCTAGGAACGACGTTTATCTGCATCTCGATTCCCGTTTCGCTATTGAGCCCGACACTCTGCGCGGACGGGTTTGTCGCTCGAGCCTATTTCTTGTCGAAAGGAGTCCCGTGAAATGGGGGCGCTCTTCGCAAGTCGCATGCGAGCTGAAACTGCTGGCAGCCGCGACGGGCAGGCGCGCGTACGAGTTCTACCATCTGCTTTCGGGAGCCGATCTTCCCTTGCATCCGCAGGAAACTGTTCATCGCTTTTTCGATGCGCATAGGGGAGAGGTGTTCCTCTCGTTTGCCTCACGTGTTGGCAAGGCTGAGCGAGACCGCGTAGCGCTCTATCATCCGTTCGTGGGAAGGGGGTGGAAGCGGCAGCCGCTGTCGGAGGTTATGAAGCTCGTCTTGGATGTTGCGCTTGAAAAACTGCAGAGCTTTCTGGGAGTCGATAGGATTCCGGCTGGGATCGAGATCAAGAAAGGGTCGAATTGGTTTAGCATCCCCGACGGATTGGCACGAGACGTGGTGAGCCATTCGGAAGAGATAATGAGAATGTGCCGCTATTCCAAATGCGCTGACGAGGTGTTCCTGCAAACGTTCGTTTGGAATTCGAAATGGAGGGAAGAGCTTTTCTCTTTGGACGTGCACCCCGAGCGGCCGATGGAGCCAATAGAGCCGGTAGAGAAGTCCATGCGCCTCATCGACTGGGAAAGAGGCGCGCCGTATGTTTGGACCATTGAGGATTACGAAGAGCTTTCCTCCTCGGAAATGATGTTTGCGAGGAAGTTCGATATGGATGCGGATGAGCGCATCATCTACAAGCTTGCAGCGAAGCTCGCGAAGTGAGCACTTTCTGTTCGCGAGAGCCTCGTGCTTTGCATCGGCGCGGTGCCCTCGGTAACGGTAGCTGGCGAAAAACATCGTTCCAAATAGGTCAGCACCTTTGTCTGCATGTATCGACCTCGATCTCGTGGACTAACCGTCAAATTAATAGAAAGACGCAGAACATTGAAAAACGAAAATGAAGAAAAAGCCAAGCGAGTTGGAGTAGTGACCCTTCCAGGGTTGTTTAATTGCGGGAATCGATTGCAATGCTACGCCGTCTGTTCCATCTATAAGAAGCTCGGCCACGATCCGGTCAGCTTGACGCCGAAAAGGTCGAAAGCGGTGCGGAACGCGAAGCGCCTTCTAGGTCGAGAGTGGCGCACTGAAGAGGAGATGATGGATCCTAGGAGAGCCGCCAGGTTCGATCGCTTTAACGAGCTGATCGAGGAGCGCGTTGTCAATCATCCCTACAAGTTGCTGAGGAGACAATACGACCTCTTCTCCGTAGGAAGCGATCAAACGTGGAATCCGAATCTTGTGAGGGGGAGGCACTCTTGGTTCTTCCTCGGGTTCGCTCGCGAAAACCAGAGAATCGCCTTGTCTCCGAGCATCGGGGTCGATCATCTTGGCAAATCGGGTTGCAAGATGCTTAGAAAAGGAGTTTCAGGGTTTAAAACGCTTTCGATCAGAGAGCAGCGCGGAGCGGAGCTGATCAGGGAGTATGCGGGACTCAGCGCGCAGGTGCTTTGCGATCCGACGCTTGTCATACGAGAAGACGAGTGGCTGGGCATTGCAAACCACGAGCTGACTCCAGCGGAGCCCTTTATCTTCTCCTATATGCTTGGAGGAGATGGTGTAATCCCGGATGACGTCATGAACCACTTAGAGGGCGGGAGGGGTGTCCGTGTCATATCCTCTGGCAGCGACAGGGAAGGCGAGGTACCCGCCGGGCCTGCGGAGTTTATCTCGCTTATCGAAAACGCCGAGCACGTGGTCACCGACTCGTTCCACGCCGCCGAATTCGCATGCATCCTGCAAACTCCGCTCACCATCGTCCGCCGTGAGGGCGGGCCGAGCATGTTCTCTCGTCTCGAGCAGCTGAGCAGGATGCTCGACATCGATCATAAGATCTACGGCTCCGAAGGTTTCGACATCGCCCGCGCGGGCGACTACGAGGGAGTCCCCGAGGTTATCGAGCGCGAGCGCGGCAAGTTCTTGGATTACCTGGAAGCGTGCCTGCATGTCTAATTCGGTTTTTGAATGCCTAGCAAAAGCTGTTTGGGGCTGCATTGGAGCCTCCATTCTCTGGTTTTGGAAAACTACAAGCTTGGTAAAAAAACGTCCGGGGTCTCAAGCATGACTCAAAGTCGAAAGGCCAATGCAACGCGCAATATCGTTTGGGGCATCGGCGGAAAGATAGTCACGCTTCTCATGCCTTTTATCACGCGCACGGTATTGATCTATACGATAGGCATCCAGTATGCCGGCTTGCATTCGTTGTTCACTTCGGTTCTCAGTGTCCTCAGCTTGGCTGAGCTCGGCGTGGGCAATGCCTTGGTGTTCGCCATGTACAAGCCTATAGCCGAACACGACACGGATAAGGTTTGCGCACTGCTGTCCCTTTACCGCAAATGCTATCTGGTCATTGGTTGCGCGATTTTGATCATTGGCTTGTGCATGCTGCCTTTTTTAGGCGACTTAATCACTGGAGAAACGCCCGATGCAGTGGATGTTCGCGTGTTGTTTTTAATCTATCTGGCTAATTCTTCAATCAGCTACTTCATGTTCGCCTATAAGCAGTCCCTATTCATTGCGAACCAGCGTGTCGACGCCATTAGCAAGTTGACCGCCATATCCTCCCTTGTCTCCTGCCTTTTGCAGGTTGGCGCTTTGATTCTATTCGCCAATTACTATTTATACGCAATCGTCCTTCCGGTCATCACCCTTGCCAATAACTTGGCAATAGGCTATCTGTCAAAGAAGGCGTATCCGGACTTCGTATGCCGAGGGTCCCTCATGAAGAGCGAGCTGCGGTCTATCGAGAAGAACGTTGCGGGGCTTGTGTTCGTCAAAGTTGGTTCGGTCGTGCTTAGCGTGTCGGACACTCTGGTCATCTCGGCTTTCTTAGGATTGTGGACTCTTGGAGTGTACAACGGGTATTCCATTGTGATCACGGCTGTGGCGGGGCTTATCGGCGTGATCCAGGGTGCATTGATTCCGACGATTGGGAACAAGATCGCCATGGACTCGAAGAAAGACTGTCTCCATGCGTTCGGCATCCTCAATTTTTTGTACATGTGGCTTGCCATAGTGGCGTTCTCTTGCTTGGCGGGATTGCTCCAACCTTTCGTTTCCATCTGGCAGGGCGCGGAAAACACGCTAGCTGTGGGCATCCCCCTTCTTCTGAGTTTGTGCTTCTTGGTGCAGCGCTCCGGCGAGATGTCTTGGATGTTTCGCGAGGCGGCCGGACTCTGGTGGGAGGGTAAGTACCTGCCCTTCATGTCCTCTGTGATCAATTTGGCGCTGAGCCTCGTCTTGGTTAACTTCATAGGCATCTACGGCGTCATCATCGCCACTGTCATCGCGTTGTTCGTGGTGAATCTTCCGATGGGTGCTCGGATTCTTTTCAAGCACTACTTTGATTCAAACAAAGATTGCTGCCGCTATTTGGCTTCCACGCTCGGCTACTTGGCTTTCGGCTGCGTTGTCGGGGCGGTTTCGTTTGCTGCGTGTGAGGCTCTGTCATTTGCAGGGGTTCCAGGACTGCTCGTTCGCTTAACGGTGTGCCTGCTTGTCTCCAACGCGGCGCTATTTTTGGCGTTCTGCAGAAGCCGCTTATTTGGACGAGCGATGACTTTCATCAGCGGCGTTGTTCCACATCGAATTAGGGAGTCGTCCATCGGCCTCAAGCTGTTTGGGGCCGGCCGAGAACGGTGATGAATAGGAGTGAATGTTATGTCTGCATCAATCAAACTGTCGGGTCTTAGGCTCGAGGATCGTCCTGACGGCCTTACGTACCTCGTGTCGGATATCGATTTTATCGGGTTTGATTCGACTTATGACGAACGTGAGATGTGGTTCTCTGTCGAAAACGAAGATTCAAACATGTTCGAAACAAGAAGCTACGACGCTTTCTTCCTGGTTCCGCTCTATTTGGCCATGTTCCATGGGGCAACCCTTCGCATAGAGGGCAATGTTTCTCGAACCCTGTATCGAAACATGATGGATTATGGTCAGCAGATACTCTGCGATTTCTCTCCAGCGCTTGAACGAGTAAGTGTTGAAATCGTAGGATACGAAAATCTCGGTCTTTCAAATGACAGGCTTGTCGGTGCTGGTATTTCCTGTGGCGTTGATTCCTTGTCTACAATCTATGATCGATTCGTCAAAGAAGAGGATCGGGATTGCAAGGTGTCGTCTCTGTTTCTCTTCAACTGCGGAACGCATGGAGACTTTGAAGACGAGCAGAGTTGTCGTATTTTTAACGACCGATTTGATCGTAATTCGGTGGCTGCGCGCGAGCTGGGATTGCCTATTCATGCTGTCAATTCGAACTTGCATGCTTTTACCCACAAGATCGGGGAACAGAAGCTCGGATTCTTCGCCATCTACTCCTGTGCATTGAGCGTTCAACACGCGGTAAAACGGTACTACGTTTCGAGCGCATGTGAGTATGGCGAGCTTCTTGAGTTTGGCAAGCGGTATCGTGATTTTGATATGGCTGGGTATTGTGAAGCCTATCTCGTTCCGTTGATCAAAACGGAATGCTTCGATCTTGTGCTGGACGGGGCTCAACGCAAGCGCAGCGGCAAGGTCGCTAATATCTCAGGTTGGAACATAGCTAAGCGTCACATGGACGTTTGTGTTAATCCTCCCGTAGGAATGCGCAATTGTTCGGTTTGTTCCAAATGCAAACGCACGCTTATTGCCCTCGAAGCCATGGGCCTTCTCGATGAGTATTCCGGCGTGTTCGATATACCGAAGTACAGGAAAGTTGCACGTGCATACAAGTTGGAAATTGTCTTCCGTTACGGCAAGGAAGGCTTCGCGACCGATAACGTCGACTTTGCGCGAGAAAAAGGGCTTGCTTTGCCAGGTCGGCCTGCGGCGATGGCGTTCGGGGTTGTCATGTCGGCGAAAGCTGCCGGTAAAAAGGCTCTGAAGCGGATCTTTGGCGAGCGGCGCATGAAGGCTTTGAAGCGAAGGCTGGTAGGATAGATGCGCATTCTGGTCCTCGGGGGCACAGGCGCCATAGGCTTTCACGTATGCCGCCTCTTGGCCGAAGCGGGGTATGAGGTCGTCGTTACGAGTCGCCGGCAGCGCGATTCCAATGTGTTGGGGATCTCGTACGTCGTAGGCAACGCCAAGCGGCGGGATTTCCTGGATGCTGTTCTGTGTGAGCGCTGGGACGCCGTGCTTGATTTCATGGTCTGGTCGACCGCTGAATTCCGAGAGCGCTGCGAGTCCTTCCTGTCTTCTGCCGAGCAGTATCTTTTCGTGTCGTCCTACCGCGTCTACGCGGACTCGAGCGTGATAACGGAGGATTCGCCGCGGCTTCTCGACGTCATCAACGACCCCGAGTACCTCGCGACGGACGAGTACGCGCTCGCGAAGGCGCGCTGCGAGAACATGCTCTTCGAGTCCGGCCGGTCGAACTGGACCATCGTCAGGCCCGCCATCACCTACGACGGGGGCGGCCGGCTCCAGCTCGGCGTCATGGAGTCCGAGGCGTGGCTCGCCCGCGCGGTGGCGGGGATCCCCGTGCCGTTTCCCCGTGAGATGCTGTCCAAGCAGGCCACGATGAGCGGCGGCGGCGACGTCGCCCGCATGATCGCGGCCCTCGTGGGGAACCCCCAAGCATACGGCGAATCGTTCACGGTCTCCTCATCGGACCATATGAGCTGGTCGGACGTGGCGGAAACGTACAGGACCGTTCTGCCGTTCGACCTCGTCGAGGTCGCCCTTTCCGACTATGAGCGGATATACGGTGCCGCGTACCAGATCCGATACGACCGCATGTGCGACCGCGTCATCGACAACGGCAAGATTCTGCGAGCGACCGGGATCCTGGAAGACTCGCTCGTCTCCATGCGGGACGGGCTTGCCGGTGCGCTGCGCGACTTCCTTGCGACGGATTCCCCGTTTCTGGTCCGGGCGGGCCTCTCGGGGCGGTTGGATCGTCTCGTCGGGGGCTTCCCGTCCCTTGGAGGGGTTTCCAAAGACGGGATCGCGAGCCTCGCAAAGTACCTGGCGAGACGCTTCGGCTGACGGCGTTTCAAGCAAGATAACCCGCATCACCAAGTTAAGGAGACCAGCATGGCAACGTATTCCGACGAGCGCGCAGCGCAGATACTCACCGCCCTTCTCAAGGAGCACGGCATCCGCAAGGTGATCGTGAGCCCGGGCTCGACCAACATAGAGTTCGTGTTCAACGTGCAGAACGACCCCTACTTCGAAGTCTACTCGTCCGCCGACGAGAGGTCCGCGGCCTACATCGCCTGCGGCATGGCGGCCTCGAGCGGCGAGCCGGTCGTTCTCAGCTGCACGGGGGCCACGGCGTCGCGCAACTACTACCCGGGGCTTACCGAGGCGTACTACCGTAAGCTGCCCGTCCTCGCCGTGACGTCCTCCCAGCTCGTCGGGCGCGTCGGGCGGATGATCCCCCAGGTCACGGATCGCTCCCGCCAGCCCGCCGACGTCGTCAGGAAAAGCGTGCACATCCCGGTCGTCGAAAGCGAAGAGGACGAGTGGTCCAGCAACCTGCTCATCAACGAGGCCATCATCGCGCTGCGGCAGGGTGGCGGCGGTCCGGTCCATATCGACCTGACGTCGGAGTACTACAAGAGCTTGTACGACGTGAAATCCATCAAGCCGGTGCGCCCGGTCAGGCTGTACGACGACGTGCGCGGCCTTCCGTCGATCCCGAAGGGCAGGACGGCCGTCTTCGTCGGCGCGCACCTTCCATGGACGGAGCGCCTGACAAACGCCGTCGAGGCCTTCTGCGATCGACACGACGCGGTTGTGCTCTGCGATCAGACGAGCAACTACTCAGGCGCCCACGCGGTCTACCCGCAGCTGGTCTGCGAGCAGTCCATGTACGACTTCCCTTTGCGGCATATGGACCTGCTGATCCATATCGGCGAGATCTCGGGGTCCTATCTGTCCGTAAGCCCGAAGAGCGTCTGGCGGGTCTCCCGCGACGGCAGGCTCGCGGACCCCTTTCATGCGCTGGAGGCGGTTTTCGAGATGGAGGAGGCGTCCTTCTTCGAAGCGCACGCCGGCGCCGAAGCCGTCGCCGAGGGCTCGCAGCCGACGTACCTCCAGCAATGGAGGGACGAGGTCGCTCGCATCGAGGGGAAGGTGCCCGATCTGCCGTTCTCCAACATCTGGGTGGCGCGCGAGTCGGCGGGGATGGTCCCCGAGGGCTCGGTCGTCCATTTCGGCATCCTGAATTCGTTGCGCGCGTGGAACCTCGCCCCGACCCCCGCGAACTGCAAGGGGTTCTGCAACACGGGCGGTTTCGGCATCGACGGATGCGTCTCGTCGCTCATCGGCTCGTCTTTGGCCCTTCCCGATGCCCTGCATTTCGGCATCGTGGGCGACCTCGCGTTCTTCTACGACCTCAACTCCCTCGGCAACAGGCATATCGGGAGCAACCTCAGGGTGATGCTGGTCAACAACGGATGCGGCACGGAGTTCAAGATGTACTCGCACACCGCCTTCCAGTTCGGCGAGGAGGCGGATGGCTTTATGGCCGCCGCCGGCCATTACGGGGCGCGCTCGCGTGACCTCGTGAAGGGCTACGCGACGGCGCTGGGGTTCGAGTACCTGTCCGCCGCTGGGAAAGACGACTTCGCCCGAGCCTCGCGGCGGTTCTTCGATCCGGAGCCGGCGGAGAGGCCGATGGTGCTCGAGATCTTCACCGATCCGGTCGACGAGAGCTCGGCGCTGCAGAAGATGCGCTCGCTGGGAAGCCCTGCGAAAGGCGCCATCAAGAACGTCGCCAAAGGAATCTTAGGCGAGTCGGGAACGAGGAAGCTCAAGAGCCTCTTCGGCAAGTAGCCCGCTGGTCGCTGAAAGTTGAATAGGTGGGGTGGTGTGCGGAGGAGCGAAGCGGATGACGAGGCGGCACAGCTTACTTGGGGATCGGGCGCGTCCGCGCCGAAAGCGGCGCGACTGCACGTCATTCCATAGGGAGGCTCGGCCGTGAGGCTTGTTGAAAGGGCGATATACCTTCCCGATTTCGATATAGACCAGAACGGCAACGTCGGGCATCTTGCTCGGCGGAACGTCGAGAAGAACCTGCTGACATTCGTTCTCTTTTACGACCAGCCGCGCCTTCAAAGCTCGGCCTTCTTGGGGGTCGGTGTCATGTACGATATAGGGCTAAGACGCCCTCGTGAGCATGGGCATCGAGCGACCCATCGAGTGCTACAAAGGCTATGCGGAAGGCAGGTTCTCCGTCCTCGACGGGTATGGGAGGGCGGGTAGCGCGGAGGCCTGCTCCGATGGGCCGAGGACATGCGGCGTTCGCGGTCCGGCGTAGATGCTCTCACCGTGTTTCGTTCGGTCTGCTTTCCCTCCAGCTTCAACCTATCGCGTCTTTGCCGTGTTGAGAAGCCTTCCTGCGACATCGAGGACATCCGACCAGGCAAGGTTCGAGGCATATTCGAACCTTGCTGCGTAGCTGTTCCAACGCTCCTCCATGGTTGCGCTTGCCCGAACTTCTTCGAAAACAAGATCGATCTCAGTTGAATCAGCGGTCGTATTCCTTTTCGCGCAGGTTCCGGAGAATGCGCGGCGCAAGACTGACGCATTGATGCAATCGGCTTTCGCTTTCCGAAGCACGTACAGGTCGTAGAGGTCGCGCATGCGGGTGTTGGCCACGCCTCTCGACACGACTGTCTCCAGCTTCTCGGCTAGTTGCGTTGGAGGTCTTTTAGCTGCTGGGCTGTCCGTATCATCAGATAAGCACCTCCAGGTAGCGATTCAAAACCGTTTCGACCGAAAACGCTCGCGCATAGCGCATCGGCAGAGGGGTATCCCTGCCCTTGCTGCGAACGTATGCTTTCAGCGCTCCTTGTAGGTCATGCGCTTCGACGAACCTGCGTTTGCGGACGATGTCGCATATGGTCCGTTCGGCATTGTACGTGCGCACTGTATGGCCGAAAGGCGTTTTCGCTTCGGCAAGACCCAGGGCGAGGAGGTCCGCTTTCACCTTGCTGATTTTCACTTCCTCGTTTGAAAGGTTGGAAGAGCTCGTCCCTGTCATTAGCGTGATGCTGTAGCGATCGGGCTCGTGGTCGGTGAGCTCGAGCAGGAATAGTGTCGACTCGTGAGAGAGCACGGAGTTGGGGTAACGTGTCTGCGGACGTACGTGCCGTCGTCCCATGCATCTTGGGTGCGATAGAGACCGAATGCGACCCGTTCCAAGCCGTTCGAGCGCACGTACTCGCTTCGATGCCAGGGTGGAAATCCGGTTGTAAGGGGTGATCGCTTTAATGCGGGCAACTGATCGATGGTGGGATAGGGTTCCTGATCGCATCCGTAAAAAATAACCTTATGGGGGGTCAATATTGCCTGCCATCAATCCTTTCACGGCTTTGAAAAGCCAGCGGCGCGAGCTAAAGACAATCGCGGACACTGGGATCTCCTACATCACCGAGAACGGGCGCAGGAAGTGCGCGTCCATGTCCGAGGGTGTTCTCCAGCAGCGAATAGACGACGTGGTGGAGGATGCGCTGCACGAGCAGCGCATGGGGGAGGCTCTTCGCCAGTCGCGACAGGATTTCGAGGAGGGGCGCTATTGTTCCTCGCGGGAAGACCTCGTGGATGCGGTGAGGAAGAAGCGGGCTGCTCGTGCCTAGGGTTGGGTATGCCGAGCGTTTCGTCTACGACCTCGCGTCGGTGACTTCGCCGAAGGTGGAGAACCGAATCCCGGAAAGGCCTTCGCCTTCTCGCAGGAACATGTATCCAAAATGTAGGGAATGTATTCCACAAAACCAATCATTTTTTGAAAAATGTGGATTACAATGGATGCAATAGCTGAAAGAAGGTGCGCGATGGGCTTGATCGAGAGAGTCGAGTATCTTGAATGGCTCGATGTTTGGAAAGAGAAGAAACTGGTCAAAGTGGTGTCCGGGGTGCGTCGCTGCGGGAAGTCCACCTTGTTCTCCATGTTCCGCGATCATTTGAAAGAGAGCGGAGTTGAGCAAAGCCAGATCATTGATATCAACTTTGAGAATCTCGATTACGAGCACCTTTCCGATTATCGTGCTCTGTACGATTACGTCAATGCGCGCCTCGATCCTCGCACGACGAACTACGTGTTCCTTGACGAGATCCAACATGTCGAACACTTTGAAAAAGCGGTCGATAGCCTGTTTGTGAAGGACAACGTTGACGTGTACGTGACAGGTTCGAACGCCTATTTCATGTCGGGCGAGCTGGCGACGTTGCTCTCGGGCCGTTATATCGAGCTGAAGATGCTGCCGCTGTCCTTCAAAGAGTTCTGCGCCATGAAAGAGAATGCAGGTCTATCCCGTAACAGGCTTTTCGGCGAGTACATCGCAAAGGGGTCATTTCCCTTCGTGTCCGACTTCAAGCTGGACAAGCAGCAAACCCAGGCATACCTGCGCGACCTGTACAACACGATCTTGCTCAATGACGTGGTTTCCCGACTGAAGGTGTCCGACGTTTCGACGCTTGAGAACGTTACCAAATTCTTGCTTCACAACATCGGGAACAGGGTGTCGGTTCGCAAGATTTCGGATACCCTCAAGTCGAGCGGTCGCGGTGCGGACGTGAAAACGGTTTCCAAATACCTCAGAGGGTTGACGGACAGCCTGGTTTTGTATTCTGCACCCCGTTTCAATTTGAAGGGGAAGCAGCTTCTTGCCACGAACGAAAAGTATTACGTGGTCGACATCGGGTTGCGAAACGCCCTGGTGAAGGGCAAGGACAGCGATATTGGGCATATCTTGGAGAACGTCGTGTATCTGGAGCTTCTGCGCCGGGGTTATGACGTGTATGTGGGCGAGCTCGAGAGCGGGGAAGTGGACTTCGTTGCCGTCAAGCCAGGCGAAACGGCGTATTACCAGGTTGCCGCCACCACGCTCGACGAGTCGACACTGGCGCGGGAGCTGGCGCCGTTCCGCAAGATCACCGACAATTATCCGAAGGTGCTGCTGACCTTGGACGAACTGTTCGGCGAAGCGGATTACGACGGGGTGCGCAAGAGAAACGTGCTCGACTGGCTGCTCGACTAGTCCGGATCCTGCCAATCCCCACCGCCTCCATGTGGATTTACCGCGCAATCGCTTCGAACGTCAAAGTTTTACTTGCGACATCATGAAGCTGGAGTATACTTACCCGCAACAAGTTCATAGACGAAATGCGTTGACGAGGACAGTAGGGACGAACCCATCTTCAGAGAGCCGGCGGATGCTGCGAGCCGGCGGTGGGCGGCCTGAACGCCACCTCCGAGCAGTTCGGCTCGAACGCGACGGCACGCAGCGGACGACCTCCGCGTGCAGCCGGGGCAAGTAGGCTGAACCGGCGACTCCGTTATCAGTCCGATCGAGAGCGACCGCGGCGCGCAGGGATGCGTGCAGCCGGGCGCATCTCCCTTCCTTCTGAGGTCCTGGTGCAGCTTGCTTGCAACGGGATTTTTTTATGCCACGAAACCGGCAACGCCAGGAAGGAAGGGATCGGACATGCAGCTACGCAGCGATGCCGTGCGATGCGGCACGGCGCGCGCCCCGCACCGCAGCCTGCTCAAGGCCGACGGCATCACCGACGAGGAGATGGAGCGGCCGCTCGTCGCCGTCTTCAACTCCCGCAACGACATCATCCCCGGCCACAACAACCTCGACAAGATCGCCGAAGCCGTGAAGGCGGGCATCTACATGGCCGGCGGCGTGCCGTTCGAGATATCCACCATCGGCGTGTGCGACGGCATCGCCATGAACCACGACGGCATGCACTACTCGCTCGTGTCGCGCGAAGCCATCGCCGACTCGCTGGAATGCGCGGTGCAGGGCCATGCCTTCGACGCGCTCGTGTGCATCCCGAACTGCGACAAGATCGTGCCGGGCATGCTGCTGGGCGCGCTGCGCGTGAACATCCCCACGGTGTTCGTGTCGGGCGGCCCCATGCTTCCCGGCAAGCAGCCGGGCGGGTGCGGGCCCACCACCGACCTCAACACGCTGTTCGACGGCGCGGCGCAGGTGATGAACGGCGACATGTCCGAGGCCGAGCTCAAGTACTACGAGGACACCGCGTGCCCCACCTGCGGCAGCTGTTCGGGCATGTTCACGGCGAACTCCATGAACTGCCTGTGCGAGGCCCTGGGCATCGCGCTTCCCGGCAACGGCACCGTGCCCGCGGTGTACTCCGAGCGCATCCGCTTGGCGAAGCATGCGGGCATGAAGGTGATGGAGCTGCTGGAGAAGGGCATCTGCGCGCGCGACATCGTGAGTGCTGCCGCCTTGCACAACGCCATGGAATGCGACATGGCCTTCGGCGGCTCCACGAACACGGTGCTGCACCTCACGGCCATCGCGCGCGAGGCGGGACACCCCATCACGATGGACGACTGGGACGCCGCGAGCGCGCGCACGCCGCACCTCGTGAAGCTGCAGCCCTCCGGCCCGCGCCCGCTGTCCGACCTGTACGAGGTCGGGGGCGTGCCCGTGGTCATGCACGAGCTGGCAGAGCTCGACCTGCTCGACCGCAGCGCCGTCACGTGCATGGGCACGCTCGACGAGTACCTGCAGGCCTGCACGAAACCGGCTGACGGCGAGGTGTGCCGCGCGCACGACAACCCCTTCTCCCCGTCAGGCGCGCTCAAGGTGCTGCACGGCAACATCGCGCCCGACGGCGCCATCGTGAAGAAGTCGGCCGTCGATCCGTCCATGCTCGTCCACACCGGCCCCGCGCGCTGCTTCGACAGCGAGGAGGAGGCCTGTGCGGCCATCAACGCCGGCAAGATCGCGGCAGGCGACGTGGTAGTCATCCGCTACGAGGGCCCCAAGGGCGGCCCGGGCATGCGCGAGATGCTGACGCCCACGTCCTCCATCGTGGGGATGGGTCTGTCCACCAGCGTGGCCCTGATCACCGACGGGCGCTTCTCGGGCGCCACGAAGGGCCCGGCTGTGGGGCACGTGAGCCCCGAGGCGGCGGCCGGCGGCCCCATCGCGCTCATCGAGGAAGGCGACCCGGTGACGGTCGATATCGAAGGCGGCGCGCTCACGCTGGGCGTGGACGACGCCGAACTGGAACGCCGTCGCGCGGCCTGGCGGCCGCCGGCGCCGAAGCACGACCACGGCGTGCTCGCGAAGTACGCGAAGCTCGTCTCGTCGGCAGACAAGGGGGCGTACGTATCATGACGAACGCACGGAGCACCGCAACCGACGGCCGCGCGCCGCGCCCGAACCAGGCGAACGCCACCGAGGCCGGCGCCCCGCGCGGCCTGGGCAGCAAGACGCCGAAGCAGGGCAAGACGATGAAGGGCGCCGAGGCCGTGGTGGCCTCGCTCGAAGCCGAGGGCGTCGACCTCGTGTTCGGCTATCCCGGCGGCCAAGCCATCAAAATATACGACGCGTTGTACGACTCGGACCAGATCAAGCACGTGCTGGCGCGCCACGAACAGGGCGCCGTGCACGAGGCCGACGGCTACGCGCGCGCCACGGGCAACGTGGGCGTGGTCATCGTCACCAGCGGCCCGGGCGCCACGAACACGGTGACGGGCATCGCGACGGCCTACATGGACAGCGTGCCGCTCGTGGTGATCACGGGCCAGGTGCCGCGCGGCGTCATCGGCACGGACTCGTTCCAGGAATCCGATATCGTGGGCATCACCATGCCGGTGGTGAAGCACAGCTACCTTTTGCAGTCCACCGACGAGTTGACGACTACGTTCCGCGAGGCGTTCCACATCGCCAAGACCGGCCGTCCCGGCCCCGTGCTCATCGACGTCCCGTCGGACCTGGCCAGCGAGCTCATGACGTTCGAGTACCCCGACGACGTGAACCTGCCGTCGTACAAGCCCACCTACCGCGGCAACGCCAAGCAGATCAAACAGGCCGTGTCCCGTATCAAGCAAGCAGAACGTCCCGTGCTGTACGTGGGCGGCGGCACCGTGTCCTCCGGCGCGTCCGAAGAGCTGAAGGCGCTGGCCGAGCTCATGCAGATTCCCGTGGTCACCACGCTCATGGGCAAGGGCGCGTTCCCCGCGTCCCACGAGCTGAACCTGGGGCCCGTCGGGATGCACGGCTCGAAGTACGCGAACCTCGCCATGACGGAAAGCGACCTTATCATCGCGGCGGGAGCGCGCTTCTCCGACCGCGTCACCGGCAAGCTGGACGAGTTCGCGCCGCACGCCGACGTCATCCACATCGACATCGACCCGGCCGAGATCGGCAAGGTGCGCGAGGTGCAGGTGCCCATCGTAGGCGACCTCAAGGGCGTGCTGGCCGGCATCGTGTCGACGTTGGAGAAGGAAGGCGCGCGCCCCGGCACGGGCACCTGGGTGGAGCAGATCTCCGCCTGGCGCACGCGCTACCCGTTCTACCATCCCGGCGTGGGGGACGACCCCGACGAGATCGTCCCCGAGGTGGTGCTGAAGAAGCTGTCGGAGTCGCTCGACCCTCAGAACAGCGTCGTCGTGACCGAGGTGGGGCAGCATCAGATGTGGGCGGCCCAGAGCGTGGACCGCGAGGCGCCGCGCAGCTTCCTGTCGTCGGGCGGCCTGGGCACGATGGGCTTCGGCTTCCCGGCCGCCATCGGCGCGGCCATCGGCTGTCCGGAGAAGCAGGTGGTGTGCGTGGCGGGCGACGGGTCGTTCCAGATGAACAGCCAGGAGATGGCCACGGCCAGCATCCACCGCGTGCCGGTGAAGGTGCTCATCCTGGACAACCGCTGCCTCGGCATGGTGCACCAGTGGCAGAAGCTGTTCTACGACGAGCGCTACTCCTCGACGCTGCTGGACGCCAGCCCCGACTTCGTGAAGCTGGCCGAAGCGTACGGCTGGCAGGGCGAGCGGGTGGAGAAGCCCGCTGACGTGGACGCGGCGCTGGCGCGCATGCTGGCGAGCGACGGGCCGTACCTGCTGGACGTGGCCATCTCGCGCGATCAGAACGTGTATCCCATGGTGGCGCCGGGCCGCGCGCTCGACGAGGTGATCGGCGCCATCGACGTGGCCGTGGGAGCCGTGCGCACCGACGTGCCCGAAGGCGACGAAGCCGATGGAAGCGACGTGGAGGGGAGCGACCGATGAAGCACATCCTGTCCGTTCTGGTGGAGAACAAGCCCGGCGTGCTGTCGCGCGTCACCGGCCTCATCTCGCGGCGCGGCTTCAACATCGAGTCGCTGTCGGTGGGCCCCACCGAAGATCCCACCATGTCGCGCGTCACGGCCATCGTGAAGGCCGACGACGTGGCCTACGAGCAGATCACGAAGCAGCTGCACAAGCTGATCAGCGTGCACAAGATCACCGACCTCACCAACGACGCGGCCATCGAGCGCGAGCTGGTGCTGTTCAAGGTGAACGCCCAGCCCGACCGTCGCAACGAGATCATCGAGATCGCCAACGTGTTCCGTGCGAAGATCGTGGACGTGGGCCGCAGCTCGCTGACCATCGAGGCCACGGGCGACGAGAGCAAGCTCAAGGGCATGGAGGACCTCTTCCGCGCCTACGGCATCAAGGAGATCACCCGCACCGGCAAAATCGCCATGTCCCGCAATTCGAAGGACGTGTGAGGCTCGCGCGGCGCATCCCGAACACCAGGTAACCTCAGCCAATAGAAAGGAAAAACGAACATGGCTGTCACGATCTATCACGAGAAAGACGCGAACCCCCAGCTCATCCAGGACAAGAAGGTGGCCATCATCGGCTACGGCAGCCAGGGCCACGCCCATGCGCTCAACCTGCTGGACTCGGGCGTGGACGTGCGCGTGGGCCTGCGCGAGGACTCGCGCTCGCGGGCCAAGGCCGAGGAGGCGGGCCTCAAGGTGATGAGCGTCGCCGACGCTGCCGAGGAAGCCGACTTCATCATGATCCTCACGCCCGACGAGACCCAGGCCGCCACGTACGAAGCGGACATCGCCCCGCATCTCAAGGCCGGCGACACGCTGGCGTTCGCGCACGGCTTCAACATCCACTTCGGCTACATCGAGCCGCCCGCGGAGGTCGACGTGGTCATGATCGCGCCGAAGGGCCCGGGCCACATGGTGCGCCGCGTGTTCACCGAAGGCGCGGGCGTGCCGTGCCTCATCTGCGTGAACCAGGACGCGTCGGGCCAGGCCAAGGATGTGGCGCTGTCGTACGCGTGGGGCATCGGCGGCGCGCGCGCCGGCGTCATCGAGACCACGTTCAAGAACGAGACCGAAACCGACCTGTTCGGCGAGCAGGCCGTGCTGTGCGGCGGCGTGACGGCGCTCATCAACGCCGGCTTCGAGACGCTGGTGGAGGCGGGCTATCCGCCCGAGATGGCCTACTTCGAGTGCTTCCACGAGATGAAGCTCATCGTGGACCTCATGTACGAGGGCGGCATGTCGAACATGCGCTACTCCATCTCGAACACGGCCGAGTACGGCGACTACTACGCCGGCCCGCAGGTGATTACCGACGAGACGAAAGCCGCGATGAAGACCGTGCTGGCGCGCATCCAGGACGGCAGCTTCGCCCACGAGTTCATGGAGGACTCGAAGAACGGCCAGAAGTGGCTCAAAGAGCAGCGCATGGAGCATGGCAACGCCCAGATCGAGGAAGTGGGCGCCAACATCCGCTCGATGTTCAGCTTCGTGAGGAGGTAGGACTGCGGTCCGTCGCCCGCGCAGACGGAGAAGCGCGGGCAGACGGGTTCGATTCGCCGGAGACGGCTTCGCACAAAGAAGGGGCCCGACGTTGAACTGCGCCCCGGTTCTTGGACAAGGAAAATAAAGGTGGCTATGCTGCTAAGG
>ERZ838516.2186-NODE-2186-length-21986-cov-3.173088_pt1 | contig 21986 bp, 14 predicted proteins | sample MGYA00519910_ERZ838516 | MGnify/ENA primary metagenome ERZ838516 (study PRJEB31850, sample SAMEA3708837) | human gut metagenome | biome: human gut; feature: human-associated habitat; material: faeces | place: China | collected 2014 ... | reverse complement strand
CCGCTTTTCACGGCTGGCAATAAGCAGCAGGGCCATGACGGCGGCGGCGCAGTTGACGCGCTGGTGCTTGCCCATGAGGGGAATCGTCGCCGTAATATCGCGGCCATACCGCTCTCTCACCGTCACCATCTGCCCGACGGCCGGATCGGCCGGCCCGGCGTTGCCTACGACGTCGAAGCTGCGGTCCAGAGCGTAGAGGCGGCTCTTCATTTCATAGGCCTTGCGGGCGATGACCGACAAGGCCGGTTCTTCCGCCGTCGTCACGACGGGCACGCCTTCCTTGATGATGCCGGCCTTCTGGACGGCGATTTCTTCTATCGTATTGCCGCAGTACTTCATGTGATCCATGGCCACGTTGGTAATGACCGACACTTCCGGCACGACGACGTTCGTCGAATCGAGAAGACCGCCTAAGCCCACCTCGACGACGGCGTATTCCACGCCGGCCTTGGCAAAGTGCCAGAACGCCGCCGCCGTAATCATTTCAAATTCCGTCGGCCGTTCCACGCCGTCGGCTACCATGGCTTCGACGGCCTGGGACACGACGGCTACGGCTTCGGCGAAGTCTGCCCGGCTGATGTCTTCCCCGTCGACATGGATTCGTTCCGTATAGTCTTCCAGATGAGGCGACGTGTACCGCCCCGTCCGGATACCGGCGCAGCGCAGGGCGCTGGCGATCATGGCTGTGACGGAGCCCTTGCCGTTCGTCCCCGTCACATGGATGGTCTTATATTTCGCCTGGGGATCGTCCAGGCGCTTCAGTAGCTCCCGAATGCGCCCGAGCCCCATTTGGATGCCGAATTGGCTGGCATGTTCCAAATAATATATCGCTTCTTCGTAGGTCATACTATGCCTTCTTTTAGAGTTTTGCCAAATCTTCCAGGCGCTTCGTGAGGGCGGCCATTTTTTCCGTGTAATCGGCTAATTTGGCCTTTTCCTTTTCTACGACGTCTGCCGGCGCCTTGGCTAAGAAGCCCTGGTTGGACAGCTTCTTGTTGAGGCGTTCGATTTCTTTGGCCATTTTTTCCTGTTCCTTGTGGACGCGGGCCGTTTCTTTTTCGACGTCGATCAAATCCTTGAGCTGGAGATATACTTCAATGCCCGGCACAACCGTTACGACGGCGTTTTCCGGCTTCGCTTCGCCCGGAGCCAGCAAGGTTACGTGGTCGGCGAAGGCCAGCGTATGGAAGTATGTTTCGTAGGTCTTCAAGGTCTTGGCCATATCGTCCGTCGCAGGAGCCATGATGACCGGAGCCTTCTTGCCCATGGGCACGTTCGATTCGGCGCGCATGTTGCGGATGCCCTTGATCGCTTCCATGAGCGTATTCATCGTCGCGGCGTCGGCGGCGAAATCCCACTGGGACTGAGCCTGCGGCCACGGCGCTACGATGAGGCTTTCCCCTTCGTGCGGCAGGTGCTGCCACAGGTGCTCCGTAACGAAGGGCATGAAGGGATGGAGCATTTCCAGCGTATGCGTCAGGACGTATACGAGGACATACTGTACAGTCCGCTTGCTCCGTTCGTCGTCGGACTTGTACAGGCGCTGCTTCGCCAGCTCGATGTACCAGTCGCAGTAAGAGTTCCAAATGAAGTTGTATACGGCATCGGCAGCGTCGCCCAATTCGAAGTTGTCGAAATCAGCCGTCACCTTGCGGACCGTGTCGTTGAAGGAGGTCAAAATCCAGCGGTCGGCCAGGGTCAAGTCCGCTTCTTCGGGCACGAAGGTTTCGTCGTAGTCCGTCAAGTTCATGATGACGAACTTGGAAGCGTTCCAAATCTTATTGGCAAAGTTGCGGTTTGCTTCGACCCGTTCCATGTAGAACCGCATGTCGTTGCCCGGCGTATTGCCCGTCACGAGGGTAAAGCGCAGGGCGTCGGCGCCGTACTCTTCGCATACGCCCAGGGGATCGATGCCGTTGCCCAGGGACTTGCTCATCTTGCGGCCCTGGCTGTCGCGGACGAGGCCGTGGATGAATACGTGGCGGAAGGGGACGTCCTTCATGAATTCGCAAGTCGTAAACATCATGCGGGCTACCCAGAAGAAGATGATGTCGTAGCCCGTAACGAGGACGCTCGTCGGGAAGAACTGCTTAATATCTTCCGTCGTGTCAGGCCAGCCCATCGTCGAGAAGGGCCACAGGGCGGAGCTGAACCACGTATCGAGGACGTCCGGGTCCTGATGGATGTGCTTGCTGTGGCAGTGCGGGCATTCCGTCAAATCGGTGCGGCTGACCGACGTTTCGCCGCAGTCGTCGCAGTACCAGGCCGGAATCTGATGGCCCCACCAGAGCTGACGGGAAATGCACCAGTCGTGGACGTCTTCCAGCCAGTGATTGTAGGTTTTGACGAAGCGGTCCGGCACGAACTGCGTTTCCTTGTCGGCAACGGCTTTCAAGGCAGCCGTCGTGAGGGGCTTCATCTTGACGAACCACTGTTTCGTCGAAAACGGTTCGACCGTCGTCTTGCAGCGCGAGCAGTGGCCGACGGCATGATTCAATTCTTCGACGTGATCCAGCAGGCCCAATTCTTCCAAATCGGCGACGACGGCCTTGCGGCAGTCTTCGCGGGTCATGCCTTCGTACTTCGCGCCGGCTTCGGCGTTCATCGTGCCGTCGAGGTTCATGATCATAATGGATTCCAGGTTGTGGCGCTGGCCCATTTCAAAGTCGTTCGGGTCGTGGGCCGGCGTAATTTTTACGGCGCCAGTACCGAATCCAATGTCGACGTAGTCGTCGGCAATGACTTCAACTTCGCGGTTTACGAGAGGGATAACGACCTTCTTGCCGATAAACCGCTTCATCCGTTCGTCTTCAGGGTTTACGGCGACGGCCGTATCGCCCATGATCGTTTCAGGACGGGTCGTGGCGATCATGATGTAGTCGTCTTCGCCGACGACGGGGTATTTGACATACCACAAATGGCCCTGTACGTCCGAATGGTCGACTTCAATGTCGCTCAAAGCCGTGTGGCAATGGGGGCACCAGTTCGTAATGCGCTGGCCCTGATAAATCAATCCTTTTTCATAGAGGGACACGAATACTTCGCGGACGGCGCGGGCGCAGACATCGTCCATCGTAAAGCGCTTGCGGCTCCAGTCGCACGACGAGCCGAGGCGGCGTACCTGCTGTTCGATGCGATTGCCGTACTGTTCCTTCCAGGCCCATACGCGTTTCAAAAATTCTTCGCGGCCAATGTCGTAGCGAGTCTTGCCTTCTTCTTTAGCCAGCTGCTGTTCTACCTTTACCTGCGTCGCAATGCCGGCATGGTCCGTTCCCGGAATCCAGGCCACGTTATAGCCTTCCATGCGCTTAAACCGGACGAGAATATCCTGCAGCGTATTGTCCAGGGCATGGCCCATGTGCAGCTGCCCCGTTACGTTCGGCGGCGGCATGACGATGCTGAAGGGCTTTCTCGACGGATCGGCGTCCTGATGAAAATACCCGTTTTGTTCCCAGAAATCATACCATTTCATTTCAATGTCGTTCGGCGAATATGTGCCTAAGCTTTCCTTATTCCACTTCATTGCAAACCCTCCTGTGACCATAAAAAAGAGCGCCCTTTCGCCCTAAGCTCTCTTAGGACGAAAGAACGCTGTATCTTCCGCGGTACCACCTAAATTGCCCCGGCTCGGCCGAAGCCCCTTCATCATGCAAATAACGGCTGCAATCCGGGCAGACCTTTCCTCCTGCCGGCTCACGGGTGACGCGCCGCCTTCGCTATGAATGCCTTCGCACCAATCCGGCACCTCTCTGCCATAGCGCCATGCAGCTTCTTCCGCTCATCGCTTTTGTGTTGGTACATATTGTAACAAGGTTATGACATCTTGTCAATGATTAAGGTTTTTATAATTTAAAAGATTTTTAATAATATTAATAGTCTATATATTTTTTATTCCATTACTTGTACTTTACTTTCGATAAAATCAATTTCTTCTTGATTTAATTTATATTTTTTATACAGCTGATTATCAATTTCCATAATCGAGGTGCCCCATTTAATATCTGACCTTTCTGTAAAATCTTGTAACGGAACTTTTTCCCATTTTGCAGGAGTATTATCTTGTGTAACTTTTAACACATTAAGCATTGCTCGTGCAAATTTAGTTTTTACATATTTAAAAGCGTTTGTAGCTTCTACTTGACTTTCAAAGTTTCCAATACCAATAAAAGTATATGTATAAGCTTCTTGGGGTCCTAATATTATTGGTTGACTTAAAGTTTCTCCAAATACCCCATTTCCAATTGATTTGGGAAGAATCACTTTCCATTTATCCAAGTTTTCACTTTCCTTATCAATAAATTTATTATTAGTATATCTAATGACCCTATTATTCTTTTTGACTCCGTATACAGTTATATCATGCACAGAAATCTTTTTTTCTGTAAATATACTTAGTTTATCAAAAATATTGCTTTGTAATCTTCTTTCACGACCATTGCTGCTTATAAAAGATTTAGCCCCAGGATAATCCTTATACAAAGCTAATAAATTCAACTTATTGCTAGTAAAAATTATATTACTCAATGGTTCATAATTTTTACTATGTATAACTTTATCAACAATTCCTTTTAATTTAGCATTAGGAATAAATAATTCAATTGCTTCAAATATCTTTGATTTATTATATAAAGTAATTGCAACCCCACCTTTTATATCTGTTCTTGGAAAAATTTTCGAACTATTAGGTTCAAACATCACCACTTGAAAATGTTTATTATGTAATATATCATTATTAAAACTACAAGGAGTATCCCCAGCATTAAATAAAAATCTAGCCGGAGTTATAAGGCTAACTTTATCTGCCAATTTAAAAGACGCTTCCATGAATAAATGATATATAGATTTATCACTAGTTCTTGTTCCTTTAGTTTGCATTTGGTAAGGCGGATTTCCAATTACAACATCAAATTTCACTTTTTTGCCAAACGCCCCTTTCATTAATTTAACACCATCGTTCATTCTATTGTCTAAATAATTTATTAAATTATCTATATATGCAATATTTACATCATATTCATGATATCCAACTAAAGTTCGTTTTGTAATCCATTTTGCCATAGGTGTTTTGGCAATAATAAAGATGTTATGTTTTAAAATATCTGCCCAAATTCTTTGTTCATCATGCAAATCAAATTTTCCCGCAGTTTCTTCATTTAATTGCTGGAAACGCAAATAATATAAACTGGTCGTAGCATATAGCGGATATAAGCCCGTTTTCGAATTAATCTCTAAGATGTGGGTTTTATCATAAAATACTTGATCCGTTAAATCAGTTTGAATCCAATGCTGTGCATCAACACCTTGTTTTGTTGTATGACGATACTCTTCATCATAAAAAGCTAATCCTCCAAAGGTTTTACCAAAATGAAGATTCACAACTCTCCACGGAGTCAGAACAGTTTCTTTATCGGGATTGCGAAATGTCCCAAAAATTTCAGCAAGAACTCTTGTCCTTTCTAAAGGATCTTCCCGGTCTAACTCTTTTACTTTGCGGCGAATAATATGGCCCGCTTCAATAAAAACTTCAGAATCATAATATTTTTTGAATTTCAAAAATAATTCTTTTGTAACTCCCTTAGGCATGAATTCATTCCATGATTGAGCATCAACTCGTTCTACGAAATCTTGAATAGTAATGTCATCTTCAAATTTAACATCTAATCCATAAATCATAAGAGGAAGACGAATAGAAATAGAACGTAATATAGAAATCATGATTTTGCGTTGCCTTTTCAACGCTTTCATTTTTTCTATTGCAGCTTTTTCTTCCGGACTTCGATCATTAAGCTGTTTTCGTTTTCCTTTTTCTGCATTTTCGTATTCTTCTTCACTAAGCCCCTGTTCATTAACATTAATTTGCATGGGACGCCGTTCTGCTTGCGTCGTTCCAACAACCGCTTTTAACTTATTAAAATCGTTTAAATCCGTTTCCCTTAGCATAAGTAGTTCGTCATTATAAAGGGAATCATCATCAAATCCAGCACGAACGGCTTTTTCTGCATATGCTTTTTTTAATTGCGTCAGCATTTCATCTACCTTATATTCTTTCATTCCATTACCAAATTCGCCAATAATAGGTAGAAAATTGAGCAATGTCCCCATTTCTTGTTTTTGTTCTTTTGAAATCCGTTTCCCTACACCTGTATGAAGACGCGAAGAATCTGCCATAACCGTTAATGCCCTGTCAGGTGCAAAATCAAAAATATAGCAGTTTGTCTTCATGCCCAGCTTTTCATGAGAAAATGGAGTTTGTGCCCGAAACGCCGCTTGAAGGTATTGCATGGAGCTATTCGTATTCGATAAAAAGATAACAGCAGTCCACTCTTTAACATTTATGCCTGTCGTCAATTTTCGTACTGTCAATGTAATGGTTTTTGTTGCTGAAGGATCGTCTGTAATAGCTTTTCGTACACGCTGCAAATCGTCTTCCGATGCATCTCCATCCGTATCGCCATTATCTACTGCATTAACAATCTTATACTCCATTCCAAAAACAGGATGTTGCTCCATTAATGCTTTTAAAGCTTTTGCTGCATTAATGCTAGGCAACAACCATAACGTATGCCGTAGTTCATTACGAAATTCTTTCGTAGAAAATGGATAGTGTGTTTTTTCACTAGGCTGTGTAATATTATCTAAGAATTGTCGTACTTTAGATTCGTATACAAATTTTCCATCATCATTAATTTTAAAAAATTCCCTAAAATTAAATGACTTTCCATCAATATCAATAAATCGATTGTCTTTAAATTGGTTCCGTATTTCAAAAGTAAACATATTTACTTTTGGCAATCCTTCATAAGGATTTTTTTCGCCAGGATGTTTTTCTTCCCAATTTACCTTGGCTTGCTGTTCCATAACATAATCCCAAGTATATACTTGATCTTCTTCATAATTATCCAACAAATTAAACGGTGTCCCTGATAATTCCAGTAACTTTGTCCTACCTTTCTTCACTACACCAGTAATAACTTGCTGAGCCAATTCGGTTTGTGTTCCTTCATGAGCTTCATCAATAACAACTAAATCCCACTCAATTTCAGCAACTAACTCGTTCTTGTCCGCTACAACGCCGCCAAAACTTTTCGACCCGCGCAAATCCTGCAAACTGGCAAAATAGATAAATGGCGTGTTAAGCTGAACCATTTTTTCTAATTTTTCTCCATTTTGCTTAGAACCGTAAACATAGCCTTCTTTAGCCATGTTCATCTTTTTGAAATCATCATACCAGCTATCATTAACAATAGGGCGATGCGTTATAATCAGAACGTGAGGAAACTTTTCTTCTTTAATTAGTTGCAAAGTTGATATAGTCTTACCAAATCGCATTTTAGCATTCCATAACATGCGATCTTTAGTTCTAAAAACTTTTCTAGTTTTTGCAATAGCATCTTTTTGTTCCGGACGTAATTTAATACCTGCATTAGATGTAGTTTGATTTGCATCAATAGCGTTTTTTCCCTCTTTGACCGCAGTAATTGCTGATTTTGCCGTTTCTAAATCGGTTTGATACCACTCGTTGCCTTCTGTTAATTTAGTCTTTTTCACATGTGAACGATTTAAAACAGCATGTACATCGTAATCCCTAAACCAAGTATTATCAGTTTTGCGATAAGCTAATTCCGCCCATTGCAATATATGCGGTACTCCAGCAGTCCGCATATATTGATTAATTCTAGCATCCGCAATTTTCCGCAAATCCGAACTGTTAGGTCGTCCATCAATTTCAAAACTTGTAATAGAGGCATCGCCAATTTTTTCTAAACCGTCATATTGAGGCCATTGCCTTTTCGAATTATCAGCAGTTTGAATGTATATCAATTTTTTCTCTGCCGTCTGGTATATTGAATCTTTTCCCTTTGGAACTCGATACGGAACATATTCGATAGCTATATTGCTATATTTCTGCACATACCAGTATAAAATTCTATGAATTTTTTCTAATGCTAAACTCCCCTCATCCTTAGAAATATCTTGCATCGTATGAGCTGTCAGATTACCTAATCCCTTAAGCTCATAAAATGAATCTATAATCCGATGGTCAATCGAGCACTGTTTTAAATATTTTAAGTTCATAGCAAATGTATTAGTACGAGAAATTCTAACATTTTCTTGATTTAAGACAAGAAGCACTATTTGTTCAGCAATTTTACGAATATTAATTAGTTCTTCTGAAAAAAGTCCCAATGTATACAATTTTTCTGTACGTATTGTTGTATTGTAAATATTTTTTAACTCATTGCTATTAGATAAAAAATCAAAACTACTTTCCAAATTATATTCCTCCCATCTATTAATTCTTCATTCTAATAGAGTTAAACTCAACACTTGTCTTAGAACGCCAATCCATAATCCGACATTGCAGTGGCATACGCTCTTCATTTTTTTGCTCAAATAAATTAGTCAGCTCATATTTTTCCGATTTTCCAAAAGGAACTGTCCCCGTCATGGCATCCATTTGCCAAATGTTCCACGAGATAACTCGTGCTATACCTCTCAATTCCTCAAAACTTGCTTCCCGTTTCCACCTATATTTTAAGTTATCCATAAAAGTATGTAATAAATTAATTCTCGCAATTAGCAAATTATCCCCTTGGAATTCATAGCCGTATACACTCTGGTACGCGCGTATAACCCATTTAAGCCATTCTCTTTCATCATGAGTGTTTTCATTTACTACTCTTAATTTTCTATCTAATAAACCAATACGTTCCGATACTTCAATTGATACTCCAGTCGTAGTATCATATGGACTTGCTAAGTACGGAGCTTCCCCACAAGTAATCTCTAACCGTTTGGAATCTACATATTGTTTCCAACTTTTATTCTTGGGAAATTTAACAATCTCTTTATTAGTTATCCAAGTTTTATCCTTTGCTATATTAAAAACGTTTTTTTCTCCAAACCACTCATTGTCAATGATATTATTTTGCAAATTACAAACCCAAGATGGCGTAAAAACTTCAGCACGTAATTGCGTTCTTTTTCTCTGCAATTCATTTGATTTTATAATACGTGGCTGAATAATATCCCCATGAAGACCACAAATAACAGACCAAGTAATTTCCTGATATTCATTAAAATCGGTTCCATAGGATTCATATTCAGTTGTCGCCCAAATAATATTTCGCCTTGTAGTTCTATCAAATAGTAATATTTGTATTATCTTTTTACTTAATTTACCAACAAATTGACTAATTAAATCGCAGGTGTCAATATATCCCATCAGTTGTTTCTCCATAATAAGATACCTTTAATAAGTTAATTATAACATCTTCATATTATCTATACCATAATTTCCCCAACTATCTTGATAAAGTACAATAAGTTTGGCAGAATAGAAAAAATCATTAATAAATTACTAGATTCTAAAGCAAAAAAATTGATCCAAGAAATTAGGTATATGTACAACTATCAACACTAAGTTTACCAGAACAGGCATTACTCTTAGAACTTCACATCATTTCTGAAAATATCACAAATAAAGATCTGTATAAGAAAAATAGCATATAAGAAATTCTTATCAGAATATATTGGGCTGAGGTATCTGTACAGTAGTGTTGAATATATTACGAAGTCACCATAGTACAGTAACATATATGAACACCAAATAACTAAGTATCTTTTTCAATTCGATAATAATTTTATCTCCTAATATACTTATCGCTTTTGCAACCACTAAACAAAATGAACCTCTTCTACAGTAATTATCCAAATACTACATTAGCTGGTTTCTTTAGGTATACATGCTAAATTTTATTTTAATCTTATCCGCCACTGCAAATGTTGATTTACCAAAATATTCAGCCCTATCTAATGCCTGTAAAATATATTTTCTCACATAATTTTCTTATGATTTTTACCTAAAATCACAGGATTCTTCTACTCTACTATTTTTAATGTCCATCCGATTTGTTTTAGTTTGTCTTGTGTTCTATTATTTACAAAATCTATCGGCATCGCAAGACAAACTAATGCTCTTGCACGTGTCATAGCCACATACTGACACTTTAATCTTTTTTGTTCTGCTAAACTACATTTAGCTCGCCACCACACAAATATTTTAATATTGATTTCATATTGTGTGTTCGTAAATATGTTTCTACAATTAAGGTCGCTAAATGCGTTCGTCCTTTTACAGAATGAATACTACCAAATTCTATATCGACAGAGCGATTTATTTGCAAGTTTTTATACAAATAATGATTTGGTAATAATTTAATATTTGATTCACTTTCTAAAATATTTTGAGTTTTATCTGCTTTTTTCCACTGAACAAATTCTTCTCCTTTCTCATAAGATGTGATGCCGTATAGCTCTAAGACTTGCTCTAAAATTTGTCTCACAGTATTCCATTCATTTTTGCTTATTTCCCCTTGGAATTTTGTCAATTCCATTAAGCTCTTCCTAAAAATACTTTTTTCTTCCTCAACTAAAAAATTCAGTAGGGCTGCTAATGTATTTTTCGTAGCAGCAATATAATTATGCTCTTTCGCCTTGTTTATTAATCTCCGAATTCCCTTACATATCCATTCAACTTGTATGGCTTTTTCACCAGTATTTTCAAACTCATTTATACCAATTCTGAAATACTCAATTAAATATTGATAAATGATTCTTTTATTTGTTTTCTTCGCCTCATAAGAATTCCAATAATCATAAATTCCCTTTGGAAATTGTCTTTCGGATGTTTCTTCTTTTTTATCATGAACCATTCCTACAACATGACATCCCTCTTTTTCGTATTTACATATTTCTTCATCTGTAAAAGTATCTAAAATAAGTTGTCCAAATTCTTCTATGACCCGTGAAGCCTTTTCTTTTTTTAACAAAAATATTGTATGCTTAATATTTTTATTTAAAAAATTGTTTTCTGTACCACTCATTTGTGCTTTTGATAAGGCAACAGTATTAGCTAACTTTGCTATTGAAGAATCAAACCGCTTGCTTTCACTTAGGACCAAAGCATTCTCCCTTGGAAAATTACACAATTCATCATTTGCTATTAAATTACTATAAATTGCTTGATTACTATCTCCATATCCCTGTCTAATACTTTTTGCACCATCATCACTAAAAGCCCTTTTTAGCAAATCCCATTGAAAAGCGTCCGTATCCTGTGCCTCGTCTATAAATAATATTGGAAATCGATGCTGGATAGAAGCAGAAATTTCCTTCCTTACTTCTAATGCATGCTTTGCATATAAAAGCATCTCTCCAAATGTAAAATAACCTTCCTGTTGAGTTTTTTCAATAATGGATAGAAGCGTTTCTTGTGTATCACCATTCTTTTCCCATTCAATAGAACCAATTGCCTCTTTGTACTCACAAATTGATTCATTTTTATGTTGACGATGCAAATAAATTCTTATATTATGCGGCAATAAATTCCATCGGTAAGTGCGCACAAAATCTGTATTGATTATGTTTATTTTATAGCCATTAGATCTTAGCCAGGGTAATACAATATATGTATCAAAAAAAGAATGTACCGTTCCTATAAAATGTGGATATGATAATAATTTCCGTCCGACTTCGCTATTTCCAAGTCTATCTTCAATCTCTTCTCGCGCTACATTTGTATGTGATAATACACATATACCCGAGTTTGAATATGTCCACTTTTTTGCAAGAATAGCTAACTTTGCTACTAATATAGTAGTTTTTCCACTTCCTGGAAATGCTTGTATATCTACAGAATCCATATTTTTGATCACGTTAATTCTGGATTTATCGAAATGGATTTTCCCTCCCATGGCCGATTCCACCCACTTTATATCATCATCAGTGATTTCAATATCTCCTAATTTTCTAATTTCCAACATTATCACCCCTTGGTAGCATATTCAATCGCATTAACCAAATAATCTGGTATTACTTTTTTAAGTTCATCCGCTTTTTCTGTATAGGCCTCTTCTAATGCAATTGCAAACTGTTGTGCAAAATCTGCTTTTGATGCTTTTTTTGAAGTAAAATAGCTATAAAAATAAGATGCCTTTTCTTCATTTGTTTGATATTTGTTTAAATCATTTACAAATTCCATTTCCTTACTTTTCCTATTTTTATCCACATAGCTAACCTTTATGAGAGAATTTATTAGTACCTCTTTCATATCTTTATTTTGCAAACCTTCATATGCTAAATCATACTCCAATGTCCAATGTTCAGCGATAAATGTACGCACTTTTTGACCATCAGCTCTCTCTTTTATCTTTTTCAAATGTGCTTTTGCTTCTTTTTCCGAAAAATCACTTTCCGCCCTCCATGCACGTTTTGCTTTTTCTGGCCAGGTTTTCGTATCCAATGTATATTTTTCGTTTATGCATATTCCTGGTGCACAATTTGGCATAATATCTCTATCTGTAATACATGCAACATTTATATCTAATAATTTACTTTGATCTTTTCTCTGAAATATTTTAGCATATCTCCTCAAACCAGTACTTCTTACATCAACAAGCGAAGTACCATAATCTGTAAAACTATATCCTAATAATTTAGCTATTGTAGGTAATAACAATGCCTCGCCAGGTCCTTCAACTATAATTACACTTCTGGCAAAAAATAAATTCGCTTTTGTAGCATCCAAATATTTCTCTAGGAAAAGATAATCATCTCTATCTAACTCTGTATATCCTTCTGCTAAAGAGTAGGCCTCCCCCGCTCTAACTATTATAATGTTTGATAATTTTACAACGGATGCCAATAACGGTGCATGCGTTGTTATTATCATTTGCCTATTTCCTCTTTCAGATTCATTTTCTAAAGATTGAATGAGTTTCAATTGCCTTTGCGCATGTATATGTGCTTCAGGTTCCTCAATAAGCAAAAAACATGATCTATTCTCCCTTTCAGCTTCTTTATGCAAAAGTAGCTCACAAGCCATGCTCATAATATTACTTGTGCCTAATCCAACTTTTCCACACATTTCATTAGTATTTTTATCTGCAACAAGATCTAATTTTTCTAATAAAGTCATTTCTTTTTGCAATTTATTTAAATTGGCTCCTGCTACTTCTAATCTTATTTCAATATTATCTTTTTTCAATAACATTTTTTCTTGTAATATTGCTGTCATTTCTTTATTGATTGAATCCAATGCAGGATGGTTTGCTAAAAGTTCATTTGATAAATCAGCAATGCCTGCTATTGATAGCTTATGAATATCATTTCCTTCTTGATATTTATCTTCTCCCTGATCTACAGTAGATACATGCTGCATAATTTGTGATAACCTTGAGCGTTTTCCAGATTGCATTTCACTATATGCATCTCGAAGAGCACGCAAATATGTAGTTCTTAACAATTCTTTTGCTTCTACTGATGGTGCTGCGCCGTTTCCATCTTTTCCTGTTGAAATATTAACTATTGGGCGTGGAGGTTTAAAAGATGTTAAATATTTACATCTCCAATATAAATATAAACAAGGAATTTTTTTATCCTCATCCTCATATGAAAGACATTCTAAAAACGCACCAGCTTCATCTTCATTTAAATCTTCAAATTTGCACTTTATTTCAATCTCCAAATTAACATCTTCTTTATAAAAATCTTCCTGACTAATTCGGTACCAGTTCATATCTGTAGTACCAAGAGCAATTTTAATTGCATCCATAATTGTCGATTTCCCAGAATCGTTTTCTCCAACAAGAACATTCAATCCTTTATTAAAAATGATAATATGCTCGTTTCCATCAAAACATCTAAAATTCTTAATTTTTAATAATGATAAATACATATTGAATTCCTCTCTAATTTTCTAACACTTCAGTCCTCTAACTTGTATTGCCATTAGCAACATAACTCCCTACCCAGATTCACTATTCGATACCTTTTAAAATTTCACCGTTCCTCAGAAAAATGATACTTCTCCACAATTTCTTACGAAATTCTGCATAGTCCGTGAAATTCGTCCATAAAGGTCACCGAACTAATATGCATTCTATCTCACAATTTTTGAACCTATCGGAATTATCACTTTCTATCCTCATTAGCATAATACAATTATAAACATCCTAGTTGATAATCACAAGCACTCCATTTATCTTAGAAAAAAAGAGTATATACCCAGCCTACACGGCTACGTATATACTCCTTTTTACGTTGCAATATATCAAACTTTTCCCTGCTTAAACAAGGTAATCATTTCCATGGTCAGGCTGGCCTGTTCCGGGTCGTCCGGCAGGTCGTGCCGTTCCACCCATTGTGCCGTGGCCAGTTCGTTGTGGTCGACGCGCAGGGTTTCGTCGCCATCCAGGTCGCAGAAAAAGCCGAATAAGAGGGTGTCGGTGAAGCACCAGGGCTGGCTCTTGTAGAAGCAGAGGTTCTTGACCTTGACGCCTACTTCCTCCATGACTTCGCGATGAACGGTCTGTTCAATCGTCTCGCCCACTTCGGCAAAGCCAGCGATAAGAGCGGCCCGAGTATATTCCCGGCCGGCGTAGGTCGATACGAGGAGCTTGTCTCCGTTGCGCACAGCAACGATGACAGCCGGGCAGATGCGCGGATAAATCATCGTATGGCAATGACCGCAGTACACCATGCGCTCGGCGTCGCTGTGGGCCATCGGACGGCCGCACTGGCCGCAGAAACGATGGTTGCTGTACCAGTTATGCAGAGACAGGCCGGCCACGCCGGCGAAGGCCTGAAAACGGGGCCGGGCGGCGCGCATGAAGTTGATGGATATATAGGCAAAGCCCTTGCCTTCAGGAATGTCTTCCAGGGCTAAAAAATAATTGATGTCATCTTCACGGAACAGCCAGCGAAAGCGTTCTGCCGGCACATCGGCCATATCGGCATAGGTCGGATAGGAAAAGGACTTGTCCTCTCCTTCCAGCCGCACTAAGACAGTCCTGCCCCGATAGGCGAGAATCACGCCGTCGTCCTGGACGGGGACAGGGCTGTATTCCGTATGGTATTGATGAGGCGCTATGTCTTGTATCATGGGAGAATCTGCGCTCCCTCATTCCAGCATTTCAAGATATGGCCTTCCGAGTCGATGCCCCGTATCTTGAATTCGTTCATCATAGCTTCCATAATCGCCTGTTCGTTTTCTACGGCAAAGGCGATGAGCGTCGAGCCGGAGCCGCTGATCGTCGCACCCAGAGCGCCGGCGTCTTCGGCTGCTTTCAGGACAGACTCTCCGCCGGGAATGAGGCCGATGCGGTACGGCACGTGGAGCTTATCCTGCAGGCCGTATTGCAGCCGGTCGTATTGCTTCGTGACGAGGGACGAGACGAGGAAGCTGACGCGGCTCACGTTGAACACGGCGTCCTTATAGGCGATTTCCTTAGGCAGAACGGCGCGGGCGTCTTCCGTAAAGACTTCCACGTCGGGAGATACGGTAATAAAGGATAAATCATCTCCGACAGGCACGACGTTGGTCATGGTCTGGCCGCCGTCCATAATAGAAATCGTCAGGCCTCCCAGCAAGGCCGGCGCGACGTTGTCCGGATGTCCTTCTATTTCCGTAGCCAGGGATAGCATGTCTTCCCTGCTCATCTTGGAGCCCGTCAAGGCGTCGCCGATGAGGATGCCGCCGATAATGGCCGACGAGCTGCTGCCCATGCCCCGTCCTGGCGGGATGCGGTTGACGAGCTTCACTGCGCCGCCTTTAGGCAGGGACTCGCCGTTGTACGCGGCGGCCCGTTCCATAGCCTGGCCGACCATATTATCGGCAAAGGTTTCGGGAATTTCACCCTTTCCCAAGCCTTCGATTTCTACGGAAATAAACTCTTTATCATCTTCTGTAAAATATATTTCGTTGAAATAGTTGAGAGCAATGCCGACGGCGTCGAATCCCGAACCGAGATTCGCCGACGTGGCCGGCACCTGCACGTGCAGTGTTCTTGTCGTCATAATTATACCTCGATAACGCGGATCGCGTTGGCAATCTTGCGGACGCAGGCCAGGTCTTCAATTTCCTTCAGGGACTGGTTAACCAAGCCAGCCGCCGAGCTGTCAATCAAGATGACGATTTCGGCGATTTCCGTCGTCTCATCTTTCTGGATCAAAGAGCGGATACTGATTTTATGCTGCGCCAGAACAGCGGAAATGCTGGACAATACGCCGGGCGCATTGTCTACGACCATGCGCAGGTAATAAGGTGCGCAAATCGAGTCCTGCGGCTTCAGCTTCGGGTCGTGCCATACGAAATCGCGGCTGCCCGTAATGTTGATGTTGCAGTGGAGAATGACGTTCATGACGTCGCTGACGACGGCGCTGGCCGTCGGAAGGGATCCTGCGCCCTGACCATAGAACATGACGTCGCCTACGCAGTTACCGCGGACGTATACGGCATTGTACGCACCGCCGACGTTGGCCAGCGGGTGTCCCTTGCGGATAAAGGCCGGATGGACGTTCAAGGATATGCCGTCCCCATCCTGGCGGGCGATAGCCAGCAGCTTAATGACGTAGCCCATTTCCCGGGCATGCTGAATGTCTTCCTGGGCGATGTTTTCAATCCCTTCGACAGATACGTCATTAAAGGTAAGAGCCGAATGGAAGCCCAGCGTGGCCAATATGGCGATTTTACGTCCTGCGTCGTAGCCGCTGACGTCGTTCGTCGGATCCGCTTCGGCATAGCCCTTTTCCTGAGCTTCCTTCAGCGCCGTTTCATAGGACATGCCCGTATCGGTCATATTCGACAAAATATAGTTTGTCGTGCCGTTCATGATGCCGATGATTTCTTCCATCGTATTGCTGTTGAGAGAGGAGTACATAGGCCGCACGATGGGAATCCCGCCGGCGACGCTGGCTTCAAACTGGAAGTCTACGTTGCATTCCTTAGCCATCTTCAGCAAAGGCATACCGTAATCGGCAATGAGGTCCTTGTTGGCGCTGACTACGCTCTTGCCTTTTTTGAAGCACTGCTCAATGCAGTCCTTGGCAAAATCGGCGCTGCCCATGACTTCAACGACAATCTCTATTTCGTCATCGTTGACGATATCGGCAAAGTCCGTCGTAAGCAAAATATCGTCAGGCAATTCCATCTGTTCATATTTCGGCATATCCCGAATCAAGACGCGCTTAATCGTAATTTCCGTATCGAGCTGTTCTTCAATCAGCGGGCCGTTCATGGCCAGCAAATCGATGACGCCTTTTCCAACGGTACCGCACCCCAATAATGCAATCGACACTTTTTTCATAATAATCCCCCTTCTGAATCTTGTCTATATTCTCACGCCTGGCCGATGATTTCTACCTTGCGGACGCCGGACAGATCTTCCAGCCGTTTAATCAAATCATCGACGGCAATGGTCATTTCCTTCGTTTCAATGGAAATGCTGACATCGGCAATACCCTGCAGCGGAATGCCCTGATTTATCGTCAGGATACTGCAGTTGCTTTCCGCTACGGCATTTAATATCTGCGACAACTCGCCTGGCTTGTCCAATACCATAAGAGAAATCGTCACGACGCGCCCTTGTGTTACATCGTGGAAGGGAAAGACGTAATCCTTATACTTATAGTAGGCGCTGCGGCTCAAGTCCATAAGGCGCACCGCTTCGTTGATCGTCGTCTTCTGATTATGCTTTAAAAACTCTTTTACCCGAATCGTCTTCTTAATTGCTTCGGGAAGAATATCTTCTCGTACTAAGTAAAATTTGTAGTCTTTTTCTTCCTTCATGTCTGTTTCCTCCCTGCAAAATAGAAATACGTCTGCTGCAGCCCCTCAAGCAGCTTAGTCGCCGGACGCCAGCGCAGTGTCTGCTTCGCCAATGCATTATCCAGAGCTGAGCGGTAAATATCGCCGCTGCGGGCCTCTGCATAGGAAACGGGCACGGCTGTCTGGGAAAAATAAAACAGGATTTCCTTCAGCGCGTTAACCGTCGTTTCGATGTTGGTGCTAATATTATAGATTCCCGACGGCGCCTTTTCATCCATGGCGGCCATGTTGGCCCGGACGACGTCTTTGACATAAATAAAATCGCGGGACTGGTCGCCGTCGCCGAATATGGTAATCTCCCGGCCTTCTGCAATAGCGTCGGAAAAGATATAGACGACGCCGCCTTCGCCGTGGCTGCCCTGCCGTTCGCCGTAGACGTTGGAGTAGCGCAGAATTGCATAGGAAAGGCCGAACACGTCATGGTACATTTGAATATACTTTTCAGCCGTCACCTTCGTCAAACCATAAAAGGATGTTGGCTGAAGGGGCGCGTTTTCTGCCAGCGGCACCTGCACATTGTCCCCATATACGGCAGCCGAAGAAGAAAAGAGAAATTTTTTCACGCCAAACTGCCGGCATAGCTCCAATACATTCAACAGCCCCATGATGTTGAGTTCTGCATCCTCACGGGGGTGTTCCATCGAATAGGGCACCAAGGTCTGCGCTGCTTCATGAAAGACGATGTCAAAAGCACCGTCTGCAAAAATACGGGCCAGCTCGTCCTTCTGTAATATATCCATTTCATAAAATACGGCCTGGTCATGGACGTGTTCCCGGCAGCCGGTACTCAAGTTGTCTACTACGACGACATGATGACCGGCTTCGACGAGACCGTCAACCAGATGAGAGCCAATAAATCCGGCTCCGCCTGTTACTAATATGTTCAATATATGTCACTCCCTGTACTGCATTTACGGCAGCTGGCCGTAATGGATTGGTTCTATATTCTGCTCTTTCATGAGCTGCCGTATGCGCGGCGAGATTAACGCATGAAATTCCTCTTCCCAATGATACCCCCAGGAAAAGGATTTGGAAAGAACGGCCGTGCTCCGCCCCGGATGCATCATGATTTCATGGACGCCGAAAGGCATATGCCGCAGGATATGCGCTAAGTTCGCCTCGGTCATATGGCCGCCGTCGACCATGCCCCAAAAATAGTCCGTCGTCGTAAACCGAAGACGCTTGACATCGGACATGGCTTTTCTCGCCAAATACGTCAAACCGTCCCGCCCCATGACGCGGCCCGGACTCGCCGCCATGACTTTAAACGAATAGGATTCCTTCGGAATGCGGAGACGATGGAGGCCGTATTTTTTCATCAAAGCCTGCACGATCTTCCACACCGGCGGCAGCATATGCATGTGCTGATGGCTGTCGACGTGGGTAACGTTCAGGCCGGCGCTCATGATTTTTTCCATCTGCGCATCCAGCTCCCGATATACCTGCTCGAAGTCTATCCGGCCCGTCCACATACGCTTTACGAGAGGGACGTAGCTTTCCGGCAGCAATCCGTTGTCGTCGACTAAGGTCGGAACTTCTTTCGGCGATAACACCGGCGGCAAGGCGCCGACAAGGCACAAATGAATGCCGACGCCAAGCCCGGGATATTGCCGCGCCAACGCGGCGGCCTCGTCGAAGGCCGGCCCCGAAGCCAGGAGCGACGTGCTCCGCAGCAATCCCTTTTCATGGGCTTCTATGACGGCCCTGTTTACTTCCGTATGAATGCCGAAATCATCGGCGTTGATAATTACTCTGTTCATCTCAGGTCACCGTAAAAAATCGAAATTTTTAAAATTCAATTTCCCTACGCTGGACAATTCACCGTCGCCGTAAGTCTTTCGGAAGGCGGCAATAGCCGAAGCGATACCCATATAGGCTCCCTTAGGAAAGGTCATGCCGTACTGCCGGGCCAGGATAGATGCCGCCGCGACGGCCGTATCCCGTTCGCCCTTCGTAACCTGGATGATTTGATGTGACGATGCTTCGTCTTGCAGTTCAGCTAAAACATATTCCTCTTTACCGAACTTATCGACTATTATACATGGACATTCGTATTTTGACAATAGTACACGTATGTTATGTCCATGTATACTGCCCAGGAGATGGTTTAAATTTTTTCGTCTTTGCTTAAAGGCCTGGTACCGGGCATTATATTCCTCCGGCATGAGAACGGAGACGACGCAGCGGTCTCCCAGCATCTCCCGTATCTCTGCAGCCAGACGGGCAATCGCATCGTCCGTCAGCATCTTGCTGTCGCAGACGCCGAGACGGCGGAGCGGCGCTTCTTCATCGGCCTGAATCAGGCAGGCCGCCGCGACCAGCGGTCCGAATACGTCGCCCTTCCCCGATTCGTCGCAGCCCATCCAGCAGGAAATTCCCTGCGGATGCAGCCCCGCCGAGCCGCCCTGAGGAGCTGCGGCGGGAAGGGCCGCCCTTTCGCCCGTCGCCAGAGCCGTTAAGGTCTGTTTCAGCGCTCCGTCCTTTCCCTGCACGACGACGGACAGGCCCTTTTTACCGTAGTAAAAATTGACCGTCCCTTCGGCTGTACCCTGGGCGCAGACGACTTGATGCCCATAATTTATATCCTTTTCCCGCACGCAGCGAATCTGCGCCGCAGCGAGCTTGCGTTTAAAATCTTCAACAATTGGTTGCAGTTTTACATCCATATAGTCTATACGCCTCTTCCTTCGCCTTTCGCTGCCATTCCTTCAGCGCCGTCCCAGTCCGCGCGGCAGCGGCACGGCAGTCGTCGTATTCGGCGGAAATATTCGTAACCTTTCCGTCGTAAGAGCTTATCTTGCAGCGAATCTGTTCGCCGTCTACGCAGACCGTCTCGATTTCCCGGCTGCAAATCCTGCGCCGGACAGGAAAATACCGGATACCGATGGACGTCGTTTCAGCAAATATAATGGCCGCGGCATTCTCTACCAGTTCCTCCGGACACAATACGCACAGCATAGAGGCCATGCGGCATTTTTTCATCATCATGGGAATAGCCCACACATCGTTGACGCCCAAGTCCAGCAGCTTTTGAAATACGTATTCCATGTTCTGCGGATTCATATCGTCAATATTGGCTTCTATTTGCCACAACGTTTCCATGACCTCACCTCATCCGATTGATCATATCGGCCATGCGGCCGGCGCCGAAACCGTTGTCGATATTGACGACGGACACGCCGGCGGCGCAACTGTTCAGCATGGCCAGCAAAGCCGACAAGCCGTGAAAATTAGCGCCGTAGCCGATGCTCGTCGGCACGGCGACGACCGGTTTGTCTACGAGGCCGCCGACGACGCTGGCCAAGGCCCCTTCCATACCAGCAACGACGACGCAGACGTTGGCCCGGCGGATCTCTTCGCTGCGATTCAGCAGGCGGTGCAGGCCGGCAACGCCGACGTCGTAAATGCGCTCTACCTTATTTCCCATGATTTCCGCCGTCAACGCCGCTTCTTCGGCCACAGGAATATCGCTGGTACCGGCGGTGATGACGGCGATGACCCGGTCGCCGTTGACGACGGTTTTATCTTTAAACTGGTAGACCATGCGGGCCAGTTCGTCGTACTGCGCGTCAGGGATTTCCGGCGCAAGCTTGTCATACACGTCTTTGGAAGCCCGCGTGCCAATGACGTTATCATACTGCTTCATGAGAACGCGCAGAATCTGCACCGACTGTCCGACAGTCTTGCCGGCACAGTAGACGACCTCCGGAAAACCGCACCGCTTCTGGCGCTGTAAATCCAAATTGGCAAAGCCTAAATCCAGGACAGACGGCTCATCGCTTCGAAGAGCCGCGGCGGCTTCGTCCAGCGACAGGGCGCCGTCCTTATATTGCTGCAAAATCATTTTGATATCGGTCATAACACTACTCCTTAAATCCATTCGCTTCCCAGGCCTTGTACAGGACGATGCCTACCGACATGGACAGGTTCAGAGACTCCGTATTGCTGCGCATGGGAATGGTCAGCACGTCGCGGCACTGCTTCAAAAGTCCTTCGGACAGGCCGTTTCCTTCGTTGCCGAAGGCCAATACTACCGGCTGGCCGTAGGCGGCTTTTTCATAAGATATGGTCCCCTGCGGCGCCGTACCGAATAAGGCCCGCCCGTTTCGCCGGCAAAAGGCCAGCAGCTGTTCTTCATCTACATCCTGCACGATGGGAAGCTTAAATATAGCGCCCATAGCGCTGCGTATGGTCTTATCATTGTACACGTCGACGCTGCCTTCGCTCAGCAAAATCGCCGCAGCGTTCGCCGCAGCCGCCGTCCGGATGATCGTCCCTAAATTTCCCGGGTCTTGGACGGCCTGCAAATACACGACGG
>ERZ838516.2183-NODE-2183-length-21990-cov-4.117985_pt1 | contig 21990 bp, 19 predicted proteins | sample MGYA00519910_ERZ838516 | MGnify/ENA primary metagenome ERZ838516 (study PRJEB31850, sample SAMEA3708837) | human gut metagenome | biome: human gut; feature: human-associated habitat; material: faeces | place: China | collected 2014 ... | reverse complement strand
TGGCTACTCGGGAAGTAGCGTATTCTTTCATGCCGCGAATGTAGTAAAAAATAACTAAAAACAAGCGAATAGATCCGCTTGTTTTCTCATTCTAGGCGTTTGATCCTCTCTATTCTTTGATTTTCCCATTTTATCCTAAACGTATAGACATGGTGACGCGGGTGAAACGACCCCTTGTTCCCGGTATCATTCCACCATGCCTCATAACCTGTGTGTATCCCTGTAGAGACGGGGCGTGCCCCGTCTCATCTCCTCAAAATGGTATTTAAATTACCGTCAGACGATGGGAGACGGAGCGTGCTCCGTCTCTACAACTGGGTAATTTTCCCCTCCTTTTACGCTACTTCCCGAGTAGCTAAATATTCACTAGGTATGGTAATTTTCAGAAATGCCATATTTGAAAACTTAAAGTGCTGTGTGTTAGGCGTAAATAGGGTACGCTTGGCAGGGCTTTGAATTGTCGTTTAATCAGAGGGGAACTCCTCGTATATCTTAGGGAAAAGAGAATCATGCCGACGCGTATTTTGAGAAACGATTGCCCGAAGGGGGGCTTGACACAGGCCGGCAAGCGTCATGACTTGAAAGCCGTGCGCTGGTACGTGCTCACGCTTCCTACCGCCGCGGGTGGACGGCGTGACCGGATCAGCCCCTCCAAAGGTTTGGACGTGGAGCTTTCCCGGCGGGAACGTCGGGGAGAGGCTCTTTTCGAGTATTTCGCCCCCTCGTACGTGGAGGTGCGAAAGGTGGGTGGCAAGCTGGTCAACACGAGGCGACCTTTGCTGTTCAACTACGTGTTTATCCGTTCTTCGGTAGAGGAAATCTTCCGCATGAAGCAGGCACTCCCCTTGTATAATTTCCTTCCCCGTGTCTCTTCCGGGAGTACGACCTATTTCCCGCACCTCTTGGATCAGGAGATGGCGAATTTGCGCTGGGTGGCGGAGGCTTACTCCAACGAGCTCCCGGTGTACGTGCCGGAGAGTACCCGCTTGTTGAAGGGGGATCGGGTACGCATCACGTCCGGTTATTTTACCGGGATGGAGGCCGAGGTGGTGATCCAGCCGGGCGGCGGTCATAAGGAGGTGATGGCGCGCATACTGGATTGCATGTGGGTACCCTTGTTCGAGGTAAAGGCGGGTGAGTACGAGTTGATCGAGTTGAACACGAAGAGCAAGCACGTTTATACCCATCTGGACAACGACCGCCTGTCGGAGGGCCTGCACGAGGCCTTGGGACGTTACCATGCTTCCGGCAGTGTCTGCGAGGAGGATCGACGATTGGCCGGCGAGGTACTGCGGGGGTATGCCTCTTTGCGTGCGGAGACAGACGTGATGCGCTGCAAGCTGTGCGCGTTGCTCCTCCCGACCTATAAGCTGTCGGGCGATGAGGAGGCTTTCGTTCGCTTGCACGACACGATGCGCGGCTTATTGCCTGTCGTGAAAGCACCGCAATCCCGTGCCCTGTTGCTGGTCACCTTGTACGGCTGTACGGATAACGCTCTCTACCGTCGCATGGCACACGAGCTAGTGGATCCTTGGCAAGTCGATCCCTCGCCTAAGAAAAGTAAATTATCCTTGATCCACCGGCTGGGCGACTATGATAGATGGCTGGGCCACGAATCAGTTGACAGTTGAGAAGTGGCAGTTGACAGTTTAAATCATAATCCAAAATTCATAATTCAAATTTGATGTCTACCCTTCCTTCCGGCGTTCGTTTGGTGGCGTTGCTGAACGACCATTTGTGCGAGATCATGGAACGTGAGCGTGCGAACCATACCTCCATGCACCTATATTGTACGGGGCCTTACTGGGTTGCCTTCGAGCGTTCGGCCTATCAGTTGCGTCGTGCGTTCCCGGACAGCGAGACCACGCCGATGCGCCTGTTCGGGTATCCGTTTCCGGTCGTGATGGTGTCCGTAACGGATCGCTCGCTGCGTTCGTACGCCCGCAAGCATATCTTGCGGATAGACGAGCCGGATTATAAGCGATTGACCGTCCCCGTTTTCCCCGCGGAAGATTACCGGTCGTGGCACGACCGGGAGGTATCGGGACTGCCGTATCCCCACACGTACGGATTTCAGAGAAATTAATACGATTATCACATATGTACCGACAACAATTCTTTCCCCGTCTGGGTGATTACATCGACACGCTGCTGAAAGTCACCAAGCTGACCAAATCCATCGTCTGCGTAACCGGAGGTATGGGCGGCAGTACCTATAACGCTTTAAAAAAGGTATAGACATGCATTTCAGCATCTATGTCCGTCTGTTGGACCTCCTTTGGGAACATCTGGATGACGAGGATCGGTTCCGCCGACTGGCCCATGAAGCCGTGGAGCGGTATATCGCTTACATGCGGGGGAAGATGGATGAAAGAAAGAAATAATCTTATACGTTAGGATCATGCAAACATCTTTGTTTCTATTATTCGGTTTCCTGTTTGCCGTATCGCTCGGCATGGTGATCATCCCGAGGATCTTGGTGATTTCCCATAAGAAACGACTCTATGATGTCCCGGACGCCCGTAAGGTGCATACGATGCCGGTTCCTCGTCTGGGTGGGCTGTCCTTTTTTCCGGTGATCCTGATGTCGATGTTCTTGGTGATCGGTTTTCGTCTGTACTTTTGGGATGTGAACGTGTCCGGCTTGTCATTCAATATGCTTTATGAGTACCTGTTCCTGTTCGTGGGCATGACGCTGCTTTATCTGGTGGGTGTTTGCGACGATCTGGTCGGTGTAGGCTACCGCTATAAGTTCGCCGTGCAGATCGCTGCGGCGTTGCTGCTGGTGCTATCCGGCAACTGGTTCGACTCGTTTGGTGGCTTGTTCGGTATTTACTCGGTGCCGGTTTGGGTAGGGGTGCCGTTCACGGTGTTTATCGTGGTATATATAACAAATGCCATTAACTTGATTGATGGTATCGACGGCCTGGCCTCGGGCCTGTGTTGTATCGCCTTGTCGGTCTTGAGCGTGATATTCTTTCTTCGTGGGCAGTATGTTTACGCCTTGTTGGCGATCTGTACGCTGGGTATCCTTATGCCCTTTTGGTGCTACAACGTGTTCGGTAACGCCAACCGTGGACATAAGCTTTTCATGGGGGATGCCGGCAGCCTTACGCTGGGCTACGTGATCAGTTTCCTGATCATTCACATGAGCGTGACGAACGAGGTCTCTCCGACATTGTCCAACCCGTACATGGTGATCGCTTTCTCTACGGTGCTGGTTCCGCTGTTGGACGTGATCCGTGTGGTCTTGCATCGCCTGCGTGAGCACAAGAATCCGTTTTTGTCGGATAAGAATCACTTTCATCATAAGTTGTTGCGCACGGGGATGCGGGTGCGGATGGTGATGGTGACGATCCTTGGGATAGCGTTGTCTTTTATCGGATTGAACGCATGGTTGGCATGGTGGATGAATATTACCTTCTTGTTGGCTATAAACTTGATTTTATGGTCGTTGCTACATTTGACGATTAATTGTTTTATCGCGAAAACACCTGTGTAGAAACGATGATCTGTAAAAAACAAGGTGAAATTCGTTGAATCCGGGAAAAATTGAATCTTTGAGGTTCAAGACTAAATAGGCGATACGATGATGGGACAAGAACGATTATATCCGATAGGCATCCAGACCTTCTCTGAAATCCGGGAGGGGAATTACCTGTATGTAGACAAGACGGAACTGGTCTACCGAATGACCCATTCCGCCTCGAAATATCAATTCTTGAGCCGTCCCCGCCGTTTTGGAAAATCCTTGCTGACCAGTACGCTGCGCAGCTACTTCGAGGGACGTAAGGAACTGTTCGAAGGGCTGGCGATGGAACGGCTGGAAAAGGAATGGACGAGCTATCCGGTGCTTCACTTCGACATGAGCACGGCGAAGCATATGGATCAGGAACGTTTGTTGAGTGAATTGGAACGGAAACTATCCGGTTACGAGGAAATATACGGACGCGATGAGAGCGCGGTCTATACCAACCAGCGTCTGGAGAGCCTGATCAAACGTGCCTACGCCCAGACCGGACAGAAGGTGGTTGTCTTGATTGATGAGTACGACGCTCCGCTCTTGGATGTGGTACACGAGGAGAGGGATCTTCCCGTATTGCGCGACGTGATGCGCAATTTCTACAGTCCGTTGAAGGCGTGTGATCCTTACTTGCGCTTCGTGTTCATCACCGGTATCACGAAATTCTCACAGTTGAGCATATTCAGCGAGCTGAACAATATTGAGAACATCAGCATGGACGAGGCTTATGCCTCGCTTTGCGGCATCTCGGAAGAGGAATTGCGCGGTCAGATGGGTGCGGATATCGATTTGCTGGCAGGGAAGCTGGGGATATCCGGAGAGGAGGCTTTTCTTCGCCTGAAAGATAATTATGACGGTTATCATTTCACGTGGCCGTCATCCGATATTTATAATCCGTTCAGTTTGCTTACCGCCTTGAGCAAGGGAAAAATCAGTTCCTATTGGTTTGATAGTGGTACACCTACCTATTTGATCGAGATGTTGGATAAGTATCACGTGGAACCCCAGCAAATAGGCGCACGCAAAGTGTTGGCGGAGTCGTTTGACGCCCCCACGGAACGGATGCTCGATATTACGCCCTTGCTCTATCAGAGTGGTTACGTCACGATAAAGGGCTATTCCCCGCTCACGAATTTGTACACGCTCGATATCCCCAACAAGGAGGTACGTATGGGATTGTTGAAGAGCTTGCTTCCCGGTTTTTTGCATCAATATACCGCGGATGGGCTTACCACGGTAGCCCTTCTTTTCGAGGCGATCGCAGGAGAGCGGATGGATGATGCGTTGCGTTTGTTGCAGACCTTCCTGTCCACCATCCCTCAATGTGACAATACGGATTACGAGGGTCATTACCAGTCGTTGCTTTATACGATCTTCAGCCTGCTTGGAATGTATGTGGACGTGGAAGTCCGTACCCCCCAAGGCCGTGTGGACATGGTGATGCGCACCACGACAACACTTTATGTCGTGGAATTGAAGTTGAATAGGACCGCGGATATAGCCTTTGATCAAATCAACTTGAAAAATTATCCGGAGCGTTTCGCTCTTTGCGGGTTACCGGTGGTGAAGGTTGGGATTAATTTCAGCACGGAGACACGGACGATCGAGGGATGGAAGATTGAATATTAAGTTCTATCTGGAACTTCATCGGAACTTTTTTTTAAAATATCTTTAACGGGTGCAGGGATTATGTTAACATGGTTCCTGACAAAATCACTTTGGTTACGAGCCAATGTTAATTTCAAAACTAATTATTTAACAAAACTCGGTTTAGGGCACTGAAAAGTGCCCTTTCAAAGGGGTATGCCCTAAATTGAGTGCTTACAAAAAAACGAGCCATTTTTATACTATCTTGACCAAAGCCTCTTGATACGATGCCTTTGCTCGAAAATTCAAATCGGGTAAAAATGAATCCTTTCTTATGTCAGTTTCGTCAGTGAACAATAAACGGATCGCTAAGAATACGCTGTTCCTCTACTTCCGCCAGATATTGGTGATGGCGGTAAGTTTGTATACGGTACGGGTGGTACTGGAGGTATTGGGCGAGGAGGATTATGGCATCTACAACGTGGTAGGTGGATTTGTGGCGCTGTTCAACATTTTGTCGGGTGCCTTGTCGGTGGCTATCGGCCGTTTCATTACCTACGAGATGGGGCAGCCGGATGCCACTACCTTGCGGTTGCGGCGCATTTTCTCATCCTCCTTGTTGATACAGATAGCCATGGGGCTTGTCATCTCCTTGCTGATAGGCACGTTCGGGGTTTGGTTCGTGGCGCATAAGATGGTCATACCGTCCGACCGCCTCGGCGTGACGTTTTATGTGTTGGGGTTCTCCGTGTTGAGCTTTTTCATCAATTTGCTGAGCGTTCCCTATAATGCGTTGATTATAGCCCACGAGCAGATGAAGGCGTTCGCTTACATCAGCATCATCGAGGTGGTCTTGAAGTTGCTGGTGGCCTATTTGTTACTGATCTCCCCTGTCGATAAGCTTTGGCTATACGCCTTGAGCATGGTGTTGGTGGCCTTGATCGTGCGTTTCACCTATGTGCTCTATTGCAAGCGTCATTTTGCGGAGTGCCGTTTCCTGTGGGGCTTCGACAGGCGATTGCTTTCCCGCATGTTCGCTTTTTCTGGTTGGGCGTTCTTGGGGAATGGGGCCATCGTGCTGAAAGACCAAGGAAGCAACGTCCTTTTAAACCTGTTTGGTGGTCCCGCTGTCAATGCCGCACGGGGGATCGCTATGCAAGTCAACGCGGCGGTGTATAGCTTCGTCATGAATTTCATGCAAGCCTCGAATCCGCAAATCACCAAGAACTACGCCTCCGGGAATCTGGAGGCGATGTATTCCCTGATCATCCGGTGCAGCAAGTTCAGCTTTTTTATCATGTTGATGATCTTGTTGCCCCTTTGTGCGGGCGTTGATTATGTGTTGCGGTTGTGGTTGGTCGATGTCCCCGCCCATACGGTGAATTTCGTGGTACTTACCCTTCTGTACTCACTCGTGGAGTGTTTTTTGAACCCCCTTATAACAGGTATGCTGGCACAGGGGAACATAAAATCTTTCGAGATAGGTTTGGCAAGTCTCTATACGGTTAATTTCATGGCTTCGTATGTTTGCTTGAAGCTAGGGATGCCTGTGGAGACGGTTTTTGTGCTGAACATTGTTTTTAAGGCTCTTGTGCTTGTCGTGCTGCTCATCCACTCCAAATTGAAGTTCGCTTTTCCGGTAGCACGTTTTTGCAAGGAATGCTTGTCGTTCTCATTGGCCGTATTCCTGCTGTCCGCGTTGTTCATTTATATTCTTCCCGGAAAGGAATACGGGGGTCTCGTCTGTTTTGGGGTAAGGACATTTGCGATCATGGCTTTCATCGGCGTGGCCGTGATACTCATCGGCATGACCCGGGAGGAGAGGGATTATGTGGTGAGAATATTAAAAGAGAGACTATCCCGCGCTCAGTGAAAGCTTTCGGGAATAAAGATGTAATCAAATTAATATACAGATGAATAAGACAATTGAGATCACGAAAGTGGTCGCTGTTGGCGACACTATCCAGTATGAGATATGCGATTCTACGGGCTTGAGTCTTCTTAAAAGCCGGAGGGTGGAGGCATGGGTGAAGTTCCATCATGCTGAGGGCTTTCCCTTTTCCTTGCGCGACTTGCCGGAATCCATCTTGGCTATCCCTATCTCGCTGTACTTATTACCGGCTACGTGGTTCTATGGGGTGGATCTGGTTGTCCCGTCCATGGATAAGACGTTGTATGAGTGTTTGCCGAATATTTATGAGACTTATTCCCGGATTTACGGTCCCTTTAAGAAGGTGTGGAGCGGGAGGGTGAGACCCGGAGCCGTGGTGGAGAATAAGATGGGAAAGAGCGGGTTTGATACGATCGTGTTCTTTTCCGGGGGCATAGATGCGGTACATGCCGGGATAAATAATCCAGGAAAGAGGAGTGTCTTGGTGAGTGTGCCAAGTATCGAGGCTATGGCAAAGACGAAGAAAGAAGACACCGGTGAGGATTTCCTCCAGGTCAAGTCTCGTCTCATCCGTGAGTTTTCCGCCGTTTCAGGCAGTGATTGGCTTCTGATCACGAATAATTTCCAAGCCGATGTTTTTGATGACGATCGGATATGGGCGGAGTTGAAGAACGCTTTCGCCCTCAGTAGCGAGGCGTTCCGTTTCGATGGATGGTTTGGCATGAAATATCTGGGGAACCTGCTTTCCGCCGCGCCTTTTGCTTATGCGCTGGGTATTAGATATTTAGTTATGGGAAGTGCCTTTGAGCAGTTAGAGGATAATCATGCCTCCAATTTGGACGGGGCGAATCCGGAGCTGTCGGATTCATTCAAGTTCGCGGAGGTTTCCTTCACCGAGCAGGATGGTCTTTATGTGCGGCGTTCACTGAAAGCGAGGAATATCGTGGAGTGGTGTAAGGCACGGGGGGAGCGAACCATGCTTTGGACTTGTTTTGATGACGAGACGGAGCAGTGTGGCACGTGCATTAAATGTGTGAGGACGCAGCTTAATATCCTGTGCGCGGGAGAGAATCCGGCAGATTGGGGATTTAAGAAGTTCGACGAGAAGCGATTCTCCCGTCACGTTCGTCTCTATCAATATTGCGAGCGGAATTTATGCTGGCTTTGGGATATCGTGGATTCCATCGATGACACAGTGACCTATCCTTATTGCGATAAACTGTTACATTGGCTGAAAGGTGTGGGCTATAAACGCTATTCCCAAAGAGCGAAAAGGGCTTTCTATGTGAAAATGCTCCTCCGGATTCACCGATACCCCCATTACGTGAAGGCGATCTTCTTGAAACTGATGGGGAAGAGGCGGTAATGTAGGATCAATAGGCTGGATAAAAATAAGGAAATATGTCATTTAAACGTAAGGTAAAGGGGATGATTAAGTTCATTCTCAATAATATTCCTGCCCGGAAGTTTGACGTTCGGGTGGTAAGTCTCGCTCCGAACGAGTTGTTGAAGGGGCGTGTGGCTCTGATCACGGGCGGAACGAGCGGGATAGGTTTCCATATGGCGAAAGCGTTTTTACGGAGTGGTGCGGCGGTCGTGATAACGGGTCGTAGTGAAGAGCGCTTGCGACTGGCCTGTGGGGAATTGAACGAGGATGATCATTACAAAGGCCGTTTGTTCGGTTTGGTAATGGATAATACAAGGGTGGACTTATTCCATGATCGTTTTCAAAAGGCGTTAGATAAAGTGGGATCCGGAGGATTTCCGCATATAGATATATTGGTGAACAATGCGGGTGTGCTAGGTGCCTCGATGCCCAATGCCACGGAAGAAGCGTTTGACAAGGTGATAGATACGAACCTTAAAGGCGTATTCTTCTTATCGCAACTGTTTGGCGGATATTTGAAAGCGAATAAGGTGGAAGGGAATATCCTGAATGTAGGTTCGTCCTCTTGCTTGCGTCCTGCGACTTCCGCTTATACGCTTTCCAAGTGGGGAATACGAGGCCTGACGCTTGGACTTGCCAAGAGCCTTGCCCCTTATGGTGTTACGGTGAACGGGATAGCGCCCGGGCCTACGGCCACCCCGATGTTGTTGAAAGATGGTCAAGGTAATATCACGAATAAGGGGAATCCGATAGGGCGCTATGCCTTGCCGGAAGAGATAGCTAACATGGCGGTAGTGTTGGTAAGCCCAATGGGACGGACGATAGTCGGAGATATGGTTTATATGACAGGGGGAGCCGCAACTGTCACTTATGATGATATGGATTATACTTTTTAGAAAACAGGAATATGGATGGAAAATATTATAGCTCGGAACGTAGTGTCCAGCTCCTTATCTCGTTGCTTAAGCAGCACGGAATCAAGAAAATCGTTGCGTCTCCAGGAACTACGAATCTTTCGTTTGTCGCGAGTTTACAACAGGATGAGTGGTTTGAGGTGTATTCGAGCGTGGACGAGCGTAGTGCAGCGTATCTGGCGTGTGGTATGGCGGAGGAATCGGGCGAGCCCGTGGTGTTGAGCTGTACGGGGGCGACGGCTTCCCGTAATTATATCCCGGGACTAACCGAGGCTTATTATCGAAAGTTGCCGGTACTGGCCGTCACGAGCACGCAGGATATTTCCCGGATCGGCCATCATATCGCACAGGTGATAGACCGGCGCGTCATACAGAACGACATCGCTCTCTTGAGCGAGTATATACCTGCGACGGACGACAGCGTGAAGGAGTGGAGTAACACGGTGAGGATAAACTGCGCCTTGCTGGAGTTGCGTCATCGCGGCGGAGGCCCAGTGCACCTGAATATGGAGACCACCTACAGCCGCGATTATTCGGTTAGGGAATTGCCGCAGGCACGGATGATCCGCCGTGTCATGCCGAAAGACCTGTTCCCCGAGTTACCCAAGGGGCGTGTGGCGGTCGTTGTCGGCACGCACCGGAAATTCACTGATCCGGAGACGGCGGCTCTCGACGCTTTCTGCTCCACCTACGATGCGGTGGTGTTCACGGATCATACCAGCGGCTACAAAGGGAAATACCGGGTCCCGGTCTCCATCCTCTCCTCGCAAGAGAAGGACTATTGCGACTTGGTGAGCATGGATCTGCTGATACATATCGGAGAGGTATCCGGAGGTTATATAGGAATGCGCCCCCAGGAGGTGTGGCGTGTGAACCCGGACGGAGCGCTTCGCGATACCTATCGTAAACTGACCTGCGTGTTCGAGATGGAGGAGCGGGCGTTTTTCGAGCGTTACGCGGATACCGCGTCCGCGGGGCGTCAAGGCTACCTGGACGCTTGCCGGGAGGAACTAAGAGCCATTTGGGCGAAAGTGCCGAAAAGCGCCTTGCCGTTCTCGAACGTATGGATAGCCCATGAGACGGCAGGTCGTATCCCTGAGGGAAGCGTGCTCTTCTTGGGTATCCTCAATACGTTGCGTACATGGAACTACTTCGACCTGCCCGATTCGGTGTACGGATACGCCAATACCGGCGGTTTCGGCATAGACGGCTATATCTCCTCGTTCATGGGCGCTTCCTGGGTACATCCGGACAAGCTCTATTTCTGCGTGGCGGGCGACTTGGCCTTTTTCTACGACATGAATGTGCTGGGAAACCGTCATGTAGGGAGGAACGTCCGCATCTTGCTAGTCAATAACGGCAAAGGGACGGAGTTTCGCAACTACATGCATCCCGGCGCCGCCTTCGGCGAGGCGGCGGACGATTACATCGCCGCGGCCGGTCACTATGGCAATAAGTCGCGCCAATTGGTGCGCCACTATGCGGAGGATCTGGGATATGAATACCTTTCGGCCGAGAATAAGGAGGATTATTTGAGGCAACTCGACCGTTTCCTCGCTCCGGGTCTCACCGATCGTCCCATGCTGTTCGAGGTATTCACCGACAGCCGGGACGAGAGCGATGCCATACGGATCATGAACAACTTGAACGTATCGACCAAAGGCGTATTGAAAGAGGCGATGAAGAGCGTGGTAGGAGAAAAGGGGAAAGAGATGATCAAGAAGGTGATGGGGAGATGAAAGAGAGAGAGAGCTGGTTCGATTTTCTTCGGGGTGTGGCCGTTTTGATGGTCATAGCGATCCATACGTTTGCCGCCACTTCGCAAAAAGAGGAAATGGTTGGAGACGCACTGATTGTATCTAGGCAGATGTTGAATTGCGCTGTACCCCTGTTTTTGGCCATATCTGGTTATTTCCTTGCAAAAAAGCAAGGCGAGCGGTCGTATGCGCGATTCTTGAAACATCAAATCCCCAAGATCTATATACCTACTCTAATCTGGTCTTTACCTTATTGGGCCCTCTATGTGTGGCAGGGTAATGATTGGATGAAAGGCATGATCCTATTCCTCGCCTGCGGCTTCTCCATCTATTATTTCATAGCCCTTATCATTCAATACTATGTATTGCTTCCGGTGTTACGAAAGGTTAATATGGGGGGGGTAATTTTAGCATTCGTTATCACTATGGTGGCTATAATACTAGTCACTTATTTAGATTTAGTCAAAGGATATGGCATGAGTTCCTTGGAAAAGGGTGGCCTGTTTCCCGTATGGCTCCTGTTTTTTGTGATGGGGGTTTATCTAGGCAATAGAAAAGAGCGTGCTTATCGGCTTTGGCCATGGCTTTTTGTAATGGGTATAGGTCTGTTCCTCTCGTTTTTGGAAACCAAATGGTTGTATCCTTTGTACCATATGGGATATGGCATAAAGGCCTCCGCGCATCTCTATTCGTTGGCGGTAATCATGGTATTGTTTTCCGAGAAGACTCAGCGGAAGTTTACCTCCTTTGGCCTTTGGTTTAGACTATTGGTCTGGTTGGGACAGATCTCGTTTGGGATATACCTTATCCATTGCTTTTTTATCATGGTATTGAGTCGCTTGCCCTTTCATTGGGATTGGTTCTCACAGACATTCGTAGTGTTGGCTCTCTCCTCATGCCTTGTATATGGCGTACGAAGAGTCTTGCCATCGGTGGCTCGCAGGGTAGGATTTTAAAAGGACTCGAATGATTGGGTTCTGCTGTCTTTTTACAGGGTGCGCTGCAATACAACAGTGCCCTTTCCGCCTAATGTGAGGTGATTGTAACCCGAAATACGAAAGATTTCTAATTTTTAGAACGTTTATCTCTATTGGGTGATGGCCGTCCGGCTGTCGCTTTGATAACTTTATACTTATAAATCAGTAATTCATGGATCAGCAATCCGCAGTTTCGAGGAAGAAAATAAAATATAGACTATGAGAATAGGAATCGTTACGTTTTGGCAAAGCGGTGACAATTATGGGCAGCAATTGCAGTGTTGGGCTTTGCAGCGTTATTTAAAAGGGATTGGCCATGAGCCATTCTTAATACGTTACCTCTATAAAGAACCACTTTGGAGAAAGTGCTTGAAGCTTATGGCGAAGACGGTTCTCGTCTATCCGCTCCTGCGTTGGTGGAGGCATCGCGAGGTCAGGCGCATGGAGGCTGTTAATCGGGTTAAGAATAAAGAGCGTCGTTTTGAGGAGTTTAGGAAGAGCCATATCTATCAGACTCAACGGATCTATGGCTCTTTAAAAGAGTTGCGGAAGGATCCTCCAACGGCAGATCTCTATATAACGGGTAGCGACCAGGTATGGCATCCCGTGCTTTTGAGACGGAAAGACGATCGGGCCTATTGGCTGGATTTCGGATCGGATCGGATAAGGCGTATCGCATACGCGGCTAGTTTCGGATCGGATCAATGTCCTTTAAGGCTTCAAGCGGAACTCACCGCTAGATTGTCTCGGTTCGATATCCTGTCCGTACGCGAGGAAAGCGGGGTCGCTATCTGCCAAGCGGTCGGGAAAGAGGCGGTACATGTGCTCGATCCGACCTTGTTGCTTGCGAAGGAGGAGTATCTGTCTCTTTCACGAGATATACCCCCAAGCCCTTCTCCTTACATTTTTATATATAGTATCAATATTTCAAGTAATGAGGAGATATGTTGGCCGGAGCTTCGAGGTTTCACAGAGAGAGAGGGACTATCGTTGGTGGTGACACCCGCCAGCGGATATTTACCCGGTCGTGAACTATTTCAAGGGGTGGAATATCGTTACGCCACTATTCCGGAATGGCTTTCCCTTATCCGGCATTCCGGCCTTGTGGTGACCACCTCTTTTCATGGGGTGGCTTTCTGTATCCTGTTCCATAAGCCTTTCGTTTATTTCCCTTTGTCCGGCACGCATGCCAAAGGGAACAGCCGTGTATTAAACATGCTTTCCAAACTAAGCTTGTCGGATAACGTCTGGAAAGCCCCCGGAGATTTTGAACGGATTTATCATCTCCCGATAGATTGGGACAAGATAGAGGAGTCGCTGGCACCTTTACGTGAGCGATCCGTGACGTTTCTGCGGGAAGCGTTGAAGTAATGATTTCGTGAATATGAAAATTGGTTATTTGTCTCTATAGTACTATGATAGAAACATTTATCTTATATAATGCCATATTGTTGCTGTCCGTATTATTCGCATATTATGCAGAACATTCTAAAACGAGACGCTCACGTATCCTTGCTCGTTACAGCCTCTTTATGGTACTTTTCGTGCCCTCTGTTCTACGATATGATATTGGTACTGATTATGCAAGTTATGTGGATTCTTTTAATTTTTCTTCCGAATACAAACAAACAGAAATAGTTTTTTATGCTTTGATCCTTTTTTTAAGGAATCTTCAGTTGCCTGCGCATAGCCTTTTCGTTTGTTCTGCATTTATAACCTATTTTCCTTTGCTGTTCTTGCAAAGAAAGAACTATACGTGGAAAATTTTGATGTATGTGTTGTTGTGCTATTTATTGTCTTATTCTGCGATAAGGAATATGATTTCTTTGTCTCTCGTAATCTTAGCATTCGATTTGTTTTTTAGAGGTAAAAGATGGGGGGCTTTCATAATATATCCATTGTCTGTCTTGTTTCATGCTTCCTCATTTGTTTTCCTGCCATTCTTTTTTGTAAATAGGATGCATTGCAATAGAATTATTCTCCTGCTCATTTCATCGTTTTTATTATGTATATGTTATACAGATATGTTTTTTGTTTTGTTGAACAATGACTTGTTCTTGAATTCATATTATGGAGGATATATGTTTAGTGTTTATGGGGTTGAGCCTTCCTATAATACGGGATATGGTGCGTTTTCGAAAATATTGTTTGCGGCGATAGTTTTTTTGTCTGTCTTGTTCTCGAAGACTAAAGATAATGCTGTGATTTATTTTTCATTGTTTTATTTTATATCATTGGTCTTAATGACAAAGGTTAGTATTTTTTTAAGATTGGCAGATGCAGCTGCAATAACATTGGTGTTTGCTCTCCCCTTATGCTTGAGTGTATGGCGTGAGAAAAAGATTATAGCTTTGAAATATCTCATGGTGTTGTTTTATGTTGTTTTATTTGAGATGTTTATTTATGCTAATAATAGGGGCCTAAAAGAAGGAAATGTTGGTGTTTCTCCTTATCAAACAATATTTTGTGAATAATTATGAGAGTTGCTTTTTTATTGAATGATGCGGGATTGTATGGAGCAAATCTTTCGCTTTCTAATATGATTAAGTCGTATGGCTTTAAGGATTGTTTGGTTTTGTCTCCATCAGAAGGCCCTTTCTTGTCGCTGTTGAAAGAAATGGGCGTATCGTATAAGGTTGTTCCATTTAAATTTAATATGGCGACTTATAATAAGAATTTTTTAAGTTTTATATTATATCCTGTTAGGTTTTGTTATTATTGGATTCTTAACAAGTATTCTTATCCTTTGATATTAAAAATTATAGAAGAGAATGGTATAGATGTTATTCATTCGAATAATAGTTGGATTAGTATTGGCTTTGAAATCGCAAAACAAAAGCGGATTAAGCATGTTTGGCATTTGAGAGAAATGTCAGATTTACATTTCTATATGCGGTCATTTAAACCTTTTGAAAAGTTATGTGAGGATTTCAATAATTCGGATTCTGTCATTTGTGTGTCTGAAGCGGTAAAGAGGCATTTTCATATTCGGAATAAGAACGCAGTGGTTCTTTACGATGCGGTCGATTCTATCCGTAATATTCAAGATGTGCATTATGAGAAGGAGAATTATTTCTTGTATTGTGGTGGCTTAAGTGAAAATAAAGGTGTTTTGGATGCTATATCGTCATTTTCAAAAGTGTCACGCAATCGCAATATTCGGCTGTATATAGCGGGAACCGGATCTGCTCATTTCGTCAAGAAGATGAAATCGCTTATAGAAAAAGAGGGGATAGAGGGAAAAGTCGTCTTGTTGGGATACCGTACGGATGCCAAGGAGTTGATGAGGAAAGCGGTTGCATTATTAATGTGTTCCTGGCATGAGGCATACGGGCGAGTGACGGTGGAGGCTATGATGAATGATTGCGTGGTTATCGGAAGGAATTCGGGTGGGACATCGGAATTGATAGAACATGAGGAAACCGGATTCTTGTTTGATTCGAATAGCGAATTGGAGGCATTGATGGAGAAAGTCTTGGATATGGATACGACCATTATTCGAGATAAAGCGAGGGAGAAAGCCATTCACTCGTTTACGGAGGAGGTCTATGGCGAGCAATTAAAAAAGGTCTATGATAATTTGTTAATTCAAAACCACAAAACAACACAGGAATGAGTATCAAGTCTTACAAGCAATATATCGATAGATGCGAGGTTGTTTCTTTCGATGTGTTCGACACGCTGATAAAAAGGAACGTAAGGACACCCAAAGATGTGTTCTCGTTGGTGGAAAGAGAGGCGTTAAAACGTTTCGGTGTCTCTATGGAAGGATTCAGGGATAAGCGTGTATGTGCGGAGCGAACGGCCCGCGAATTGTCCGATCGCGAGGAGATCTCGTTTGGGGAAATTTACGATCAATTGCCTTATGAGGAGGAGATTAAATCGTCCTTATCGCAGCTGGAACTGGAGATGGAGTATGCGTTGACTACCGTGAATCTAGAAATCAAGGAGGTTTATAAGTATGCCATTGACCGGGGGAAAGAGGTGATTATCGTCTCCGATATGTATTTGGATCGGGCTTTTATTGAGCGTCTTTTATTGAAATGCGGTTATAACCAGTATAAGAAAATATACGTCTCCTCGGAGACCGGAGTCCAAAAATATACCGGCAATATGTATAGGATGATATTGCGGGAGAACTCATACAGCCCCGGAAAAATAGTACATATAGGGGATGCTTTGATGGCGGATTATATACGTCCGAAATTGTCCGGTATCCGATCCGTTCATATACCAAGAGAGGTCAACCATACGCTTTATTGTCGGAAATCTAAAACGGGAGAACTCGATTCGGATTCTTTGTATAGCTTTATCAATAATACGGTATCGGAATCGGGTGATCGTTTGTTTCGTATCGGATATGAGACCTTGGGACCTCTTTTGTATGGGTTTTGTGTTTGGCTGCATGAATATAAATTACGTTTGGGAATCGATAAGTTTCTGTTCCTTTCTCGTGACGGACAAATCATGCGTGCCGCTTATAAGATATTATATCCTAAGGAGGATACTGAATATGTATATGCTTCAAGGAGAAGTTTATTAGTCCCGATATTACGCCATTGCAAGGATATAAAAGCCATGTTGGACAGGCTCTCTATATATCGTTATACATCGGTCAGAACGATGTTGGATTTGTTGGGGTTAGATTATAAGGAATATGTCTTGGCACTTGGTCGTTATGGACTTGATCTGGATGATTCTTTTTTGAAAAAAGATTTTTTAGAGAATAAGGATTTATCGAGTTTCCTAAAGGAATTACTTCCCGATATTATTGAGAATTCGGAAGAAGAATTTCTCTCTTTACAGTACTACATCGATCGTTTAAACCTATCCGGAAAAGTAGGGATTATCGATATAGGTTGGCGGGGACGTTTACAGAAGGCTTTGGAGGAAATGTTGCCGGAACTAGGAAAGAATATGGAAATTATGGGATTCTATCTAGGTATCATGTTGGATAAGGAAAACGCTTTCGGCTATCTGTATGGCTCGGAAGATTCCGAGGAAAAGGTGATGGTGCGATCCTTCGAGGGGTTACTGGAGATGTTGTTCAGTGCGGATCACGGCTCGGTGAAACGGTATAAATCGGATCAAACTATTGAATTGTATGATTTTGAATATGATGGGAACAGTAAGTTGAGAAATGATTTCAAGGATCTCCTAAAGATACGGGAGGGGGCTTTATGCTTTGTCAAGCGGTTCTGTGAGAATTCCTTGTCGGATGTCATCCGCTGGGACAAGACGATGGCTTTCGATGCGATCTGCCGTTTGGGAACGGAAACCCGTCAGTCGGACTTAAATCGGTTCGGAAATTGGTCTTTTTATGCCAATAATACGATTTCCCCGTTGGCTAAACCTAATCGTGGCGTTTACTTCAGTTTTTTGAAATTGAAAAAGGGTATTTCCTCATCACCTTGGAAAATAGGTTATTTAAAACGTTTTCTAAAGATACCGTTGCCGTATTTGAGAATATATAAGTGGTTTATGCATGATCAATAGTAGATAAGGAAACCGATAGGCTTACAAAAAGGATCTTATTCTTTGTGCCTGTTGACAGATTCCTCAAATAATAATTTTAAACCATATAGAGATGATTTATGATTACCTTATCGTCGGTTCCGGTCTCTTTGGAACCACAATGGCCTACCTCCTTCATCAAAAAGGATATAAATGTTTGGTTATAGACAAGCGCTCGCATATAGGGGGTAATGTCTATACGGAGTCCGTGAATGGCATCAACGTACATAAGTATGGGCGCATATTTTTCATACCAGTGACAGGAGGGTATGGGAGTTCGTGAACTCGTTGGTTGAGTTCAATCGGTACACCAACTCTCCTGTGGCAAATTATAAGGGAAAACTGTATAATTTGCCTTTCAATATGAATACTTTCTATCAGATGTGGGGGGTGACGACCCCGGAGGAGGCTAAGGAGATGATAGAGAAGCAACGGAGAGAGTCCGGAATCCTTAGCCCTAAGAATTTGGAAGAACAGGCTATATCTTTGATCGGGAAGGATATTTATTATACGCTGATCAAGGATTATACAGAAAAACAATGGGGACGTAAGGCTACGGAACTTCCTGCGTTTATCATTAAACGACTTCCTGTGCGTTTCACTTTCGATAATAATTATTTCAATGATAAGTATCAAGGTATCCCGGAGGGCGGATACACGAGGATGATCGAGAAAATGCTAGATGGCGTGGAGGTTCGTTTGAATACGGATTATTTCGGGAATCGAGAATATTTTGATTCGATAGCGGATCGGGTAATCTACACGGGGGAGATTGATCGCTTCTTTGATTATCGCTTTGGGTATTTGGAGTATCGAACCGTGAGTTTCGAAACAGAGTTATTGGAAGGTGTTCCTAATTTCCAAGGGAATGCCGTGGTGAACTATACGGATGCCGATACTCCTTATACCCGTATTATCGAACATAAACATTTTGAGTTTGGACAACAACCGGACACGGTGATCTCAAGGGAGAATTCCAAGGAGTGGAGACCGGGGGATGAGCCTTATTATCCGGTGAACGATAAACGGAACAGTGAGTTGTATGTTCGGTACAAGGCCTTGGCAGACGCACAAGAGAAGGTGGTCTTTGGCGGTCGGCTGGCGGAATATAAATATTATGATATGCATCAGGTGATCGCAAATGCGTTGGAGTTGGCGGAAAAATTTAATTAAACTTGGAATGATTATGGGAAAGAAACTCACGCAAGTTTCATTTTTATTTGTTTTTGCAACACTGTTGGTTGTGATAGGCCATGCGGATATTACCTTGGATTACAGAGATCTCTGGATTTATAAATGGGTGTATTCATTTCATATGCCTCTTTTCTTTTTCTTGTCTGGATTCTTGTTTGCGTATACATATCCAGCAAATAAAATGCAAGGAATGAGATTCTTTCCATTCATGAGGAAAAAGGTCAAGCGGCTCTTATTGCCTTTCTTATTTATTAATAGTGTGATTTTTGTTATTAAGTCACGTTTTGTTCCTGCGGAGTTGATGCAGAATCCGTTGACGTTTAGTTTCTCCTCGTGGGTGGAGAGTATGCTTTGGTATCCGATTGGATTTATGTGGTTTTTACCGACGTTGTTCATGATATTCGTATTCTTTTCGCTTTTAAGGAAATGGATATATGTTAACGTATATTTACAAATGGGGGGGGTAATTTTGCTGTTTGTGTTAAGTTATGTGATGCCTAATATGCAGTTTATGCAAATATCGGTTGCTGTTCATTACTCCGCTTATTTCGGTTTGGGAATTCTTTATTGTATTTATAAGGGGAGGATAGATGCTATTCTGCTACGATATAAGTATGGAATGTTTTTGGGATCGTTTGCTTTATCCGCTAGCTTATTGCCATGGAAATTGGTTGCCGCATTAGTAGGTATCGTATTCAGCCTGATTTTATCGCTTATAGTGGAGAAGCGTAGCGGGGTAGGCTTGATACATCTATCCGACTACACCTATACTGTGTTCCTGCTTTCTTATTTCCCGCAGATGCTTGTGCGCGGACCTATTGCCCATGCTTTTCCGGAGGTGAACCAATATCTGTTTTCGTGTGTCTCGTTTGTGTTGGGATTCTCGTTACCCATCCTCTTTGGCGTGATATATCGTAGGGTAAAGGATGCGAATAGGCTGACAAGATTTGTCGGTCTTTTGGTGGGATTATGATTATAAAGAGAAAAATATAATACAATGTCTGAAAATATGGAAAAGGGATTGGTCTCGATCATTACCCCTATGTATAAAGGGGCTGAGTTTGTTGGCGATACGATAGAATCTGTCTTGAAGCAAACGTATACGAATTGGGAGATGATTATCGTAGATGATTGCTCGCCGGATGATGGGGCGGGGATCAACGTCGTGAAGCGGTATGCGGATCCGCGGATCAAATTGATAGAGAGCAAGGTGAACAAAGGTTCTTCTGGGGCGAGGAATATTGCGTTGAAAGAGGCGAAAGGACAGTATATAGCGTTCTTGGATTCGGATGATATGTGGCCGGAAGAGTATTTGGAATCACAAGTGAATTTTTTGCAAACGGAGAAAGCTATTATAGTTTATGCTTCAGTACAACATATAGAAGAACATTCTAAGCGATACTTGGGAGTTCCATTTCCCCGTCCGAAAAAGGTTAAATATGATGATTTGTTAAAATTATGTCCGATTTGTCCTTCTGCTACGGTTTATGATGTGTCCAAATCGAAGAAATATTATTTTGATGAGCAATTAGGGAGTCTCAGGGATGATTATGTTTATTGGCTAAAAATCCTGAAAGAGGTACCATATGCTTATGGAAATTTGACTGTAACAATCTCCTATAGAGATAGGGTCACGGCAGTTACTTCTAATAAAATAAGAATGATAAAGCCTCAGTGGCTGGTACTTCGAAGAGTAGAAAAATTATCATTAATAAAAAGTTTGTATTGTTTAGTTTATTGGGGAATAGTAGGGGTCGTAAGAGAAAAATTGTACTATAAGCTTTAATAGTTTATGTTATACCGCTAGATATGAATATTTTGTTACTGGATGCTCATACGGTTCAATCCATTTCCGTAGCTCGTTCTTTGAAAGAGAATGGTCATGTTATATTTGGTTTCATTGAATCTAGGTTATCTTATGGTTATGTCTCTAGGTTTGTAGATCATAAGATCCTTTGTCCTATCTTGCGTGATGCTCCCTCTGAATACTTGAATTTTTTAGTTGATTTCTTGGGGAAAAATCCACAAGATGTTATTATTCCAATGTATAATGATAGCGCAGAGTTGTTGAGCCAAAATAAGGAGAGGATAGAAAATTCTTTTTCCGTGAAGTGTGCCATTCCACATTATGATACTTTTATAAAGGCACATGACAAAGAAAGATTGATGGATGTTTGCAAGCAACGATCATTTCCACACCCTCGGACTGCATTTCTTTCGTCAAAAAATCTGCATGAAGTAGTATCTTATGTTGGCTTTCCTGCTTTAATCAAACCGAATATTTCATCTGGGGCTAGAGGGATTATGCTTGTGCATGAAGAGAAAGAGCTATTAGACAAATGGCCTGCCATAGAACGAGATTTTGGTCGTTGCACTTTACAGGAATATGTTGATCATACAGGGATCTATTATAATGTGATGCTTTATCGTGATAAGAGCGGGGGGTGCCATGAAGCCGTAATTATTCGAATCATGCGTTATTTCCCTTTAAAAGGAGGGACTAGTTGTTATTGTGAGACGATTCAAAATGAGACTTTGGTCTGCATCTGTAAAGATATTTTAGATGCTTTGGATTGGGTTGGTTTTGCCGACTTTGATATTATGGAGAGCAAATCGGGGGAATATAAAGTTATAGAAATAAATCCTCGTGTACCGGCAAGTATACATGCTGCATATATAGCAGGAGTTAATTATCCGGAAATGATCGTTCATGATATGAAGGATGAACCGATCTTAACTTATACTTATCATATCGGAAAAGTATTACGTTTTTGGGGACTGGATGTTATGTGGTTTATCTTTTCTCCCCAAAGATTTAGTTCCCATCCCTCTTGGTTCTGCTTTTTAGGTAAGAATATATTTTATCAGGATGGATCTTTAAAAGACCCTTTACCAATGTTGATGGGTATATTATCTGGTTTGGTGAAATATCTGAATCCTTCTTTTCGAAAATCTAAATTAAGATCTTGATTTAACAAAATATGAACATACTAACTTTCGACATCGAGGAATGGTTTCATCTCCTCGATAACGATTCTACACGCTCTGAAGAGCAGTGGAAAGGGTTTGAAGTGCGTATCTATGAGAATATGGAGCGCATTTTTCGTATCTTGGAGGAGACTGATACGAAGGCTACTTTTTTCGTGATCGGCTGGATCGCCAAGACATATCCGGATATCGTGAGGCAGATCGCATCCAAGTATCAGGTGGGAAGCCATACGATGAATCATCAGTTAGTGTGGCAAC
>ERZ838516.2179-NODE-2179-length-22017-cov-10.825107_pt1 | contig 22017 bp, 17 predicted proteins | sample MGYA00519910_ERZ838516 | MGnify/ENA primary metagenome ERZ838516 (study PRJEB31850, sample SAMEA3708837) | human gut metagenome | biome: human gut; feature: human-associated habitat; material: faeces | place: China | collected 2014 ... | reverse complement strand
GATGGTACAGTACAGCAAGAATAACATTCTTTCACAGGCTGGACAGTCTATGCTTACACAGGCTAATCAGCAGACACAGGGTGTACTTTCACTCTTACAGTAATATACAATAGAACTTTAATTAAAGGCTGGAATTTAGCAGGTATATTTGCTAAGTTCCAGCCTTTTTTAGTATAATAGCATCAATTGAACGAATAGAACGGATGAGGTGTTGAAAGTGAATGTATTGATTTTTTATAACTATAATTTTGGCATTGAAGATGTTAAAGAATGTTTTGAAAAAAAGGGATATAAGTTCAAAGCGGTATGGTCAGAACAATTGAACCAGAGAAAATGTACAGAACTTGATGATGTATTTGAAAAGGAATTTGATGAAGGTGTAGATGGACGGGCATTTGATTGTGTGTTTACTTTTAATTATAGCCCAGTAGTATCAAATAACTGTAATAAAAGGAATATACCATATATATCAATTGTTTATGACAGTCCACAAATATTATTATATTCGTATACAATTATTAATCCGTGTAACTATGTGTTTATATTTGATAAAACACAATATATGGAACTTAGTGCTGAAGGTATAGAAACAGTGTATTATTGCCCTCTGGCTGTTAACACAGATAGATTAAAGCGCATGTTTAATAATGAAGATTCGGTAAAAAATCAGTTGTATGCTGGAGATATATCATTTATAGGTTCTATGTACAATGAAAAACATAATCTTTATGATAGATTATGTGGAGTTAATGATTATACGAAAGGATATTTGGACGCAATAATGAAAGTACAGAGGAGCATATATGGGTATTTCTTTTTAGAAGATATGCTGAAAGGTGATGTACTTGATGAAATGATGCGAGTGTGTCCAGTTAAGCCTAATGAGGATGGGGTAGAAACTGTACAGTATGTGTATGCTAATTATTTCCTTGCAAGAAGAATGGCGACTGATGAAAGAACAGATATATTGTCTCGGGTTGGCAGGGAATTAGGCAGGGAAAATAAAATTAATCTCTATACCCCGGATGCATCCGTAAGATTCATAAATGTAAATAACAAAGGAACTGTAGATTATTATAATGAAATGCCATATGTATTCAGAAATTCCAGAATTAATCTTAATATTACACTCAGAAGCATTAAAAGTGGAATTCCATTAAGATGCATGGATATATGTGGAGCAGGCGGATTTCTACTGTCTAATTATCAGGCGGATTTATATGATGTATTCGTTCCAGGTGAAGATATGGTTATATATGATTCAATTGATGATTTAATTACTAAATGTAAATATTATCTGTCACATGATGTGGAAAGAAGGCAGATTGCACAGAATGGATTTGGTAAAATTGAAGAAAAACATACATATGATGTCAGATTTGAAGAGATATTTAATATGGTGTTTAATTAAAGGGAGGATACATGGCAAAAAAAGATTATGTGCGGTATATTAATAGCCTTCTGAATGAGAACACAGAACAGTCAAAGCAAGAGTTATCAGATTTATTTGCCGATGAAGAATTCAGAAAGAATGATATGTTAGAAGATACAAGGATGGGGTATATGTATATAGCAATATGTATATACCGGGAAGAAAAATCTGCACATATTGAAGAAAATATTTTGATAAATGTGGATAGTCTGGGAGAAATATGTGATTTAATATGTGATATTAAATTTCTTTTGTGGAGAATTGAGTTTCAGACAGAATCAAAGGCACTGATGCAGGCAGTAAACAGGATAGAAGAAGAGAAACTGTCGGTGATAGCTGTGGAGTATTATAAGAACAGCGTGCTTTGATAAAAAGAAAGTTTTGTTAAAGCTGTGTGAGTGTTACATAAGACTGAATAAAGAAGATATAGCATTTGAAATGTTGAAATATGGAAAGGATATTAACAGATAATATTATGGATGATAAAAAGATATGTTTTATTATATGTTATAACGATGATAAATATATTAGTGAATGTCTGTATTATATAAATAAGTTGGTTGTACCAGGCGGATATTTAATAGATGTTTTAACGGTAAAAGATGCTGACTCAATGACTTCTGGCTATAATGCTGCAATGAATGAGACTGATGCAAAGTATAAAATATATATGCATCAGGATGTTTTTATAGTTAATATTAATTTGCTGGAAGATATTCTTAAAATATTCGAAGATAAAAATGTTGGAATGCTTGGGGTGGTAGGAACACCGAACATGCCAGAAGATGGCTGCATGTGGAATGGTCCTAGAGTTGGAAGAATATATTCAAGTAATGTCTTAACAGCGAAAGAGTTTATTGCATCTGACATGAATGAAAGACCGTATATGGAAGTGGACGCTGTGGATGGATTATTTATAGCTACACAGTATGATGTCAGGTGGAGAGAGGATTTATTCACAGGCTGGGATTTTTATGATGCGTCGCAGGGAGAAGAATTCAGAAGGAATGGTTATAAAGTTGTAGTGCCATATATGGATAAATCGTGGTGTATTCATGATGATGGATTTCTTAATTTATCAAGATATGATGAGTTTCGGGAAATTTTCCTAAAGGAATATAAGAAATAGATGATTGTTCCCGGCCATTAACTGGCAGGGAACAGTTTGCCTATTATCTGAAGGAAGTAAGTCTTTTTTGTACATTTCGATAGTTTCTTAATCAACCTGTAATCCGAGTCTTTTGAATGAGTCGATAACATCAGGCTCACATATGCTGTTATATCTGTAAAAATATATTTTCATTAACATTCTCCTTGAAATGAAGTAACAATGTATCTTGTTGTATTATACATTAATTATATTGGATTTTTCTATGTCTAATGCTATAATTTTAAATTATAACGTGAATTAATAACAGTAATATGGGGGATTTATGCAATATATTGATTACAAAAATGTATTAGGGAAATATGAATTAAAAGAGCCCGAGGGAATAGATGTATCAAAAGAAATAACAAAACCTGTTCTTGTAGTATCGCATGAATTATCAAGAACGGGAGCTCCAATAGTTTTGTTTGATTTAGTGCAGATTCTTAGGGAAAAAGAATATGATGTTTTTGTTGTTTCATACGAAGATGGGGAGTTAAAAGAAAATTATTTGAAAATAGGAATGACAGTTACAATATGTGAGAAAAGAATAGATAATGAATGGCTGACGCAGTTGAGCAGATTGTTTGATATGTGGATAATTAATACTCTTGTTATGGCACCGTTGGTTAATTATATGAGAAATAAAAGGGTCAATATAGTATGGTGGTTACATGAATCAGAACAATTTTTTGTTGCGGAACAGAGATTGTGAAAAAAGATATGCCCAACACAATATCTGCAGATAGTGGCAGCAGGTCCATATGTACATAGAATGGTGCAAAAGTATTTTGGAATAGATGTTCCTATATTGAATTTTGGAGTTAGAGATGTAAGAAGTACCGCTAAGAAGGCACATGATAAGGTTAGATTCGTTCATGTAGGCACAATGGCAGGAAATAAAGGGCAGGATATACTTGCGGATGCAATTGATAAACTTCCTCAAGAATACATGGATAAAGCTGAGTTTATTTTTATTGGAAAATTAAGAGATGCAAGTGAAGAAATTTTAAAAAAGTTAACATCAATTCAAATTAAATGTTCTAATGTAAAAATATATGATGCAATGGAACAAAATGAATTATTTAAAATGTACGATTGTATAGATGGGGTTATTGTTTCATCTATTATAGAACCTACATCTGCAGTTGCTGTTGAAGGACTTATGAAAGAAAAGATATGCATTTGTTCAGATATATGTGGCGTGGTAAATTATCTGAAAGATAAAGAAAATGCTTTGATATTTCCTTGTGGGGATTCGGCGGCTTTGGCAGAAAAGATAAAATATGTTATTGATAACAGATGTTGCCTTGAGAATATAATGAAAAACGGAAGAATGGTATATGAAAAGATATATTCGATGGAGGCACTTGAGCGTGGTTGGAATAATATCGTTCAAAAGTTTAATTCTGAATATATAGAGAAGTACACAATAGATGTGGTTATATATAATTATAATTCAACGGAATATATATTGCAGACATTGGATAGTATAGATCAGGGTTTTTATTCTAATATGAATATTATTGTTGTTGATGATGCGTCAGAAAATAATTGTCTGTCTGTGCTTGAGAATAGATACGCTGATAGAAATAATGTGATGTATATTCAGAATGATGAACATATGGGAATGTATGAAACATTCCGGACAGCTTATTCTGTTGGCAATGGACAATTTTATGCATTTATTACGGCAGGGACAACGATTGATGCTAATCATTTTAATGTTCTTATTAATACATTAGATTATGATGATAAATTGGCAGCAGCTTTTTCGAGTGCTTATGTTTATGATAGAATTTCTAATTGGAGAATTATACCTTATGATGATGCTGAAAAATATAAGACAGTTGAAAGATATTATATAATGGATTTGTTAGAAAAATATTTTTCGATAGAAGCTGGTTTGTTCAGAAAGTCGAAATCTATAGAATTTCCAAACATAGGAGGGGTATATGGGAAGTTTGCTTTTCGCGAATTCATGATTGATATATGTGGGCGATATGATGTTGGGTTTAATGAATGTTCAATAATTAATACCATAAGAGGTCTGATTTCTAATCAGGAATGTGTAATTTCAGATAAAGAGGAGCAGCTATATGATGTTCTGGTAATGACACAACACGATGAGCTTTTGGACAAAAATAATATGGAGTATGAATATTTTATGCAGAAGAAACTGGAATATATGGGCAATTAAGTGTGTTGGCTTTTCTTATATCAAGTGATATAATTTTTTATATTTGATGCAGGATTTATGACTATGATTAGAAACGGAGAAAATCATGACAGATAAGAATACATTTTATAATATGTTAAAGAGTAATGCCGAGAGCCAGCCAGACGCTGTGGCTGTCGTTTATGATACGATGAAGGTTACTTATGAGAAGCTTTTTGATGATGTGACTAAGAAGGCATTACATTTTCAGAAATTTGAAGGAAAGAGGATTGCAATATTCGGACCAGCCTCATACAGGTGGATTGTTAATATGTTTGGAACGATTGTTGCGGGAAAGGAGCTTGCGCTTGTTGATTTCTTCCTCCCTCATGATTCGAGGGTTGACCTTCTTAAGAAGACGGAAGTTAATTATACACTGACATCTACTAACCAGTATATTCTCTCTGATGAGAATTCTATTATCATATCAAGTGCTGAGAAGGATAATGTTGACGGACTTATATATGATGAGAATACGCAGGAGGGCGATATTATCATGTTTACGGCTACAGCTAATGAATGTGATAAGCCGGTTGTTCTGTCTGTTGATAATATTCTTAATGCTGTTATGGCGATAAACAGCAGGGTTGAATGTACGAGTGATGATATTGTGCTTGCACAGATTCCGCTTCATAATGAATTTGGATTTATATACAGCCTCATATGGCCTCTGTATAATGGTGCTATGGTGTGTATAGGCAGAGGCTTAAGACATGTTGATGCAGATACTTATTATTATAATCCAACTATTCTTATAGGTACTCCTTCTATGATTGACTATCAGCGAGCTATAAGTGGGTTTAATAAAGAACTCAATACTATTATCATAGGTGGTGCAAGCTGCCCATTCAGGCTTTTTGAAAATCTGTGTGACAGTGATTTGAAGGTTTATAATATATATGGAATGACAGAGACTTCGGGCTGCGTGGGGGTTAATGAGCTTTATGATGGTTCGTATACTCTTTTTGATAATAATGCAGTATCTATTGCTGATGATGGAGAGATTATTGTAAGTGGACCATGTGTCATGAAAGAATATTATAATGATTCTTTAGCAACTGAAAATGTATTAAAGGATGGAGTATATCATACAGGTGATTATGGAAGGATTAACAGTTCCGGCAGACTTGTTCTGTTGCAGCGCAATCCTGATATCATTCTGCTTCCTACAGGTGAGAAGATAAGCCGTGTGAGGACTAATGAGCAGATTACGGCTATTAACGGAGTTGCAGAAGGATTTATTACATTTTATAATAACAGGCTTACCGCGGTTATTGTGCCTATTGATAAGAGCGCAAATGAAGATATATTCAAGAGACGTATTGACAAGTATAACGAGAAAAAAGGTTACCGCTGGGAGATTCAGAAGATTGTGTTAAGAAAAGAACCTTTGCCAAGAAAGTCTGATGGTACGGTTGATGAGGAAGCGGTGTGTGAGTTTATTGGTGAATGATTAGTTGAGGAAGATGTCATGAGATTTGATGATGATTTTTTTAAAACGGAGACAAGAGGCGGCTTTGAAGTTCCGTCTATGATGAAGCGGGCGTGGGCTGCGCAGATGGAAGTACTTAAGGTTGTTACTGATATATGTGATAGGAATGGAATAAAATATTCTGCAGAATTTGGGACGAGGCTAGGGGCAGTAAGGCATAAAGGCATGATTCCGTGGGATGATGATATTGACATAAGCCTTATGAGAGAGGACTATAATCGACTTTTAAAGATTTTACATAAAGAACTGCCGCATGGATTTGTGGTTGCCGGAATGTATGCAGATTGTGAACGATTACAGGAGGCAGCATTTGTACTTCAGTCAAGGGTTATTGCAGACGAAGAATTATGGGATTTTAATGATTACATGAAGTATTTTCATGGCTTCCCATACCAGAGAGTTGGAATTGACATTTATCCGATAGATTATATTTCAAGAGATAAGGGATTTGCAGAGACACAGAGAGAAATTATACAGCTTGGTTTGATGATATTAAGACAATGGAATGAATTGAATAGAACTGGCTGTTTAAAACAGTGCGTTGATGAATTCGGAAAGCTGTGTAATGTGGACATCGCATTAGATTCTAAAACCAGGAATTATATATGGAAGTTGATAGATAAAGTATGCGCTATGTGTTATGAGGAAGAGGCTGACTATGCAGCATATTATGATGGCTGGATTAATAATGACAATTATAGAATGCATAAAGAGTGTTTTAAAGATGTGATTAAGATGCCTTTTGAGAATATGATGCTAAATGTTTCGACTGGTTACGATGAAATACTAAAGGTTGTATATGGGGGGAATTATATGATTCCAATAAAAGGAGGAGCAAACCATGATTATCCATTTTACGGTCACATGGAGCAGGAATTGATTAAGCAGATTAGAAGAGTTGGTTTTAAAGGCAGTGTTGATGAATTTTGTGAAGAAGTTGCCAGTGGAAGGTTAAGAGTGTAGCATTTTCACATGTGATTAATATTAACTTTCCACCAATCCAGCCGATATATATTCTATAAGTTCATAAAGAAAGGTGATTAGAATCATGGATGATTACAGACAGCAGCAGATAGATGTACTTAAGGAAGCTGTTCCTTACAGCGAGAAGCTTATTGGAGCAATAGAGAAAGTCTCAGAAGAACTTTCAGGAGTTCCTTTTCCAGAGACTCATGATGCGGTGAATGTTATTATTGAAGGGCTTAACTGGCTTTTTGAAGTATATAATGGAACTAAGGATATTATTGAGGCTGGGGCAGTTGACGAGGCAGAAGCTAATTCTGGTGTTAAGGAGCTTTCAGAGGCTGTAAAGGCTGATGATGATGTGGCTGTTTCTAAAGCACTTGTAAGGCTTAGTACATTTGTTAAGCAGTTACATGATGCAGGAAGCAGACTGATTAATGAATAATAAGAAACATAAAGGCATCCGCCGGTTTATGTATTACATGAACCAGACGGATGCCTTATTTTATATTATGGTAGTTAGATATAGCCATTAAACATCATGCCTGAGTAGGCAGAAAGATTATAAGGGTCATTCACAGGCTTATGTGGATTCTTATAAGCGACAATCTTATTGTTTACATAGTTCATAGGGTTGATGGAGATATCATCAGCCTTTCTTTGGATTGATTTCTTGAATGAATCCAAAGCGTTAAATACATCGGAAAGTGTGCCGTCAGAAGCAGCTTTCTGAATAACCGCCTTATTAACTTCAAGCGAACCCTCATCACTTACTGTAAGTCCATTGCGTACAAGCTGTGGCTGGTAAGCCTTCATTATTCTTGAAAATTCTTTCTTTAACTTGGCATTGCCCTCAAACTTATCGTTCTCTTTATCTGCGGCGATGGAAACAAGTCTGTTGTAGCCGGAAACAAGTTCTGTAATGCTTTCTGTGATTGAATCAGCATCATCTTTAAGACTGATGGTTGCCGGCTTGTCAGTTGTATTATGAAATGATATTGCAAATGTTTTGTTAATTGTTATGTCATTCGAAGCAGATGAGCGTTCTTCTCCATTGACAGAAAAGATTGCATTGCTAGGATACTGTGTTACACGGTCAAGACCATATGTTTCAATGAAGTTAGTGTTCTTCTCCATAGTAGGCTCATCAAAACCTTCCACGAAATCAGGATTGTCTGTCTGAATATCGTTATTAGGCCTGATGTTAAATATTGTAGGCTTGATTACACTTACACCTGTCATGTCTGATTCAATGTTCAGCGCAGTATTGCCGAGGCTGTCTTCACTTACAGAAGCATTAAGTCCGATATTGGAACGGTTAATAAGTCTGGCAAGCTTGTTCTGTATGTCAGAATTGCTCTCTTCCTCATCTACATTAAACTGGAATTCATAGGTCAGATTATTGATGTTCAAATCAAATGAATAATCTCCTGGCTTAACTGTGCGGCTGTTAGGCTGCAGGTAATGTCCGGTATTAATCTGGCTTGTTGCAAGCTGGCGGACTTCTATATCAAGGCTTGTATCATCGGCAGATGAGCTGTCGCCTATAAATGTGGCTGTTACCGCATCAGGATTGTCTGACACTGCTGATTTCTTAAATACCATGCCGTGACCGTCGCTTCCTGAAAGCTCATTGGCAATGTTACTTAATTCTCTGGCATTCTCTTTAAGGTCGATTGCATATTTCTGCGCAGCCTCTGACATATCTGTCTTATATGTAGGAGTCTGACTGTTAGATTTCAGAACTCTGCCATATGTATTCTTTAATTGTGCTTTAGTGTGTGTATCGTACTTTGAGTTAGTCTTATGTCCATACTGGGCAAGATAATAGCTGTACACGCTGCTGATCATAACAGTCACCTCCTTGTCTGTAATAATCGGTAGAAAATGTAAGGAAATCCATTTCCTTATATATATCGTATGTTTTTGTACAAATATTATAATATGAAGTTCATTTTTTGTCACTATATTTTCTTTAAAAAAGTTGTTGACGAGTTGGAATGTACTGTGCTATATTAGAACGGCTATGGAAGCGGTCTTTTTTGCGTGCCTGAATTTCAACAACCCAACATTGATTAGGCGGGCAAAGAAACCAATTGGTGTTTTAACACCTACAAAAATAATAATTGGAGGTGGAAGTTGTGCGAGTAAAGATAACATTGGCATGTACTGAGTGTAAACAGCGCAATTACAACATGACTAAGGAAAAGAAAGCTCATCCAGACAGAATGGAAACAAAGAAGTATTGTAAGTTCTGTAAATCACACACATTACACAAGGAAACAAAGTAATTAGTACAGTGAGGAGTATTTCATGGGTGATACTGTAAAAGCTAAGAAGCAGAAAAAGAACTGGTTCAAAGGTTTGAAAGCTGAATTTTCAAAAATTATTTGGCCAGACCGTCAGTCGCTTACTAAGGAAACCGTAGCTGTATTGGCTGTGTCCGTATTATTAGGTGTAATCATTGCAGTTGTGGATTTAATTGTCCGCTTTGGAATTGAGTTCATTGTAAAATAAGGAATAGGTGATTGTATGGATGACGCAAAATGGTATGTAGTTCACACTTACTCTGGTTATGAGAATAAGGTGAAGGCTAACATTGAGAAGACAGTTGAAAACAGAAATCTTCACGATCAGATTCTTGAAGTTATCGTTCCACTTGAAACAGTAGTGGAGATTAAGGATGGCTCTAAGAAAGCTGCTCAGAAGAAAATGTTTCCTGGATACGTTCTTGTGAAGATGGTAATGAACGACGATAGTTGGTATGTTGTCAGAAACACAAGAGGTGTTACAGGGTTTGTTGGTCCTGGATCAAAGCCAGTACCACTTACACCAACAGAAATTAAGAATCTCGGCATAAGCCTTGAGGAAGAACAGGAAGTTAAGCCTGTTATCCAGTTCGCTGGCAAGGTCGGCGATAAGGTTATGATCCTCTCTGGTGCATGGGAAGATACAGTTGGTGAGATTACCAATATTAATGAGGGCAAGCAGTGCCTTACAATTAATGTTGAGATGTTCGGTCGTGAAACACCGGTCGAGATTGATTTCACAGATGTGAAGTTATTGTAAGAAGCAGTCCCGATCCTGGGACGTGGGAGACCAGAATGAATTAGCTTCGCTAATTCATTTGCAAGAATCAGCTAAAGGTGATTCTTGGGAGATGGATAGCGGGTAATATTATGATGGTCGCCAATTACCACATTTATTTTTAGGAGGTGCCAAAATGGCAAAGAAAGTAACAGGATATATTAAATTACAGATTCCTGCCGGCAAGGCTACACCAGCTCCACCAGTTGGTCCAGCACTTGGTCAGCACGGTGTTAACATCGTAGAATTCACAAAGCAGTTCAATGCTAAGACAGCAGATCAGGGAGATCTTATCATACCTGTAGTTATTACAGTTTATGCTGATAGAAGCTTCAGCTTTATTACAAAGACTCCACCTGCAGCAGTACTTCTTAAGAAGGCTTGCAACATTAAGTCAGGATCAGGCGTACCTAACAAGACTAAGGTTGCTACTATTAAGAGAGCAGAAGTTCAGAAGATCGCTGAGCTTAAGATGCCAGATCTTAACGCTGCATCTATCGAAGCAGCTACTTCTATGATCGAAGGAACAGCTAAGAGTATGGGTATCGTTGTAGAAGACTAATCTACATTTGATTCATGATTATTGTGGGAGGAAAGATAGAATCCTTCCGATATTACCACTAGGAGGTTTATAATGAAAAGAGGAAAGAAATACGTTGAGGCAGCCAAGAATATTGACCGCCAGACATTATATGAAGCAACTGAAGCTGTTTCTTTAGTTAAGAAGAGTGCAGTTGCAAAGTTCGACGAGACAATTGAAGCTCATATCAGAACAGGTTGTGATGGACGTCACGCTGAGCAGCAGATCAGAGGAGCTGTTGTTCTTCCACACGGAACAGGTAAGACTGTACGTGTATTAGTATTTGCTAAGGGTGCTAAGGCTGATGAGGCTCTTGCAGCTGGAGCAGATTTCGTTGGTGGCGAGGAGCTTATTCCTAAGATCCAGAACGATAACTGGTTCGAGTTCGACGTTGTTGTTGCAACTCCAGATATGATGGGTGTTGTTGGTCGTCTTGGTCGTGTACTTGGTCCTAAGGGATTAATGCCAAACCCTAAGGCTGGTACAGTTACTATGGATGTAACAAAAGCTGTTAATGATATCAAGGCTGGTAAGATCGAGTACAGACTTGACAAGACTAATATCATTCACGTGCCAATTGGTAAGGCTTCATTCACAGAGGAGCAGTTATCAGACAACTTCCAGGCTATTATGGATGCAATCGTTAAGGCTAAGCCATCTTCACTTAAGGGAGCTTATCTTAGAAGTGTAGTTCTCACTTCTACTATGGGACCTGGTGTTAAGTTAAGCACAGCCAAGTATGTGGGTTAATCAGATTTTTGATTAAAAACGGTTGACATTAATATATTTTGATAGTATACTATCAGCTTGTGAGCAGCATTTTGCTGTTAACATAATATTTTGCCGTAGACAGCAGGTCCGGATTCAGCATTACTGATGATGGTTAAAGGTAACACGCCTACCGAGGATTTAAGGATTTGATTAATTATTCCCTCTCTGTCGCTGGCAGAGAGGGTTTTGTTTGTAGGGAAACTATAGACGAATAATCTTCACTTAGGCAAAATCGCTTCTATATGAAGCAAGAATCTAACAGGAGGTAATTATTCATGGCTATTTTAAAGAATGTAGGCCTTAAGACATCTACTATCGATGAGATTAAAGATAACTTTGACGGCGCTCAGGGCGTTGTTGTAGTTAACTACAGCGGTCTTACAGTAGAACAGGATACACAGCTTCGTAAGCAGTTAAGAGAAGCTGGTGTGGTTTATAAGGTTTATAAGAACACTTTAGTAAAGAGAGTTGTTGCTGGAACAGAGTTCGAGCCAATTACTGATGCTCTTGAAGGAACTAATGCTATTGCATTCTGCAAGACAGATGCTACAGCACCTGCAAGAATCTTAGCTAACTTTGCTAAGACAGCTAATGCTCTTGAGTTAAAGTGTGGCGTTGTTGAAGGAACATTCTACGATGCAGCAGGTATCGCTACAATCGCTACTATCCCTTCAAGAGAGGAACTTCTTTCAAAGTTACTTGGAAGTATCCAGTCACCTATTACAAACTTTGCTCGTGTTATTAAGCAGATTGCTGAGAAGAACGAGGAAGTTGCTTAATCAGTTTAACACTGAATTAACTATGAAAGCAGCATAGATGCTCTTTCAATTTTAGAATAATATTAAAAAGGAGATTATAATAATGACAACACAGGAAATTATTGAAGTTATTAAAGGTTTATCAGTATTAGAGCTTAACGATTTAGTTAAGGCTTGTGAAGAAGAATTCGGCGTATCTGCAGCAGCAGGCGTTGTAGTTGCAGCAGCAGGTGCTGGCGCAGCAGCAGCTGAGGAGAAGACAGAATTTGATGTAGAGCTTACAGAAGCTGGAGATCAGAAGGTTAAGGTTATCAAGGTTGTTCGTGAAATCACAGGTCTTGGATTAAAGGAAGCTAAGGACGTTGTTGATGGCGCACCTAAGGTTGTTAAGGAGCAGGCTTCTAAGGAAGAGGCTGAGGAAATCAAGAAGAAGCTTGAAGAAGTTGGAGCTAAGGTTACTCTTAAGTAATTCACTTGATTGTTCTAATGAATATAATAAGAAAGACAGCGGGCCTTCACGGCTCCTGTCTTTTCTTTTTTCTATAAATCACATCTTTATTTTATTATGCCAGCTATGGCAGAAACACTATTATCTTTATACAATTCTGAATATTCATGGAAATTTTCAAAAATCCCTTGACATATATATATCTTTGATGTACTATGGACAATGCACTATTGTGGTAAATTGTGCTTATTCTTTGCACATTTACTGATAATGTAATATATTAATGTGAAGAAAACTAAGGGGTGAAACGTCAATGGAGAAAAACAGATTACGCCCAATAACGTCGGGCAAGGCAATGCGTATGAGTTTCTCAAGACAGAAAGAAGTTCTTGAGATGCCTAACCTTATTGAGGTGCAGAAGGATTCTTACCAGTGGTTTTTGAATGAAGGCTTGAAAGAGGTCTTTGATGACATATCTCCAATTGCAGACTATAATGGAAGATTAAGTCTGGAATTCGTAGATTTTGCGTTATGTGAAGACGAAGTTAAGTATTCAATTGAAGAGTGTAAAGAAAGAGATGCTACATATGCAGCGCCTCTTAAGGTTACAGTAAGACTTCATAACAAAGAGACAGAAAGCATCAGCGAGCATGAGATTTTCATGGGAGACCTGCCATTAATGACTAAGACAGGTACATTTGTAATTAATGGTGCTGAACGAGTTATTGTCAGCCAGTTGGTACGTTCACCTGGTATTTATTATGATATACAGAAAGATAAGTATGGTAAGATTTTCTTGTACAGCTGTCAGGTAATTCCTAACAGAGGTGCATGGTTAGAGTATGAAACAGATGCTAATGATATATTCTATGTTAAGGTTGACCGTAATAAGAAGGTTCCTATTACTGTTCTTATCAGAGCATTAGGATTTGGTACTAATGCAGAGATTCTTGATATTTTTGGCGAGGAACCTAAGCTTCTTGCTACTATGGAGAAGGATACTTCTACTAACTATCAGGAAGGTATTCTTGAACTTTATAAGAAGTTAAGACCAGGAGAACCATTATCTGTAGAGAGTGCTGAAGCACTTATTTCAGGTATGTTCTTTGACCCAAGAAGATATGATCTTGCACATGTAGGAAGATATAAGTTTAATAAGAAGCTTTCTTTCAAGAGCAGAATTACAGGACAGGTTCTTGCTGAGGATGTTGTTGATGAAAACGGAACTGTTATTGCAACAGCAGGTGAGAAGCTTACAAGAGAATCAGCACAGGCTATCCAGGATGCAGCTGTTCCTTCAGTATTCATTACTGTAGAAGTTAAGGCTGCTGATGGTACAGTATCTGACAGAGTTGTTAAGATTCTTTCTAATCGTGCGGTTGATATTACCAAATGGGTTGATATCAGCGAAGAAGAAGCTAAGGAGCTTGGTGTAACAGAGTATGTATACTATCCTGTTCTTGCACAGATTCTTGCTGAGAATGAGTCTTTAGAGGATATTAAGGAAGCTATTACTAAGAATATTGCTGACCTTATTCCTAAGCATATTACAGTAGAAGATATTCTTGCTTCTATTAATTATAATATGCACCTTGAATATGGTGTTGGTACAAAGGATGATATCGATCACCTTGGAAACAGACGTATCAGAGCTGTAGGAGAACTTCTTCAGAACCAGTTCAGAATTGGTATCTCAAGAATGGAAAGAGTGGTCCGTGAGAGAATGTCTACACAGGATCTTAGCGGAATATCTCCACAGTCACTTATTAATATTAAGCCTGTAACAGCTGCTATTAAGGAATTCTTCGGAAGTTCGCAGTTGTCACAGTTCATGGATCAGAATAACCCTCTTAGTGAGATTACTCATAAGAGACGTCTTTCAGCCCTTGGTCCTGGTGGTCTTTCAAGAGATCGTGCAGGTTTCGAGGTTCGAGATGTACACTATACTCATTATGGTAGAATGTGTCCTATCGAGACTCCTGAAGGACCTAACATTGGTCTTATTAACTCTCTTGCATCTTATGCAAGAATTAATGAATATGGATTCGTTGAAGCTCCTTATCGTATTGTAGATAAGTCTGATCCTAAGAATCCAAGAGTTACTGATGAAGTGCGTTACTTCACAGCTGATGAGGAAGATGATTTCCATGTAGCACAGGCTAATGCTGAGATTGATGAGAATGGTTATTTCGTAAGAAATACTGTATCTGGACGTTACAGAGAAGAAACTTCTCAGTTCGATAAGAGCCAGATTGATCTTATGGATGTATCTCCTAAGATGGTATTCTCAGTTGCTACATCAATGATTCCATTCCTTCAGAATGATGACTGTACACGTGCCCTCATGGGTTCTAACATGCAGCGTCAGGCCGTACCTCTTCTTATGACAGAAGCTCCTGTTATCGGAACTGGTATTGAGAATAAGACTGCTGTTGACTCAGGCGTATGTGTAGTTGCAGAGGCTGATGGTGTTGTTCTTTCTTCTGAATCTAACAAGATTGTTATCAGAGAAAAGGATGGCAAGGCGCGCGAATACAAGCTTACTAAGTTCTCAAGAAGTAACCAGAGTAACTGCTATAACCAGAGACCTATTGTTTTCAAGGGTGATGAGGTTAAGGCAGGAGATGTTATTGCTGATGGTCCATCTACATCTAATGGAGAGATTGCCCTCGGTAAGAACCCTCTTATCGGTTTCATGACTTGGGAAGGTTATAACTACGAGGATGCTGTACTTCTTAGTGAGCGTCTCGTAAGAGATGATGTGTATACATCTATTCATATTGAAGAATATGAGACAGAAGCAAGAGATACTAAGTTAGGACCTGAAGAGATTACAAGAGATCTTCCTTCAACAGGTTCAGACGCTGTAAAGGATCTTGATGAGAACGGTATTATCCGCGTTGGTGCTGAGGTAAGAGCCGGAGATATTCTTGTTGGAAAGGTTACTCCTAAGGGAGAGACAGAGCTTACTGCTGAAGAGAGACTTCTTAGAGCTATCTTTGGTGAGAAAGCAAGAGAAGTAAGAGATACTTCACTTAAGGTACCTCATGGTGCTTATGGTATCGTCGTTGCTGTTAAGACATTTACAAGAGAGAACGGAGATGAACTCTCACCAGGAGTTAACAAATCTGTTCGTATATATATTGCACAGAAGAGAAAGATTGGCGTTGGTGATAAGATGGCTGGTCGTCATGGTAACAAGGGTGTCGTTTCAAGAGTACTTCCTGTTGAAGATATGCCATTCCTTCCTAATGGCCGTCCTCTTGATATCGTACTTAACCCACTGGGCGTTCCTTCACGAATGAACATTGGACAGGTCCTTGAGATTCATTTAAGTCTTGCTGCCAAGGTACTTGGATTTAACATTTCTACACCAGTATTCGATGGTGCAGATGAGAATGATATTATGGATACTCTTGATATGGCAAATGCTTATGCTAACCATCCATTCGATGATGAAGAGCTTGCAGCCCAGAAGGCTGAGGCTGAGAAGAATGGCGAAGAATATCCTGAGGATATGGTTACATTTACAGCACAGTATAAAGATGTTCTTAATAAAGAGGTATTTGATTACCTTTCAGAACACAGAGATCACAGAGCTGAGTGGAAGGGTGTTCCAATCGGCCGTGATGGTAAAGTAAGACTTAGAGATGGTAGAACAGGTGAGTACTTCGACAGCCCTGTAACTATCGGATTCATGCATTACTTAAAGCTTCATCATCTTGTTGATGATAAGATTCATGCACGTTCAACTGGTCCTTACTCACTTGTAACTCAGCAGCCACTTGGTGGTAAGGCTCAGTTCGGTGGACAGAGATTCGGAGAGATGGAAGTTTGGGCACTTGAGGCTTATGGTGCTGCTTATACTCTTCAGGAAATCCTTACTGTTAAGTCTGATGATGTTGTAGGACGAGTTAAGACTTACGAAGCTATTATTAAGGGTGAGAATATTCCTGAACCAGGAGTTCCAGAATCATTCAAGGTTCTTCTTAAGGAACTTCAGTCACTCGCACTTGATGTTAGAGTTCTTGATCAGGACAACAATGAAGTCAGACTTCTTGAGAGTTCTGAATATGAAGTTACTGATTTCAAGAAGGTTCTTGATGAAGGTAATGGATACAGAAGAAACAGCAGAGAGGAAGAGGCAGAGTACAAGGCTGGCGGTATGTCAACAGTTACTCTTAATGAAGATGGAACAGAAGATGCTGTAGATTCAGATGATGGTGCTGATTTTGATATGGCCGATGATTTTGATGACGATTACGGCGATGGCAATTCAGATGAATATTAATTAGAAGGGAGCACTATAATGGCAGAAGAAATTAAATCAAATAAGTCAATGAAATTTGATAAGATTCAGATTAAGCTTGCTTCTCCTGAGAATATTTTGGAGTGGTCTCATGGTGAGGTTACCAAACCTGAAACAATTAACTATAGAACACTTAAGCCAGAAAAGGACGGACTTTTCTGCGAAAGAATATTTGGTCCTAGCAAGGACTGGGAGTGCCACTGCGGTAAGTATAAGAAGATTAAGGACAAGGGTATTGTCTGCGATAAATGTGGTGTTGAGGTTACTAAGGCCAGCGTAAGAAGAGATCGTATGGGTCATATCCATCTTGCTGCACCAGTATCTCACATCTGGTACTTTAAGGGTATTCCTAGCCGCATGGATCTCATTCTTGATATTGGTCCTAAGAACCTTGAAAAGGTATTATATTTTGCTTCATATATCGTAATTGATCCAGGTGAAACAGATATTCCTTTCAAGAAGATTCTTTCAGAGACTGAATACAGAGAACTCTGTGAGCAGTACGGAAGCAAGGCTTTCCGTGTTGGTATGGGAGCTGAGGCAATCCTCGAGCTCCTCCAGATGGTTAACCTTGAAGAAGAAGAAGTAAGACTTAAGGAAGAGCTTGCTAACACTACTTCTCAGAAGGCTGCCAGACTTATAAAGAGAATTGAAGTTGTTGAAGCATTTAAGAATGCAGGAACTAAGCCTGAGTGGATGATTCTTACAGAAATCCCTGTAATTCCACCAGATTTAAGACCTATGGTCCAGCTTGATGGTGGACGTTTTGCAACTTCAGATCTTAATGATCTTTACAGAAGAATTATTAACAGAAATAACAGACTTGCAAGACTTCTTGAGCTTGGAGCTCCTGAGATTATTGTACGTAACGAGAAGAGAATGCTTCAGGAAGCTGTTGATGCTCTTATCGATAACGGACGTAGAAATGGTCGTCCAGTAACAGGTCCTGGTAACAGAGCACTTAAGTCTTTATCAGATTTATTAAAGGGTAAGCAGGGACGTTTCAGACAGAACCTTCTTGGTAAGCGAGTTGACTACTCAGGACGTTCAGTTATCGTAGTAGGACCAGAACTTAAGATTTACCAGTGTGGTCTTCCTAAAGAGATGGCTATTGAGTTATTCAAGCCATTTGTTATGAGAGAGCTTGTAAGACGTAATCTTGCAGATAATATTAAGAAAGCTAAGAAGAGCGTAGAACATCTTGAACCAGAAGTATGGGATGTACTTGAAGATGTTATTAAAGAGCATCCAGTTATGCTTAACCGTGCTCCTACACTTCACAGACTTGGTATTCAGGCTTTTGAGCCAATCCTTGTAGAAGGTAAGGCTATTAAGCTTCATCCACTTGTATGTACAGCGTTCAATGCCGATTTCGATGGTGACCAGATGGCTGTCCATCTTCCGCTTTCTGTTGAGGCTCAGGCTGAGTGTAGATTTATGCTTCTTTCACCTAACAACCTTCTTAAGCCATCTGATGGTGGTCCTGTTGCCGTTCCTTCACAGGATATGGTACTTGGTATTTACTACCTTACACAGGAAAGACCAGGTGCAAAGGGTGAGGGCAAGATTTTCAAGAGCATTAATGAAGCAGTTCTTGCTTATGAGAATGGTATAATTACATTACATGCCAAGATTATGGTTCATGTAACTAAGAATGTTAACGGAGAAGAGCTTTCAGGTAATATTGAGTCTACACTTGGAAGACTTATATTTAATGAGATTCTCCCTCAGGATTTAGGATATGTTGACAGAAGCAAGGAAGAGAATTTATTACTTCCAGAAGTTGATTTCCATGTAGGAAAGAAGCAGCTTAAGGATATCTTACAGCATGTTATCAATACTCATGGTACTACAACAACTGCAGAGGTTCTTGATGATATCAAGGCTATGGGTTATAAGTACTCTACCAGAGCTGCCATGACTGTTTCTATTTCTGAGATGACAGTGCCACCAGTTAAGAAGCAGCTTCTTGCTGAGGCAGAAAAGAAAGTTGAACAGATTACTGTTAAATATAATAGAGGTCAGGCTACTGACGAGGAAAGACATAAGAATGTTATCCGCGTATGGCAGGAGACTGATGATAAGATTAAGGATGCCCTTCTTCAGGGTCTTGATAAATATAACAACATCTTCATGATGGCTGACTCAGGTGCCCGTGGTTCTAACCAGCAGATTAAGCAGTTAGCAGGTATGCGTGGTTTGATGGCTGATACATCAGGTAACACTATCGAACTTCCTATCAAGTCAAACTTCCGTGAAGGTCTTGATGTTCTGGAATACTTTATTTCAGCTCACGGTGCCCGTAAAGGACTTTCAGATACAGCCCTTCGTACAGCCGATTCAGGATACCTTACAAGAAGACTTGTTGATGTTTCTCAGGATCTTATTATCAGAGAGACAGATTGTAGCGCAGGTAAGCAGATACCTGGTATGTATGTTTACTCATTTGTTAATAACAGAGCTACTAACTCAAGTGATGCCAAGGAAGATATCCTTGAGCCATTACAGGAGCGTATTACAGGAAGATACTTAGCTGAGGATATTGTAGACCCAGCTACAGGTGAGGTTATTGTTGAAGCTAACCATCTTGTAACTCCTAAGAGAGCAGAAGCTATTATTAAGACTGGTGTTGATAAGGTTAAGATCAGAACAATCCTTACTTGCCGTTCACACATCGGTGTATGTGCTAAATGTTATGGAACTAACATGGCTACTGGTCAGACTGTACAGGTTGGTGAAGCTGTTGGTATTATCGCAGCCCAGTCAATCGGTGAGCCTGGTACACAGCTTACTATGAGAACATTCCATACAGGTGGTGTTGCCGGTGATAACATTACTCAGGGTCTTCCTAGAGTAGAAGAGCTTTTCGAGGCAAGAAAGCCTAAGATGCTTGCTGTACTTGCTGAGTTTGGCGGAACTGTAAGTATTGTTAAGACTGAGAAGAAGACTGAAATCGTTATAACTGATGATGAAGGTAATTCAAAGGCTTATCCATTATCTAAGGATACAAGAGAAAAGGTTGTTGAAGGACAGGTTGTTGCTAAGGGTGAGGAAATCACAGAGGGTTCTGAGAATCCACATGATATCGTAAGAATTCTTGGTGTAAGAGCTGTTCAGGATTACATGCTTCGTGAGGTTCAGAAAGTTTACCGTATCCAGGGTGTTGATATCAATGATAAGCATATTGAGCTTATCGTTCGTCAGATGCTTAAGAAGATAGTTGTTGATGAAGCTGGAGATTCTAAGTTCCTTCCAGGATCACAGGTTGATACAATTGAGTTCCAGGAAGTTAATGAGAGACTTGAGGAAGAAGGAAAGACACCTGCTACAGGTACTCCGATTATCCTTGGTATTACTAAGGCTTCACTTGCTTCTACATCATTTATGTCAGCTGCCTCATTCCAGGAGACAACTAAGGTTCTTACAGATGCAGCTATTAACGGAAAGATTGATCCACTTATTGGTCTTAAAGAGAATGTTATTATTGGTAAGCTTATCCCTGCCGGTACAGGTATGAAGCGTTATCAGGATATCAAGATCAGTTCTACAGATAACTACATTGAAGAAGATGAAGATGAGTCTGGTGAAGACGAACTTGTTTTCACACAGGAAGATTAATTCTTTATAGAAACTTATGGCGTGTCAGATTGATAAAATCTGGCACGCTTTTGTCTTTTTTTGAAAAAATGCTTGACACTGAATTTGCAAATATATATACTAATAAAGCGTGCGAATAGGCAAGTACTATTTTTGCGCTGTTTTGGTGACAAAACATTTTCTTAGTTGATACTAAGATGCAACCATTCATTATTCTAATTTCGGGAGGTGAAAACGGAATGCCAACATTTAACCAGTTAGTAAAACAGGGAAGAAAGACTGCAGTAAAGAAGTCTACAGCACCAGCTCTTCAGAAGGGTTACAACTCACTTCAGAAGAAGGCAACAGATATCTCTTCTCCACAGAAGAGAGGTGTTTGTACAGCTGTTAAGACTGCTACACCTAAGAAGCCTAACTCAGCTCTTAGAAAGATCGCCAGAGTACGTCTTTCTAATGGTATCGAGGTAACATCTTACATCCCAGGTGAGGGACACAATCTTCAGGAACACAGTGTTGTTCTTATAAGAGGTGGAAGAGTAAAGGATTTACCAGGTACAAGATACCACATCATCAGAGGAACACTTGATACAGCAGGTGTTGCAAAGAGAAGACAGGCTCGTTCTAAGTACGGTGCTAAGAGACCTAAGGACGCTAAGTAATTAAGCCTGAATTAAGACACGCATTTATATGAATGCATGCAAGTTTTACAATTTGCAAGAGTCGGATTCGTAAGAATCTGATTTTTACGAACAAATTAAATTTTGAATTGTGCCGGAATTAGATTAATCAAGAGGTTGCAGGTTAATATATACGGCGCGAACACATTTTTTATTTGTGAGTACCTATGATTTAATAAATTTATTAAGGAGGGAAGAACCGTGCCACGTAAAGGACATACACAGAAAAGAGATGTATTAGCAGATCCTATTTACAACAATAAGGTAGTTACTAAGCTTATCAACAACATTATGCTTGATGGTAAGAGAGGAGTAGCTCAGAAGATTGTTTACGGTGCTTTTGATAGAGTTGCAGCTAAGACTGAGAGACCAGCTATCGAAGTATTTGAAGAAGCTATGAACAATATTATGCCAGTTCTTGAAGTTAAGGCTAGACGTATCGGTGGAGCTACTTATCAGGTACCTATCGAAGTTAAGCCAGACAGAAGACAGGCTTTAGCTCTTCGTTGGATGACAACATTCTCAAGAGCAAGAGGCG
>ERZ838516.2176-NODE-2176-length-22067-cov-19.193349_pt1 | contig 22067 bp, 15 predicted proteins | sample MGYA00519910_ERZ838516 | MGnify/ENA primary metagenome ERZ838516 (study PRJEB31850, sample SAMEA3708837) | human gut metagenome | biome: human gut; feature: human-associated habitat; material: faeces | place: China | collected 2014 ... | reverse complement strand
AGTCGATGCTCTTGGCATCCAGCTCCACGACCTTGGTATCCCAGTTGATCTCCACAAACTCCGGTTCCACGCCCAGCTTTTCGCAGACAGCAGTGGCCAGCTCGGTATCAAAACCGGTGAAGTTGCCATCCGCATCGGTGTAGTTCATGGGCTCGTAAACGGTGTAGCCGATGACCAGCTTTCCCTTGCCCTTGATGTAATCCAGATCGCTGCCTGCGGTCTGGGAAGCGGCAGCACTGCCGGAAGCAGAAGCAGAGGCAGATGCGGCAGTGGAAGTGGAAGCGGCACCGCCGCAGGCGGCAAGGCTCAGTGCCATGGCACCGGCCAGGAATGCAGATACAAGACGTTTCATATACGGTTCCTCCCTCAGTGGCAAGCTGCTTTGTTTTATTGCTTTACCATGCTAAATCGCTAAACTGTGGTTATAGAATAGCGCGTTTTCATCCGTTTTGCAAGGGGGAAAACTGATTTTTCGCAGTTTGCTCAAATCTTTACCGCTTTACCACGGCAAAGCGGTCATTTTGACAAAACAAAAACGCCGCGTCGGCAGCTGCCAGACGCGGCGAGAGGTTTCTCTCTGAAAATTCAGCGGAATGCCACCGCCCCCCTATCCGGGAGAGCCGGTGCGCGATTGCGAGACCGAAAAGGGCTTTCCCCTCAGCCCAGGGCATCCAGCGCCGCCTTTTGCAGATTGGTGATGTCAATGGTACACAGAGCCTTCAGGTCGGCATCGTCGCCGGAAAGTCCGGCGATCTCGGTGCGGGTCTTGCCCTTGAGGGCATCGCAGAAGCCTTCGCTGTGCTCGTACCACTCCTTGCCCAGCGCCGACGCACCGCGCATCCCGTAGTCCTCCCCCAGCTCCAGCTTGGTCTTGACGAGATCCGGGGCTGTCACACCGCCGTCCGAGACCACCGTCAGGGCCGGCTCGGCCATATCCGCAATGGCGCTGGTCACACGGCGGTCTGTATCGGTGGTCAGTGCCACGATGCTCACATCCACCTGCGCATTCACATCCTTGTCATCGGTGGCGGTGATGTCCGAAGTCCCGTTCACCGCTTCGATGCCCAGCGCGGCCCTGTCGCCCTTGGCGGCACCCAGTGCCCTGGCATTGGCGCAGGCCCGGGTCACGGCATCCCGGTAACGGTCCACAGCAATGGTGCAACCGCTCAGCAGGTCGGCATCCGTGGACTTGCCATCCTTATCCACTTTGAGCATAGAGACCTGTTCCGGGGTCATGCCGATCAGGTAACTGGCAAAGGCATCCGCCTGTTCCGCCCAGCCCTTTTTCAGGGAAGAGACCTCGGCCAGCGGGTAATCGTCCCCCTTCTGACGCTTGGTGCGCCAGTCGGTGGGCAGGGTCACATGGCCGGTGCTGTCCGCCGAAACAGACACTTCCAGCTCGTCCAGCAGAACACTCTCCAGTTTCCCCTCGCCATCCAGCAGGACAGCGGCCGCTGCCAGTTCAATTTTCCCTGCCCTGTCCTGATCGGTGGCCTCTGTCACCACACCCAGACCGGTTTTCCATGCCGCTGTCTGGGTCTGTGCGGAGGATGTGCCGCTGCTTCCGCTCATGCTGCCGGAGCTGCCCGACCCGGCGTTCGTTTTGCCGCAGGCGGTCAGCAGCAGCGCCGCCGCCATGGCACAGCTCCAAAGAGCCCGATGGTTCTGATTCATAGATACGCTCCCTTTCCACACGGCCCGTTGGGCCTTTGCCCCATAGTATGTCCAGAAGAGCGTAAGATTACGCAGCCGACGGGAGTTTTCCAAAGCAAGTGTCCGCTGGGGTGGGACCCTGTTGCCGCAGGCAATAGGGCGGGCGATGGAATGGCCCGTTTCACTTGCGTGGAAAAGCTCCCCGGGTGCTGCGCGCAGCCGCTTACATCAACGGGCTCAGCAGCCGCAGCACACTGTCCAGCGCTGTACCAAGCAGATTGGTATGGCAGTCGGAACGCTGGATCTCCCGGCACTGCGGCAGGGTGCATTCCACATCCTTCCGCAGGGCGGCGATCTGGCTGTTATGGAAGAGCAGTGTTCCGCATTCAAAGTGGAGGAACAGGCTCCGATAATCCATATTGATGCTGCCCACCACGGCGACACGGTCATCACTGACATAGCACTTGGCGTGGAGGAAACCGGGCGTGAATTCATAAATGCGCACACCCGCCCTGAGCAGGGGCAGATAGTAGGAGCGGCTGAGCCGGAACACCAGCTTCTTATCCGGGATCCCGGGCAGGATGAGCCGCACGTCCACCCCGCGCTTGGCCGCATTTTTCAGAGCATCCAGCATCTCTTCGCCCACGGCCAGGTAGGGCGTATAGATATAAACATATCTCTGAGCCTGAGAGAGGATGTCCAGATAGACCGTCTCGGCCAGCGGTTCCTCATCCAGCGGGCTGTCCGCGTAGGGCTGCACCACGCCATCCTGCACTGCGGGCAGGCGGGTAGGCGCAAAGGCGGTGTAATCGGTCTCCTGCGGGCGGAAGGCATTCCATGCATTGAGGAACATCACGGTAAAGTTCCAGACAGCGGCACCCTCCAGCCGGATGGCCGCATCCTTCCAGTAGCCAAAGCGCTGCTCGGCATTGATATACTCATCCGCCAGATTCACGCCGCCGGTGTAGGCCACATTGCCGTCAACCACCACGATCTTGCGGTGGTCGCGGTGGTTCATCACCAGCGAGACCAGCGGCACCACCGGGTTGAAAGGGATACAGCGGATATGCGCCTTCTCCATGCGGATGACAAAATCACTGGGCAGGCCCAGCAGGCTGCCAAAATCATCGTAGATCAGCCGCACATCCACGCCCTGGGCGGCCTTGCGGCGGAGGATCTGCTCCACACCGTCCCACATTTTGCCGGAACGGAGGATAAAAAATTCCAGAAAGATAAATTTTTCCGCCTTGTCCAGATCCGCCAGCAGCTGGGGATACATCTCCTCCCCGCAGGAAAAGTAGTGAGCAGCGGTATCCTTCCAGGCCGGATACGGCCCGAACTTTGCCACGTAGCGGCTCAGGTTCCGGCTGGAGATATCCAGCGCATCGGTCTGTCCCTCGGGCTGGGCAAGCTCGGTCTGATGGGCCTGTTCCACCTTCTGCATCCGCTCCCGCAGATACTTGGCGGGGGCCTTGTTGCCAAAAGCCAGATAAAGCGCGCCGCCCAACAGGGGCAGAAGACCGATCAGAACGATCCAGCCGATCTTATAAGCACTGTTTTCATCCTTGCGCACCAGATACAGCACGATCATGATGCTCAGCGCCTTCAGGGCACCGTTCAGCCAGACCCTCCCCGTCGTGAACGACCAGAACGCCCAGAGCAGCCAGAGCACCTGTAAAGCCACCAGCACCACTGTGATCGTGATACGGTTGAAGATGCGGTTGAAAAACTTGACGATGGGCAATCTGAACATGTGGTATCCCTCCCCTGCCGCCCACGGCGATTTTTGATGCTGTTAGTATAGCGCAGAGCGGAAGATTTTGCAAACAAAAAAGCGCCCACAACGGCTTTCCCCGCTATGAGCGCCTATTCAATCGTGGGCAGAATTTTTCCGAGGGCCGTTCGCTTATGCTTCCGCGTCCTCATAACCAACCAGCAGACCGCCCAGCTCTGCATAATAGCTGCACAGACCGCCGCATTCGCTGATGTCCACCTTTGCTCCATCAAACACAGCCTTTACCATGTGCTTCAGGCGCTCGGCGGCGGCGGGATTGCCGCAGTGAGAGATATGGAGCCTGCCGTTGGTGTAGCCGTGCTCCTTGAGTTCCAGCACGATGCGTTCCAGCGCACCATGCTCACCACGGGTCTTGCAGAGAACATCCAGCTCTCCGGCCTCACTTGCCTGTCCGATGACCCGGATGCCCAGCATCCGCGCCACAGCAGCAACGGCAGGCTTCACGCGGCCATTGCGGGCCAGATTGGCCAGCGATTCCAGCGAAAAGAGCAGATGGGTGTGCTTGTGGTAGCGGAGCATCTCTTCACAGATCTCGTCAAACTCCCTGCCCTCAGCCAGCAGATCCCGCAGATGCTCGGCCAGCAGGCGCTGCTCCGGGCCGGTGGAAAGGCTGTCCAGCACGAACACCCGCTTGCCGGGGTTCTCCTGCTGGTATTCCTCAGCGGCCAGCTGGGCGGCATTGTAGCTGCCGGACAGAGTGCCCGTGATGGTGATGGCATACACCTCGTCGGCTCCCTCGTAGGCGGCCAGCCAGTCGCTGACGTTGGGGCAAGAGGTCGAGGTCTTGCCCTTATAGGTACGCAGGGTCTGGGCCATGCCCACGGCATCCATCGTGCCGTTGTCCAGATATTCGGCATCGTCGGTGATGATCTTCAGGGGAACGCATTCAAAATCCACGCCCTGCAAGGTGTACAGGCTGGCGGAGGAATCCACAACGATCTTGGTGTTCATAAGCATTTATCTCCATTCCGGCGGCAGCGGATGCCGCAGTTTTTCCTGTTGTCTGAATCACTATATCAGCTTTTCAAAACCCTGTCAACTGTTTTATTGAATTATTTTAAAAGTTTTCAATTTCCTGTTGACCGCATTTCCAAAACATGGTATACTGTCCGCATGAAATTAGAATCAAACCGCCGCGTTGCGGCCTGCGCCGCAGGGTTTGCCCTGCCCCGGTATGCAGAACTCCCCACCGTAGGGCTTTATCTGGATCAGAGTGTACAGTTTGTCAACGGGTGTTTCCGCACATTTCAGGGGGTGGAGCTCACCGCTTCCATGGTGAGCAACTACGTTAAGAAAGGGATCATCAGCCACCCCATCAAAAAGAAGTATACCCGGGATCAGCTGGCCTGCCTGATCTACATCGTGGTTTCTAAAAATGTCCTGTCCATGGAAAACATCGACAGCCTGTTCAAGATGCAGCGGGCGCATTATACCTCCGCGCAGGCGTATGATACCTTTTGCGATGAGCTGGAGAATTACCTGCCCTATGTGTTCGGCCTGACCAAAAGCTTTTCCGAGCTGGAGCCGGACGTTGATGATGCACGCAAGCTCCTGCGCAGTACCATCATCTCGGCTGTGAACAAGATCTATCTGGACTGCGTTTTCACCGACCTGCGGCAGGAGCAGGCCCTCTGGCCTGATATCCTGCCGGATCTGGCATAACAACAAAAATGGCCCTCTCCGTCATGCTTTGTAAAGCAATGATGGAGAAGGCCATTTTTTCTTAAAATGTAAGCGTGGGGCTGATCTCATTGCGGCGCTGGGCCTGCACGATGCAGTCCTTTTCCGGCACGACACCTGCCGCACCCAGGGTGTTGAACATGGTCTGCAAGGCAAGCGCCGGGGTGTTATTCTCCTGTGAGAGATGGCAGAGGGCAAACTTTTTGCATCCCTCCTGGATCAGCTCCAGCAGCTTTGCCGAGCACTCATCGTTGGAAAGGTGGCCCCGGTTGGACTCGATGCGGGAGCGCAGGTAGTAGGGATACCGCCCGCTGCGGAGCATGTGGAGGTCGTAGTTGCTTTCCAGCGCCACCAGGTCACAGCCGCTCAGGGCCTGATGCACCGGCGGGGTCAGGACTCCCAGGTCGGTGGCAATGGTCATGGTCTTGTTGTCCGGGGTGTGGATGCGGTAGCCCACGCATGGTACGTCGTGGCTGGTGGGAAACATCGTCACGCCGAAATCTCCCACATCCTCTTCCCCGCCGGACAGGGTGCGCAGCGCACAGCTGGCGGGCACGATGCCGTTTGCATCCAGAAAATCCAGAGTATCGTCTGCGCCGTATACCGGCAGCGGATTCTTTTTGAGGAAGGTAGCCAGCCCCTTGACGTGGTCAGAGTGCTCATGGGTGACCAGAATGCCCGCACAATCGCTGATGTTCAGGCCCAGCTCCTTGAGCGCCGCCGAGGTGGTGCGCACACCCTTTCCCATATCGATGATGATGTACTTCTCCCCCGTGCGCACCACGCTGCAGTTGCCGGAGGAACCAGAGTATAACGAGATGAATTCAGACATTTCAAACCTCAAGAAACGAACCTCTCCGTCATGGCTTCACAAAAACTCCCTGTCAGGGGAACTTCTGCAAAACAGACTGAGAGGTTCTGAATGATCACATTGCTGATTCCAGTGCGGCAGGCATCCGATCCACCTTGCTGATCTCAGCGCCCAGGCCGCGCAGCTTTTCCACGATGTTCTCGTAGCCGCGCTCAATGTGGCCGATCTCCTCGATCTCGCTGGTGCCGTCTGCCATCAGGGCAGCCACCACCATGGCGGCACCGGCACGCAGGTCCAGCGCACGCAGCGGAGCCGGGCTGAGCTTTTCCACGCCCTCGAACACGGCCACCTGACCGTCCACCTGCACGCTGGCACCCATCTTGCGCAGCTCGTCCACATAGCGGAAGCGGTTATCCCACACGCTCTCGGTGATGGTGGAGGTACCCTTTGCCACGCTGAGCAGCACACCCATCAGGGGCTGCATATCGGTGGGGAAGCCCGGGTGGGGCATGGTGTTGATCTTCAGCGGCAGGATATCGCCTTTGCGGGAGACGCGGACGGAATCATCGAATTCCTCCACATCCACGCCGGCACGGCGGAGCTTTGCCGTAATGGGTTCCAGATGCTTGGGGGTGACATTTTTGATCAGTACATCGCCGCCGGTGGCAGCAGCGGCAACCATGTAGCTGCCCGCCTCGATCTGGTCAGGGATGATGCTGTAAGTGCAGCCGTGCATCTTTTCCACGCCGCGCACCTTGATCACATCGGTGCCGGCACCGCGCACATCCGCGCCGCACATATTCAGGAAGTTTGCCAGATCAACGACATGGGGCTCCTTGGCGCAGTTTTCCAGAATGGTCTGGCCCTGTGCCATCACAGCGGAGAGCATACCGTTCATGGTAGCGCCCACGCTGACCTTATCAAAGAAGATATGGGCACCGTTCAGTTCCTTGGCACGCACGGTGATCATGCCGTAGTCCACGCTGTCCTCTGCACCCAGTGCGCTGAACACCTTGAGGTGCTGGTCGATTGGGCGGGGGCCCAGATTGCAGCCGCCGGGCATAGCCACCTGTGCCTTGCCAAAGCGGGAGAGCAGTGCACCCAGGAAGTAGTAGCTGGCACGCATCTGGCGGGACAGATCGTCCGGGACGTTGGTGCAGTTCAGATGGGTGGTGTCGATCTCGTAGGTATTGCGGTTCAGCATCTTGATGCCGGCACCCAGGGTGCTCAGGATCTTCAGGCTGACTGCCACATCACTGATGTCCGGCAGATTTTCGATCACACAGACATCTGCCGCCAGAATGGTGGCAGGCAGAATGCCCACAGCCGCATTTTTTGCACCGGAAATGGTGACTTCGCCATGCAGGGGCTTGCCGCCCGTAATAACAAACTTTTCCAATTTTATAATCTCCTTGTCGCAGGCCCGCCAGCGGCAGGGCCACTCAGGGTTCTTGCTTGATCTCTCCGCGCACCGCCGGGTACACACCCTCACGATACAACTATCTTATTATACACAACTTCGGGCAAAAAGCAAAGCCCCCTTTTTCCCTGCCGGATTATTTTCTGTTTTGCCCAGAATCTGCGGAGATATTCGACATTTTTGTTTCTTATTTCAAAAATTTTACAATCAGCGCCCCTTACCAGACGCAATCCTCGCTGCAGGTCTCCTTGATCCAGCCCAGCTGATAAGCCTTGACCAGCTGTTTCAGGTCATGCACCCGCTCCCGAAGGATCTCTCCCTCGTCCGTCTCTTCCACCAGAATGCGGTGGTTCTCCGTTTCCAGAATGTTCTTCTGCGACACGATGTCGATGTTTTCGTTCACGGCCTTTTCGGCACTGACAAAGGGCTGATGGGTCCGCAGGGACATGGTGCGGCTGGAGTACACCAGTGTGTACCCTGCAATGCCGGTCTTTTCATGGTAGGCGCGGCAGAACCCGCCGTCAATAACGACCAGACGGCCCCCGCCCTTGATGGGGCTCTCGCCGCTCTTCTCCCGCACCGGCACATGGCCGTTGACGATGTGGCTGGTGCCGGGCAGGCCGAATTCCGCCAGGATGCGGCGGCAGGCGGCCTCTTCATTGTACCATGTATAATAGGGGTCCTTGGCTTCCTCGTGGGTGGCGGGGTCGGCAATATACAGCCGCTCAAAGGTGGTCATGGCGCTGCGGCCGAACAACGGCGACAGCTTGCCGCACCACAGATACCACAAAAAATCCTGACCGCTCCGCCGGGCCGCGCTGCCCTCGGGAGCAAAGTAGCCGCAGCGTGCCCGCTCGTCACAGTAGTCCATCAAGCCGCGGCCCGAGTAGTTGTGTCCCTCGAACCGCTCCACGGCAAAGCTGCCGTTTCTGGTCATGGGCACCACGCCGTGGTAGAGCAGGTTGCCGTTCTCGATGTGGTAAACGCTGCCCTTGGCGTACAAAAATTCCACATGCTGCTGCAAGCGCTCACTCTGCCGGAAGGATTCCACCAGCTTGCGAAGCACCAGCCGCTCATCATCATTCAGGGCGGCGGGGTCTGCCGGGTCCACGGTGGGGAAGTTGGTGTCCCGCAGGGGGTATGCCTGCCCGTTCAGGGTCACTGTTCCCTTTTTCCAATCGATGTGCCGCAGGAAATCCCTTCCCTGCATCTTGAAATCCGGGTTGCGGTCGATGACCTTGCACTCCATCTTGAGCATCAGAATGGTCACGGCCTTGTGCATCACGGCACAGCGGTGGAGCATTCCTTCGGTGTAAGGGCCGCGCGCCGCGTCGGTGTGGGGCATCCAGAGGGTCAGATCGTCATTTCCGTAGAACTGCTCGGCCATCCGCTGCAAGTGCCGCAGGTTGATGCCGTAGCAGTCCTCGAGCATGGCATGGTTGTGGTAGGCCAGTGTCGTTTTGAGCACAGTGCAGACGCAGATGGGACTTCCGGCGGCGGCACCCATCCAGACCACGTCATGGTTGCCCCACTGGATATCCACATGGTGGTGGCGCATGAGCCGGTCCAGTATGATATCAGGCCGGGGGCCGCGGTCAAACAGGTCCCCCACGATGTGCAGCTTGTCCACAGCCAGCCGCTTGATGAGCTCACACAGCCGGACGATGAACCGGTCGGCGCGGCCATTTTCGATGATGCTTCCCACGATCTGCCCGTAATAAAGGTCCTTGTCGTGGTCCTCAAAGTGGGCATGGAGCAGCTCATCCAGAATATACCCGCAGCTGGACGGCAGGCAGGAGCGCACATGCTGCCGGGTATGCTTGGAGGACACCAACCGGCAGATATCAATGAGCTGAAGCAGGGTCTCCGTGTACCAGTGGTCAAGCGCTTCCTCATCCGCGCACCCAGCTTTGAGCTGGGGCAGCTTCTCGTTGGGGTAATAGATGAGCGTTGCCAGCTCGGCACGGGTCTGTTCCGGCACACTGTCCCCCAGCACGATATCCACCTTTTCCCGGATGACACCCGAAGCCGAGTTCAGGATGTGGACAAAAGCCTCGTTTTCACCGTGCAGGTCGCTCATAAAATGTTCGGTGCCTTTGGGCAGCTTGAGCAGGGCCTGGGTGCTGATGATCTCACTGGCAGCGGCTGCCTGCGAGGGGTAATCCCGTGCCAGCAGGGAGAGATATTTCAAATGATCCCGGATCTCCTCGTTTTCGGTGCGCATGACATCCTCCGTCCGATATGTAGTATTTTTGCATGATATATAATATTCTATCATAGTATACCACATTCCATGTCATAAATGGTATAATAAACAAGAGTAATTCTGTCAAATCTTTTGCAAAGGACTTGGATATTATGCCCAAAACCATTTCTGTTGCCGTGCCGGAAGCCTGCACTCTCTGCCCCCGGCAGTGCAAAGCCGACCGGGCCGCCGGGCAGACGGGCTTCTGCGGGGCGGGCCGCACCCTGAAAGCGGCCCGCGCGGCCCTGCACTTCTGGGAGGAGCCCTGCATCAGCGGCACCCGGGGCAGCGGCACGGTGTTTTTCTCCGGCTGCACCCTCAAGTGCTGCTTCTGCCAGAACTACCCCATCAGCGCCGAGGGGCTGGGCAGGGAGATCACCGTAGAGCGCCTGGCCGAGATCTTTCTGGACCTGCAGGCGCAGGGAGCCCACAACATCAACCTTGTCACGCCCGGGCAGTGGCGGCCCTGGATCATCGCCGCCCTCGACCTGGCCCGGGCGCAGGGGCTGCATCTGCCCATCGTCTGCAACACCGGCGGCTACGAGACCGTGGAGAGCGTGCACGCCTGGCGCAGCTTCATCGACATCTGGCTGGCCGACCTGAAATATGTTTCTCCTGCCCTTTCGGCAGAGCTTTCCGCCGCGCCGGACTATTTTGCACAGGCCAGGCCCGCCATTGAAGCCATGATGGCTCAGGCCGGGCACCCTGTTTTTGACAGCGAGGGCATCCTGCAGCGGGGCGTGATCCTGCGCCACCTTGCCCTGCCCGGCCATGTGGACGACAGCTTTGCCGTGCTCGATCAGATGGCGGCTTGGAACAAGGCCGACCCCGGGTGCTTCCTGCCCAGCGTGATGAGCCAGTACACCCCCTTCTATCAGGCGGCAGACCACGGCATCGGGCGGCGCATCACCACCTACGAATACCGTCGGGTGGTCAACTACGCCATGGATCTGGGCCTCAGTTCTGGCTATATGCAGCAGAAGAGCAGTGCAAAGGAAGAGTATACGCCCAGCTTTGACCTGACGGGAGTGTGAACCCCACCGTCATCCCTGCGGGGTTCTTTCGTCAAAACAACCAAAATTTCTTTTTCTTTTTCTCTCGGCCGAAACAGCATTTGCTTGCTATCCGGTGCGCAGTGCGGTATAATGGATACAACAATGTGTTCTCACATGAAATGGATCCCAGAAACGACTTTTTAGGAGGAGCGTTATGGAACACTACAATCCCATCCTCGGCAGCGAGCCCAACGGCCAGAAATTTATCACCTGCGGCGAGATCATGCTCCGTCTGACCCCGCCGAACTACGAAAAGATCCGTATGGCATCCAGCTTTGAAGCCAGCTACGGCGGCAGCGAGGCCAACATTGCACTGGCCCTGGCCAACCTGGGTGTGGACAGCACCTTCTTCAGCGTAGTGCCCAACAACAGCCTGGGCAAGAGCGCGGTGCGCTGGCTGCGCTCCAACGATGTGCATTGCACCCCCATGATCCTGACCGAGCCCAACGAGACCCCCTCCAACCGGCTGGGTACTTATTATCTGGAGACCGGCTACGGCATCCGCGCTTCCAAGGTCATCTACGACCGCAAGCACAGTGCCATTACCGAGTACGATTTCTCCCAGGTCGATCTGGACGCTCTGCTGGACGGCTACGACTGGCTGCACCTGAGCGGCATTACCCCGGCACTGGGCCCCAACTGCCGCGGCCTCATCATCGATATGCTCAAGGTGGCCAAAAAGAAGGGCCTGACCGTCAGCTTTGACGGCAACTTCCGCTCTACCCTGTGGAGCTGGGAGGAAGCCCGCGATTTCTGCACCGAGTGCCTGCCTTACGTTGACGTTCTGCTGGGCATTGAGCCCTACCACCTGTGGAAGGACGACAACGATCACAGCAAGGGCGACTGGAAGGACGGCGTGCCCCTGCAGCCCAGCTATGAGCAGCAGGACGAGATCTTCCAGCACTTCATTGCCCGCTACCCCAACCTCAAGTGCATTGCCCGCCATGTGCGCTATGCCCACAGCGGCAGCGAGAACAGCCTCAAGGCCTTTATGTGGTACGACGGCCACACCTTTGAGAGCAAGCTCTACACCTTTAATATTCTGGACCGCGTGGGCGGCGGCGATGCCTTTGCCAGCGGCCTGATCTACGCCATGCTGCACAACTATAAGGCTATGGACATGATCAACTTTGCCGTGGCAAGCAGCGCCATCAAGCACACCATCCACGGCGATGCCAACATCACCGATGATGTCAGCTCCATCCGCAACCTGATGAACATGAACTACGATATCAAGCGGTAACATTCCTTTATACGCAAAGATCCCCTCCGGTACGCGCACACCGGAGGGGATCTTCTTATTATGCTTCAATCTTACAGAAACACATCCAGCATCTTTTCCAGCGGGGTGCGGGTGTCAAGCTCCAACCCGGCTTTCTGTTTCAGCATCAGGATGCGGCGGACGCTCTCGTTGAGGCGTTCCTCACTGATGGTTCCATTCTGCACAGCCTCCCGTACACCGTCAAAGGCTTCCGGCAGGTCGGGCGGCATCAGCAGAAGATCTGCCCCGGCGTTCAGCGCCGCTACAGCCGCTTCTGCTGCAGAATAGTGGTCACGAATGGCTTGCATGGACAGCGAATCGGTGCAGATGACCCCAGTAAAGCCCAGCTCCCCCCGCAGACGCTCGGTCAGCATAGTGTAGGAGAGCGACGCAGGCAGGCCGTCCTGCGTTGCATTGGGGGTGGTGATGTGGGCGGTCATTACTACGTCGGCCCCAGCTGCGATTCCAGCCGCAAAAGGCTTCAGCTCCATCTCCCGCATCTCTGTCCAAGTCTTGGTGCTGCTGGCCGTGCCGTAGTGGCTGTCCTCTGCGGTATCTCCGTGGCCCGGGAAATGCTTGAGTGTGCAGAGTATGCCCGCATCGTGAAACCCTTGTACAGCGGAGGCCACCATCTGTGCCGCCACTGCCGGATCCGACGAAAATGCTCGGTTCCCGATTACGGTATTGGCCGGATTGGTGTTCACATCTGCCACTGGAGCAAAGTCAAGATTCAGGCCGTAGGTTTTGAGGTAGCCTCCGATGATCTGCCCCATGGCACGGGCATTGGCCGGGTCCCCTGTTGTACCTACTGCCTGGGCACTCTGGTATTGGGGCAGATCAAAGCCGGAAGCATTGGCCAACCGGGCCACGCTGCCGCCCTCCTCGTCCACGGCGGTCAACAGACCGGTCCCGGATGCTGCCTGAAAATCTGCCAGAAGCTTTTTCAACTGCTCCGGGCTTTTCACATTCTGCCGAAACACCACAATGCCACCCACCGGATACTTTTTCAGCCCCTGCCGTTCTGCCCAGGTCAGCCTTGTGCTATCAGACTGTCCACTGGGGTCCAGTGCCTCGACCCGCACCACGAACAGCTGCCCCACCTTTTCCCGCAGAGACATGGCAGCAAGCCGTTCCTCTACCGGGTCAATCTGGGCTGCTGCCGAGGCCGTTCCCGTCAGCAGCAGAGCCGCAGACAACAGCACAGCAGCTGCCTGCCGGATGATTTTTCGCACGAGAGACACCTCCTCTTTCTCTCAGTGTAGCACACCCTGCAAAGGTGCACAAGATGCAAAGATCCCCTCCGATACTCACACACCGGAGGGGATTTTCCATATCAGAAATGCATCAGGAAAGGATCATGCGGTCGTTGGCGAACTCGCCGCCGGACGCGATCTGGAACTTGGCCAGCAGGTCGGAGACGTGCAGGTTCTTTTTCTCTTCCCCGGAGACATCATAGATGATGTGGCCCTCGTGCATCATGATCAGGCGGTTGCCGTACTTGATGGCATCCTTCATGTTGTGGGTGATCATCATGGTGGTCAGGTGGTTCTCCTCCACGATCTTGGCCGAGAGGGTCAGCACCTTGAGCGCCGTCTTGGGGTCCAGAGCGGCGGTGTGCTCATCCAGCAGCAGGAGCTTGGGCTTGTTCATGGTAGCCATAAGCAGGGTCAGTGCCTGACGCTGACCGCCGGACAGCAGGCCCACGCGGGCGGTCAGGCGGTCCTCCAGGCCCAGGTCCAGGCTCTTGAGCAGTTCACGGTAGCGCTCCCGTTCGGCCTTGGTGATGCCGATCCTCAGGCCGCGGCGCTTACCGCGCCGGGCGGCCAGGGCAAGGTTCTCCTCGATCTGCATGGTGGCGGCGGTGCCGGTCATGGGGTCCTGAAACACGCGGCCGATGTAGGCGGCGCGCTGGTGCTCCCCCAGTTTGGTCACGTCGATGCCGTCAATGATGATCTTGCCGCTGTCCACGGGCCACACACCGGCCACAGCGTTCAGCATGGTGGATTTGCCCGCACCGTTGCCGCCGATGACGGTGACAAAATCACCTTCGTTCAATTTCAGGTTCAGACCGTTCAGGGCCGTTTTCTCGTTGACGGTACCCGCGTTGAAGGTCTTGGAAACATTCTGGATCTCAAGCATTTTTTGCATCCTCCTTCTGTGCCTTCTTTGCCGCGGGCTTTGCGAAGTACTTGCTCTTCCAATAGGGCACGGCCAGGAACACCGCCACCACGGAGGCGCTCAGCAGCTTGAGCAGGTTTGCGTCAAAGCCGAGGGTCAGCACCAGCTGGATAACGATGTAGTAGATGATGGCACCCAGCGAGACGGACACCAGCTTGAGGGCAAAGTTGTGGAAGATGCGGCTGAACAGGGCCTCGCCGATGATGACAGCGGCCAGACCGATGACGATGGCACCACGGCCCATACTGACATCGGCAAAGCCCTGATACTGGCTCAGCAGTGCGCCGGACAGGGCCACCAGACCGTTGGAGACCGCCAGACCCAGCACCACGTTGAAGCTGGTGTTGATGCCCTGGGCGCGGCTCATGGCGGGGTTGGAACCGGTGGCGCGGATGCCGCAGCCCAGCTCGGTGCCAAAGAACCAGTACAGCACGCCGATGACCACAGCGCTGACCAGAATGACCATGATGATGGGGTTGTGCAGGGCAAGCTCCTTGACCCAGCGCAGGGAGATGAGCAGGTCGTACTTGTCCACGTTGATGGACTGGTTGGCCTTGCCCATGATCTTCAGGTTGATGGAGTAGAGGGCCAGCTGGGTCAGGATGCCAGCCAGAATGGCCGGGATGCCCATAAAGGTGTGGAGCAGGCCGGTGACAAGGCCGGTGGCCAGACCGGCCAGCAGGGCGATGAAGAGCGCTGCCCAGACGTTCATGCCGGAGAGCAGGCACATAACGCAGACCGCGCCGCCGGTGCCAAAGGAACCGTCTACGGTCAGGTCAGCCACATCCAGGATGCGGTAGGTCAGGTACACACCAATGGCCATGATGCCCCAGATGAGGCCCTGCGCACAGGCACCGGGCAAGGCACCGGGCAGGTTGGCAAGTCTTGCAAGAATATCCAAAACGTTTTCCTCCTGTAACTACACTTTTTTCTGATACGGGAAAGCGGAGAAGAACCAAAATTCGCTCTTCTCCGCTGATTTTATTGTAAAGCCTCTCCGTCACCGCAGCGTGGACCCGGCTTCCCTATCAGGGGAGCTTTCTGCAAAACAGATTAAGCACCTGTTATTCCTCAATGGCCTCGTAACCCTCGGGAACGGTCATGCCCAGGTCATTGCAGATGGTCTTGTTGTACTTCTTGGTCACGTTGGTGTACTCAACGGGCATGGTGGAGATATCGGCCTCACCGGTCAGGATCTTGGCCGCCATCTCACCGGTGGTGTAACCCAGATCATAGTAGCTGATGGACAGGGTCGCCACGCCGCAGCCGGAGCAGATGCCCTCCTCACCGGCGAACACGGGCTTCTTGGCCGGGCGGCAGATGCCATCGATGATGCCGGTGTTGGCAGCGCAGGTGTTGTCGGTGGGGACATACACTGCGTCGTTCTCGTCGGCAGCCTTCTGGCAGACAGAAGCCAGATCGTTGGAATCAGAGAAAGCGTACTGGGTAGCGGTAACGCCCTTGGCCTCAAGGTACTTCTGGACCTCGTCTACCTGATACTGACTGTTTGCCTCGGCAGAGCAGTAGAGCAGGCCCACCTTGGTGGCCTCGGGCAGCCACTCGGTGATCATATCCGCCTGCTGATCCAGCGGAGCCAGATCGGAGGTGCCGGAGACGTTGCCGCCCACGGTGCCATCGAAATCGGTCAGGCCCAGAGCAACACCGTACTCGGTGACGGAGGTGCCCAGAATGGGGATGCTGTCGGTGGCAGCCTGTGCGGCCTGCAGGGCGGGGGTAGCATTTGCCATGATCAGGTCAACGCCTGCGGAAACAAAGCCGTTGGCGATGGTGGCGCAGGTTGCGGAATCGTTCTGGGCGTTCTGGAAGTCAAAGGTGACATTCTCGCCGAACTGTGCGGTCAGAGCATCCTCAAAGCCCTGGGTGGCAGCGTCCAGAGCGGCGTGCTCCACCAGCTGGCAGATGCCAACGGTATACTTCTGGCCGTCAGCCGCTGCGGAAGAGGCCGCAGCAGAGGAAGCGGTGGAAGAAGCAGCCGTGGAGCCGGAGGAACCGCCGCAGGCAGTCAGGGCAGCAGCTGCGCCGCAGACAGCAGCGGCAGACAGGAACGAACGACGAGAAATTTTACGCATACTATTACTCCCTCAATTCTACTTTCGCGGCAACAGGACACCACATGAAAGTCAGTATTCAAGCGGGCAATCGCATCGCGCTGCCGCTTTACACTCGTGAAGTATATCACACTTTCCGCTCTAAAACAACCAGGAAACAGCCCGAATTATCAATCAAAGTAATTTTATCTATCACTTTTTTCGATTGTTCTGTGCCGCATCTGCATCCCTTCGAGCTTTTTCAGCTCACCGTCCAGCCAGAGCAGATTTTCTTCCAGCTGGGGGCGGTACTCTTTTGCAAAGTCGTACCGATAATACAGCGCCTGCCACAGCTTTTTCTGCATCCGCCGGGCAAACACCGGCTCAAACAGAGCGTCCAGCCGCTCCACGGTATCCTCCAGCTCCATGCACACCTGCGCCCAGCGCACATCGGTGGCCTCCCGGGCGGGCACATCGTACCGGGCCAGATAATCCCCCACCCTTGCCGCAATGACCTGCCCGCCGCACTGGGTGGGCTGCAAAAAGTAGGATACCTGCCCGTCCTTCGTGATCTCCTGCGCCAGCGGGTAAAGGGCGCAGACCAGCGGCTCGGCATCGTGGATGGCACAGTGGTTCCCGGTGAGGAAGGGGCAGTTGCTGCGTTCCTCCTTCAGCGGGGCCAGCCGCAGCACCGGCAGGCGGCTGACCCGCCCGATGCTTCCCCGGCAGAACGCCCGGGCCACGGTGCGGGGCGGCAGGCGCAGGCGGGCCGCGATGCGCCACAGGTCAAAGCCCGACAGCACGATATCCTCCCGCCCCCGGCAGCAGCCGCCGCAGCCCGCGCAGGCAAATGAAAACGCCTCGTCCCGGGCAAGCAGGGGCGCGGTGCGGGTAAAATCGGTGCGGCCGCAGAGATCGACCTGTGAATCCTTGAGCATGATGGTTCTCCTGTTCTGTGAATGGTTTTGTTCCATTGTACCACAAAGCCGGGCACAGAAAAAGGGAGCGTATCCGCTCCCCTGTTCAGGCCCCCCGGCTCACACGGCGGTAGACCGTTACGGCATCCTCGATGTGGTAGGGCGCGGTGCTGTGGTTTCCCCCCGCCCCGGCCGTGACCAGAATGTATTCCCTGCCCTTCACCTCGGCCAGACTGGCAAGGCAGAGCCCTGCCTCCCCGGTGTAACCGGTCTTACCGCCCAGGATCCGGCCACTGTGCAGCTCTGTGCCGTCCAGCTGGCTCAGCAGGGTGCTGTGCATCGTGAACCCCTGCGGGTGGCAGTTGGTGGCCGGAACGGTATACCGTTCCGTGGTAAACAGCTTGCGGAAGGTCTCGTTCTGCAGGGCTGCTTCCGTCAGTCGGGCCATATCCCGCACGGTGGAAACATGTTCCGGGTCGTGCAGGCCCGTGGGGTTGCAGAAATGCGTGGCGGTCATCCCCAGCTCTGCCGCTTTCTGGTTCATCCGGGCCACAAAGGCTTCCTCGCTGCCGCTCACCTCCCGGGCCAGCGTCTCGCAGCATTCGGCCCCCGAGGGCAGCATGGCCCCGTACAGCAGATCCCGCACCGTGGCTGTTTCCCCGGCCTGAAACCCCGCCAGCGAGGCATTCTGGGCCTGCAGAGCCGGAAAGATCTCCTCCGGCAGGGTCACGGGCGTGTCGAGGTCCGGGTTTGCTTCTATGGCCAGCAGCGCCGTCATCATCTTGGTCATGGAAGCCGGATAGATCGTGCTGTCGGCATCCTTTTCGGCCAGCACCTCCCCGCTGTCGGCCTGCAGTAAAATGGCATGGGGACTGTTCAGCCCATCCAGCGTGAGCCGCCGGGGCCACAGCAGCAGAAGCAGGGTTGCCAGCACCAGCAGCCAGAACAGCCGCCGGAAGGGTCTGCGCCGGTGCTTCCGGCGGCGCGATGAATCTTTCATTCTCGTTCTCATCCTTTTTTGCAAAATCAAAAGCGCTTTCATCCCTTAATACGGGACGAGAGCGCCTTTTTCTGCAAAAAGTGGGGCCGCCCCACAAAAAATTGTGCAGCGGCCCCAAGCCAGTTTAATATTTTACCTTTTTACGTCATCTACAAGAACGTGTTCAGTGCTGTGCCTTATGGAACATGCCCTTGCGCTTACGCTCCAGCAGATAACCGGCAGCCAGCAGGACACCGCCTGCACGCACCAGAACATCTGCCATCCAGTTGGTGGTACCGGTCTGGATCAGCTTGCCGCTCTCCGGGGCGGGCGTGGTCTTAGCGACTGCCTGCTCCACGGTGGGAGTGGTGGGCCGTGTATTCTGCACAGCCGGGGTAGTCGGCGTAGTGGAAGCCGGAGGAGTAGGAGCGGAGTCCTCGGGCGTTTCCGGAGCCGGAGGAGTAGGAGCGGAGTCCTCGGGCGTTTCCGGAGCCGGAGGAGTAGGATCGGGGTCCTTGGGCGTTTCCGGAGCCGGATTCGTGGGGATCACAGGGTCGGTCACTTCCCGCAGAGCACCATAAATGGTCACAGTATACTGTGCGGAGTCGGTGCCGTCGATGGTATCACCGGTGACCTTCACGTTGGAATCCGGGCCAAAGGCATCCAGCACACCCGCTGCTGCGGTGGTGTTGGGGTTGTTCTGGCTCTCATAGCCCCAGACGATGGTATAGGTCTTGCCCTCATACTCGTACTCGGTGCCATAGACCATATCATAGGCGCTGGGCGCACCTTCTGCCTGCTTTTCGTAGTTGCCCCAGATGAGCTTGGTGTTGCCCTCTGCATCGGTGGTCTTGGTGAAGTTCAGGCTCTTGCCGTTCACCACCATATCCCGCAGAATAACGACCTGATCGCCATTCTCAGCGGTCTGGTAGGCAGTGTTGAAATTGTATCCGGCCTGCTTCAGCTCTTCCAGCGCCTTGCCGATGATCTCCGGGTCGTGGGAACCGTCCACATCCAGCATATAGTTCAGTGCGGCGGCGGGCACCCACACGGAGAGATACTGTTTCCCGGTCTCTTTTTTCAGGTCAGAGAGGTAGGTATAGGTCTGACCTTTATAGGAAAGAGCATCGAAGTTTGCGTGGGTATCATCCTTGGTCAGAAGGAAATTGGTCAGCTTGTCGCCCTGTTCGTTCACCGGCCACAGGGTGTTGTCGGCGCTGTAATCATAGGTCAGCGTGCCGCCGGTCACGATGAGGTTCTGGTTTTTATGCTCAGCGTCATACGTAATCGATTCAACATCTACATGCGAATTGTCCTTGAAACGGATATTGATATCATTACCATAGGCATTGATACCACCATATTGATATTTACCGTTTGTGGTTATAACGCCGTTATCAGCAATCAAAGAGACCCCATCGTCCATCATAATACCCGCAGAAGCAACATATGGTGAACCGGCCGTATCACTGATGTTCATTGCACCATTATCGTTGACCAGAATCGTATGAGTCGGCTTTCCTTGGTATGCACCATCTGCTACACATGCCCATACGCCATAATGAAAAGCGGTCGTCAAATTATACAAACTGTTTGAAACATTCAGTTTAGTCGCATTCCCTTCACTACCGGTCAGGATGATGCCGGCTGCACTCGAGTTGGAATTCACAACGCTTCCATCTCGAATATTCACATTCTTATATCCCGCCCTAATACCATAACCATAAAATGCGCTGGCATCAATATCGAGCTTACTGTGAGCGATATTCAAATCGCCCTTACCGCCTTTTTCCGGGCCATAAATTGCAGTGCCTCCTGCGCCTACGGTTATTTTAGCTTCTGTATCGTCAAGTTTAATGGAAGAAGTACCGTTGTTTCCGGTCATAATACCGATATTGCCAGCATCAATATTAACCTTTGCCTTTTCAAACGTAATATCACCGGCAGATTTGAGTGCCTTTCCCTCCTTGTCTACACCTGCACCCTCGTACTCAATGGCTTTTTTAACATCGCTGATATTCAGCGTACTATCCTTCACAGTCAGGCTTGCATCCGAGCCTTGATGTCCGTAAATACCGGTCGCAGCACCACTGATATCCAGCGTACTGCCATCCTCGACTGTGATATCATCCCAGCTGGCAATACCAATACCGGTATGCGGCACTTTATTGTCCTTCCCACCGTCTATCGTTAGGGAAGAGCCGCCGGAGAGGGTCAGATCACCGTGCTGGGTAACAGCGCGGCCTGCCTGAGTGGAACTGGAGGTCTTAGTATCCTCAATGGTCACATCAGCGCCGTCCGTGATTTCCACGTCCGAGCCATCTGCCATTACCAGACCGCCTGTGGTCTTACTGATGGTCAGTGAGCCGCCAGCGGGGCTTTCCGTTTCTTCTGTATCTGCTTCCGCAGTTTCGGTCTTTTCTACACCGCCGCTGATAGTCAGGTGCGTTTTTGCACCCTCGCTGGCGCCCGAACCGTCACCTGCGCCGCCACCGCCCACACGGATACCCTCGACATTGACATTCTTTTTAAGGTCCTCGTTTTCTATTGCCTTGGAGCCATCAATGGCATTCTCGCCCTTCAGGGTAAGATTCACATCAGAATTGTCCTGTACGTTGATACCCGCCTTTCCGTTTTGTGTCAGGTTGACTTTGGTATTATCCAGCGTCAGGTCAACATTGGCTCCCTTGTTTTCATCCTCACCTTTCAGATTCACACCAATATCAATGCCGTTGCCGCCGGTGGTCAGGTTGGAATCCTTGACTGTCAGGTCAACCTTTGCACCCTCGCCCACCTTGATGATGGTTTTATCTTCTTTGGCATCTGCGGGCACTTCAGTCGGGGTGTCAGTCTGGGTGCTGGTGTCGCTGGTATCTACATTCACGCCGTCAAGAATGATATCCACATCACGTTTGCCCTTATCGTTCGTGACATCTTCTTCCACAGTGACGGTATTATCCGTTTTTGTACCTTCTGCCTGCGTGATGATGATTTGGCCATTGTTTTGGGTATCCTGATCCACATAGACATTATCCGTTTTACCATCAGTCTGGTTCTGATAACTGTACGCACCAGTACCATCTTGACCAACAGTCACATCACCTTTTTCCAGTTGATACGTCACCGCAGAAGCACTGGGGCCAACTGCGCTCACTGCAACCGCAGTGGCCAGCGACATTGCTGCCAACTTGAATTTCTTGTTTGTCATTTTTCTTCTGCTCCTTTCCAGTTCATGCTCACATGATTGAAAAGTGGTGGTCAAACAGCAGGCCGATCCTTTGTCAACTGTTTTTTGCATGGGAACGCGCTTCTCCCAAAAGCGTTTCCAACCCTATGATAACACACTGTACGAAAAAATCAGGCAGAAATAGAAACCTTTGACAATTTCTTTGCTAGTGAAAGAAATTGCCGCACAAAAACAACAAACCCCTGAAGAATTTCTTCCTCAGGGGTTTTGTTTAAGTCGGCGACTACCTATTTTCACGCGCCGTTTCCAGCGAACTATCTTGGGCACGAGTGAGCTTAACTTCTGTGTTCGGAATGGGAACAGGTGGAACCTCACCGTCATCGTCACCGACCAATATGACTGGTTCAGTATAACATTTCTGTTTTACTTTGTCCAGTGTTTTTAGAAGGACGTGCCTTCAAAACTGAATAATCACTGCTGACATTTTGTCATTGACTTGAGAATTCAAGCGAATTGTGGTCAAGCCCTCGATCTATTAGTACACACTTGCTGAATGGATCACTCCACTTACACATCGTGCCTATCAACCTCGTAGTCTACAAGGGATCTTACCTGATTGAATCAGTGGGATATCTTATCTTTGGGTCGGCTTCACGCTTAGATGCTTTCAGCGTTTATCCGATCCGTACGTAGTTGCCCAGCTATGCTCCTGGCGGAACAACTGGTGCGCCAGAGGTACGTCCGTCCCGGTCCTCTCGTACTAGGGACAGCTCCCATCAAATATCCTGCGCCCACGACAGATAGGGACCGAACTGTCTCACGACGTTCTGAACCCAGC
>ERZ838516.2172-NODE-2172-length-22125-cov-3.164069_pt1 | contig 22125 bp, 27 predicted proteins | sample MGYA00519910_ERZ838516 | MGnify/ENA primary metagenome ERZ838516 (study PRJEB31850, sample SAMEA3708837) | human gut metagenome | biome: human gut; feature: human-associated habitat; material: faeces | place: China | collected 2014 ... | reverse complement strand
TCCGGATGCCGAGATATTTGAGACAATACATTTTAAAGCAGAAGTTATAAAGAAAAAACTTAAAGAGATAGCATACCTTAATAAAAATCTTAAGCTTATATTTAAAAATGAAAACGACGGAGAAGAGCAGACATACCTTGAAGAACATGGTATAAAAAGCTTTGTATCTTACATAAACAGGGATGCACATGTACTTCATAAAGAGCCGATTTATTTTGAGGGATCAAGTGGCGATATAGAAGTGGAAGTTGCTCTTCAATATACGACGAATTTTACAGAGCAGATAAATCCATACTGCAACAGAATAAATGTGGTAGATGGAGGAACACTTGTAACAGGATTCAAGATGGCACTTACCAGAGTTATGAATCAATATGCAAGAGAACTCGGAGTGTTAAAAGACAAAGATGAAAATTTTGACGGTAAAGATATAAGAAACGGACTTGTTGCAATTATTTCAATAAAGCATCCAGACCCGCAGTTTGAGGGTCAGACAAAGACAAAACTTGGAAATACCGATGCCAAAACGGCAGTAGATGAGGTCGTGACAACAGAGATACAGCGTTATCTTGACAAAAATATCAATGTGCTTCAGGCAATCCTTGACAATTCAGTGAAAAGCTACAATGCAAGAAAGGCAAGTGACAAAGCAAGAAATACGGTATTAAAGCAGTTAAATGATGTAGATACAAAGAGCAAACTGGCGGCATGTACATCGAAAAATCCTGAAGAGTGTGAGGTATATATAGTCGAGGGAGATTCAGCCGGAGGTACAGTAAAGACAGCAAGAAACAGAAAAACACAGGCTGTTCTGCCGCTGAGGGGAAAAATACTGAATGTAGAGAAAGCATCACTTGAAAAGATTTTATTGAACAATGAGATAAAATCAATGATTGCTGCGTTCGGATGTGGTATAGGTGATGAATTTGACATAAGTAAATTGAGATATGATAAGATTATCATTCTTACCGATGCCGATGTTGATGGGGCACACATAAGCACATTGCTGCTCACGTTTTTCTATCGTTTTATGCCGGAACTTATTTATTCAGGTAAAATATACAGAGGACTTCCGCCACTTTACAAAGTAGATTATGAAGCACTTGACAAAAAAACGAAAAAGAAACAATCAGAGTATGTATTTAATGATTTTGAACTTGAAAAGTTTAGAAAAAATAAGAACAATAAAATAATAAGCATACAGCGTTATAAAGGTCTTGGCGAGATGGACGCATCACAGCTCTGGGAGACGACACTTGACCCAGAGAGCAGACTGCTTGCACAGATAAACATAAGTGACGGTGTAGATGCAGACGATGTAACGACAACACTTATGAGCAGTAATGTGCCTCCGAGACGCCAGTTTATAATGGAAGAAGCACAGTATGCAAATCTGGATATATAAGAAATGGGGATTAGAATGAAAACGAAGGAACAATCGATTATACAGCTTGATTTCTCCGAGGAAATGAGAAATTCATATAGAGATTATGCAATGAGTGTTATTATTGCAAGGGCACTTCCTGATGTAAGGGATGGATTAAAGCCTGTTCAGAGAAGAATACTTTATGCTATGGATGAACTCGGACTTGCACCGGATAAACCACACAGAAAAAGTGCACGTATAGTAGGTGATACTATGGGTAAGTATCATCCTCACGGTGACAGTTCCATCTATTATGCGCTTGTGCATATGACGGAAGATTATTCACTTTCACTGCCGCTTGTTGACGGTCATGGAAATTTTGGCTCAATAGACGGTGACGGTGCGGCAGCTATGCGTTATACGGAGGCAAGACTTTCAAAACCGGCAATGACAATGCTTGAAAATCTTGATAAAGGGCTTGTGCCATTTGGACCAAACTTTGACGAAAGTGAAAAGGAGCCGCTTGTACTTCCGGCAACACTTCCAAATCTCCTTATAAACGGAACAACAGGAATTGCGGTAGGAATGGCGACAAATATGCCGCCGCACAATCCGGGAGAAGTGATAGACGGAGTTATTGCATATATGGATAATCCTGAGATTTCTACAAAAGGACTTATGAAATATATAAAGGGACCTGATTTTCCGACGGGTGCTTCAGTGACAAATTCAGATGATTTGTTTGAAATTTATGATACAGGTGAGGGAAAAATAAAGCTGCGTGCAAAAGCAGAGATAGAAGCGGGCACAAACGGAAGAAAAAATATCGTGGTAACGGAAATTCCATATACAGTAGCAGGAAACAAAACAAAACTGCTTGAAAATCTTGTATCATTATCAAAGGATAAAGTGTTTGATGAGATATATGATGTGCGTGACGAATCGTCAAAGGAAGGAATAAGAATAGTAGTAGAAGTAAAAAAAGACAGAAACGCAGAAAATCTTTTGAACGGACTCTATCAAAAAACATCACTTGAAGATACATACGGCGTAAATATGCTTGCCGTAAAAGATAAGCAGCCGATTACATTTACACTCAAAGGGCTTGTACAGGAATTTGTTGAGTTTCAGGAGGAACTCTACACAAAAGAGTACGAGCATCTTTTGGAAAAAGCGAAAGCAAGACTTGAGATAGTAGCAGGACTTATAAAAGCGACAGATGTAATTGATCTTATTATAGAAATACTTCGAGGAAGTGATTCGGTAAAACAGGCTAAGAACTGTCTCATAAACGGAGTGACAACGGATATTAAATTCAAGTCGCAGAAGTCTAAAAATGCGGCAGCAAAACTTGATTTTACAAAAAATCAGGCAGATGCGATACTCGCAATGCCGCTCAGCAAATTGATAGGACTGGAACTTTTAAAACTTCATCAGGAAAACGATTCGCTGCTTGCAAATATAGAAGAGTACAATGGAATACTTGGAAATATAAATGAACTTCACAAAGTTATAAAGGCAAGACTTAAAAATTATAAAAAACAGTTTGGCAGAGGAAGACGTACACTGCTTACAAATCTTGATGCAGGAAAGTATGTCGAGGAAGTAAAAGAAGAAAATCTTTATGTGCTTATTGACAGATTTGGTTATTGCAAGTCAGTAGACGAGTCAAGTTATTCGAGAATATCCGAAGAATCGTTAAATGAATATACACATAAAATACAGATAAGGAATACAGACAAGTTATGTGTATTTACCAGAAACGGATTTATGCATCAAATAAAAATGAATGCGATACCGAAAGGGCGAAACAGAGATAAAGGTGTACTTATACAATCACTGTGTAAACTGGGTGACGATGAGGCACTCACATATATAGCATTTGAAGATTTATTTAATTCACAGCTTTTGTTTGTGACAAAAAACGGTCTTGTGAAACTTGTATCAGGCGTAGAATTTGAAACAAACCGTTCAATGATAAATTCAACAAAACTTGACGATGGGGATGAACTCATAAAAGTACGCCCACTCACCGATGAAGAATCAATATCAGAAGACAGCAGTGTGGTCATCATAACACATAAAGAAGCATCACTGCGTTTTCCACTCTCTCAGGTAAATGAACTCAAAAAAGCCAGCAAGGGAGTAAAGGGAATAACCATGGCAGCAGAGGATTATGCATGGTGTGCAGAAGCAGTATCAAAAGAAACGGAGACAATTGAACACGACGGAAAGAGATTTGCTGTTAAGAAGATAAAGACACGCAAGCGAAATGATAAAGCGACAAAAACTAAGATAAGGATGTAAGCTTTTTTGGGGGAGGAAAATTAACTGTTGGTTTATTTAAAATCTTGTGGTACTGTCAAGAGCGTTTATGTGATATGTTTTAAAAATTCTCCGGTTAGGGTATTGAAACCTTATTTTATTTTTGATAACATAAGTGAGGTATAACTTTTATAAAAAATAAAAATTGTATCAGGTTAAAACAAAAATGACCTTGAATATACAAAAGCAGACACGAATGGAATCGTCTGATTTACAGGGAGACTGCTTTAAGAAAGGACGACACAACATGAAAAAGACACCATTTGTAACAAAAGAACAGATTGAAGAAATTGCAAAGACATATCCGACACCTTTTCATATATATGATGAGAAGGGAATCAGAGAAAATGCACGCAGACTTAAAAAAGCATTCTCATGGAACAAAGGCTATCGTGAGTATTTTGCCGTAAAGGCAACACCAAATCCTTTTATACTTAAACTTCTTCAGGAGGAAGGATGCGGAGTGGACTGCTCATCACTTACAGAGCTTATGATGTCAGAGGCATGTGGATTCAGCAATAATGATATCATGTTCTCTTCTAATGTTACACCGGCAGCCGAGTATAAAAAAGCAAAAGAACTCGGTGCATATATAAATCTTGATGATATTACACATATAGATTTTCTTGATGAAGTAGCAGGAATACCAGAAACAATCTGTTGCCGTTACAATCCGGGCGGAGTATTCAAGATGGGAACAGACATTATGGACAACCCGGGAGATGCCAAATACGGTATGACAAAAGAGCAGATGATAGAGGCGTTTAAGAGACTAAAAACAATGGGAGCCAAATATTTTGGAATCCATTCATTCCTCGCAAGCAATACAGTAAGCAATGAATATTATCCTACACTTGCAGGCATCCTCTTTGAACTTGCAGTAGAGCTCAAAGAAAAGACAGGTGTTGAGATTAAATTTATCAATCTCTCAGGAGGAGTAGGAATTCCGTATACAGAGGACAAAGAGCCGAACGATATAGCAGTTATCGGTGAGGGTGTACACAAGAAGTTCGATGAGATTATGGTTCCGGCAGGAATGGGAGATGTAGCGATATTTACAGAACTTGGACGTTTCATGCTTGCACCATACGGAGGACTTGTAACAAAAGCAATTCATGAGAAACATATCTATAAAGAGTATATAGGAGTGGATGCGTGTGCAGTAAACCTTATGCGTCCGGCAATGTACGGAGCATATCATCACATTACCGTACTCGGCAAGGAAAATGAGCCGTGTGACCACAAATATGATGTAACAGGTTCACTTTGTGAAAACAATGACAAATTTGCAATTGACCGTATGCTTCCAAAGATTGACATGGGAGACTATCTTTTTATTCATGATGCAGGAGCGCACGGATTTGCAATGGGTTACAATTATAACGGCAAATTAAAGTCAGCAGAGCTTCTTCTCAAAGAGGACGGTCGTCTGGTCTTTGTACTGGGCGATGATCTGATTGATGTATGTGATCAGGTCTTCTTTCTTCATGGATTCCAGGTCGAGTTCATCTTCCAGGAGGATTGTGTCCTGGCTTCGGTCGTCGATGAAGTAATGCGCAGCGCCTTCTTTCCATCCGTAGAGGATTGGTTCGTGGCGCCATTGGTAATCCTGGCGGCCGAGCACGAAGGAGTTCTTTTCCCATATCAGACACTCTGCCAGCTTGAATCCGGCATCTCTGAATGCACGCCTGAATGCCAGGCCTTCGCTGTCTGCGTGGAATATGTACGCTGCGGCTCCTGGTTTCATGTTCTCGAACATGGCCAGGAATGCATTCTGAAGGAAATCCTCAAAGGATCCCTCGTCCATGTTGTCGTTTTTGATGGATCCGTCCTTGTAGTTGACGTTGTACGGCGGATCCGTGATCACGAGGTCTGCTTCCTCGCCGCCCATCAGGGTGTTGACGTCACCGAGGTCGGTGGAATCTCCGCACATGAGTCTGTGGTCTCCCAGGATCCAGATGTCTCCGCGCTGGGTGACCGGTTCCTCGATGGATTCATAGTCTGCGTCGGCATCGAAGTCGTCATCTTCGGCTTCCACGTCCTTATCGAGTCGGATCACGAGGTCTTCGACCTCTTTGGAACTGAAACCGGTCGCTGTCAGATCGTAATCATTGAGATCGAGGTCGAGCAGCAGGTCTTTCAGCTTGATCTCATCCCATTCTCCTGTGATTTTGTTCAGCGCAATATTGAGCGCCTTCTCATTATTCTTGTCCAGATCGACCACAACGACCTGCGCCTCGGTGTATCCGAGGTCCTTCATAACGTTGTAGCGCTGGTGGCCTCCGATGATGGTTCCGTCCTGGTTTATGATGATCGGATCCACGTATCCGAAGGTCTCAATGCTGCGCTTGATGTTCTGATATTCTGGATCGGCTGGCTGCAGCTGGACTCTTGGGTTGTATTCCGCCGGGCGCAAGCTGGCCAGGCTTCGTGTCTCCATTTTCATTTCTGTTGTCATCCGGTCTGCCTCCAATCTGTTATAAATTCCTTGATGTACCGGGCTGGGCGTAACGAAACGCGAAAAAAAATTAAGGTCATATCCGGGAAAGTATCGGGCCTTCCTCGCCCCGCTGTAAAAATTAAACAAAAGTAGTACCTACGATTTGTGCATTACTGACAAAGCAAAAGAGACCAGCTCTTGTGCTGATCTCTTTCGATGTGGTGCTGCTTCTGTTTGTTTAGATTGCGGAATATTCGCTCTATGCCTTGGTGCGTCTGCCTCTCTCATCCGCCTGCCTCGATGCTACTACTATATCACATGCAAGTGGTGCATGGTGTCGCATCTTTCATCTGATGCAGGTGTGCTGCTTGCCTTGGTGCCCTGGATGCCCTGCGCTGTGTGTGCTGCGCGCGTGGCTGCTGGGTGTGTGCGTGGGCCTGGCCTTGCTGTGTGCCCTGCCTCCTGGCCTGCCTGTGTCCCTGTGGCCTGGTGCTGTGGGGCTGTGCTCTGCCCTGCTCCCTGGTGTGTGGGCCTGCTATGCCTGCCCTGTGGGCTGGGCTTGTGCGTGGGCCTTGTCTATAAGGCCTCTTATAAGCCCCTGCTATATGGGCCTATTTTGCGGCCTTGTATTTCGGGCCTTATATGGGCCTCTGAAAAAGTGCTTTATTTTCGCCTGGTTTTTCGGCTATGTATTTCCGGGCTTTTTTCGAGCTTTGTTTTTGCCTTGAAATTTCCGGCCAGATTTTCCGGGCTTCAAAGGCTGGATTTTTTCTCCGGATTTTTCGCGTAGATTTTTCCGGAGAAAATTCCCCGGATATTTTTCCGGGTTTTATTTTCCGGCATTTTTCCTGGCTTGATTTTCGCGGCGGTATCTGGCTTCCTCTTTTTTCTCGATGTAATATTCATACGATTCCCGGTTCTCCGTGACAAGTTCTTTCACGTAGTTAAATTCCAGGAGCTCGTACATGGCGGCCTTGTGGATTCTGTGGCACTGGCTTTTTGACATCGGGATTCCCTCTGCGATCTCTCCCCATTCATGACCATCGATGTGGCGGAGCTCGCAGATCTCGCGCTCCATAGATTCCTCCGGTAAAAAATTCAGGATCGTTGCCACGTTGACCATGGATTTATCGGCCTTGGCTTTCTGCTCGTAGATCCTGTCTTCGATGTCGGCCAGCTTCATGAGGATTCCGGCTGCGCCTTCGTTGTTGCCTCCACTTCTCGGCAGTGGATCGTATCCCTGTCCTCCGATCGGAGAGTCACGCTCAGCGTTGATCTCAAGAAGCCGGACCTCTAGCTGCTTTTTTCGGCGCTTCGCTCGGACATACTGGCCGAGCATCCATTCTAATACTGATCTATCGTTCTCCAATTCTTCATTGATTTCCTGCATCGCATTTCTCTCCTTTTCTTTGATTTCCGAGCTTGTTACCGGGGAGATTCCCTGGCTTTTACGCGCTCGATGATTCTTAGCGTCTGCTTTGCCGATAGGTATCCTTGAATCGATCCATCGGCCCATATCTCTAATAAGTTCATGATGCTTCCGTAGCTGCACTGGTGCTCTATGACGGATATTTCCTTCGTTGGTTCCGGCAGCGGGACTATGATCTGATATCCGTCGTATAGGTCGTGCTGCTCATGCTCGATCTTTCTCTCCTGGAGCATCTGCCCCAGGAGAATGATTTCACTGTATTTTTCCGACTTATTCATCGTCGTCGCTCTCGTTTCCGGTGTCGTCGCGGGGCTGCTGGTTGGCTGCATTTGCAAACATCGCCGCCAGGAGTACGGCAGGATTGATTCCTTGTGCCTGCGGCTGCGCTTCTGTCTTTGGCTTCTGTGCTTCCAGCGTATTGGTGACTGCGAATGTTACGCCCATGGCTACCTGGACTGCCAGGTCTGCGTTGTGCGTCTTGTTAAGCGCTCTCATGTACGCTTCCATGTATATGTCTGTGTATTCGTGAATTCTTGTGACGTCCATCTACTTTCCTCCTTCTTAAACTGCAAATATTGACCAGATCAGCATGATCGCTCCGCCGATCACGATGATTGGAACCATGGCTATCATTGCTAAGACTGTGATCAGCCCGATCGCCGTTGCGATGGCTTCTCCGACTCTGGTTTCGTCGCAGATCTCGACGCTTGGGCACATTCCGGTGCTCCAGTAGCATCTTCCGTCGCATCCGTACTTCTTGGCTCTTTCCTGCTGTTTCTTCAGTTCTCTACTCTGTCTGCTCATCCTCTGCCTCCTTCAGCTTCTGACCGCACCAGGGGCAGTATGGATAGATCTCTCTGCCTTTTCTGAACGGATTCACTATGGCACCCTGACCGCAGTTCGGGCATGCCAGCGTCTGGTCTCCGAAGCCGATCTCTTTGTTCTGCGGTGGCATGGCGATCTCTTTCTTGTCCTCTACTCTGAAGCATTTCAGCTTTCTTCCGATGATGTTGTGGTTGAATTCCACGCCTACTCCATCATCGTCGCTGTACCAGACTCCATGCAAGAATGGGATTCCAGCCCATTGTCCGATTTTATCGCACATCACGATTCCGTATGCTTCTTCCTCCGGGCACCAGACCGGAAGTCCAGCCATTGTCTTCAGTTCTTCAATGGTGAGCGGTTCCTGGTTTATCGACTCTCTTTTACTCATTGGCGTCATCCTCCCAGTTCCACAATCCCTGTCTTCCCCTTGCCGGTATTGGTTTTTCAAATAGCACCGGATTTTCAAACACCCACGCGTATCTTCCTATCCGGTAGTCTCCGAACGCATACTCTGCGGGATTGCTTCTTTTCAGGTGATCTCTGAACTCCTTATTGATGTGGATGCAATTTACGAGGGTTGCTTTTCCGATGATTGATCCTCTTGGCAGGTCCTCGAAGTTATTCGGTGTGATTCCAGCTTCCTGGAAATGTCGGCCATCCGGATCGTCAATGTAGCATCCGCTTGTATAGTCCTTCGGGTTCTTCCCTGCGTGGATTAAAACTTCCCCGCGATAGTTGGTTTTCCAGGATCTCGTTTCGTTCATTTTGTGACCGCTTGCGATCAGTGTCGCCCATGGCTGTATAATGGTTAGTGCTTTCATGACTGCTCCTTTCTGAAAAGCTCGGCCAGACGTTCCTTGATTCTGTTCCACACGATCGGCCCGATGCCCTTGACGCCCTGCAGCGCTTTTTCCACGTCCTGAAGCTCTACTCCGGGCACGGATTCTTTTCCGTCTGCATATCCGTTCTTGTAGACGTCTGTCAGAAAGTCCTCCATCTGCTTGTGGTCATATCTCTTGATGTCTTTGTATTTGGTGCGGTTGATCATGTATTTATCTTTGGCTCTTTTCATATTCTTCCACCTCTCTGATTGCTTCCTCCGGCCAGCAGACGAACGCTGCGGTTCCGCCTGCGGCCTGGATCATCCTGGCTGTCTGCTCCTGCAGCTTGGATCTGATTCCGACGACTGGACGCTTGACCTCAAATCCGAAGTAGTGACCGTCCTTTATGAACATGACGTCCGGGATGCCTGCCTGGCTGTATGCTCCCTGGGAGATTTTAACCACGAAGGCGTCCGGATATCGTTTCTTCAGAGCTTCCTTGATTTTCGTCTGATAGTATCCTTCCTTCTTGATCAGCTTCCGAAGCTCAGCCAGCGCCTGTTTCTTAGTGCTTATCTGCTTTCTTTCCATGAAGGAACGCATGAATTCGTTTTCGTCGAAGTTCTTTTCGTATTTCTCTAGCACGCTTCTTTTCCTCCTTTTCGGCCATCATCTTTCTGATGGCCTCGATCTGCTCTCTGTCGTCTCTTTCTGTGTTCATGGCTGCCCTCCTGTTAGATAGGCTCCGCCTCTGCGAATTCTTCCGGATCCTGCGCTGCCGGTTCCGTTCCGAGGTAGATGTCTTCCGGTTTCTTGTTTCCGGTGTTGGTCTCCAGGTAGCTTGTGGCCATCTGGTCTGCCATGTGCGTGAATAATACCAGCGGGTATTTCTCTGCGGCCTGGCAGTATGTCTGGATGATATTTGCCTCGCTCATTCCCATGTGCCATCTGATTGCGTATCGTTCCTCCATGGTCAGGCGGATAAACTCTGATGCCATCATGACTGATTTTTCTCCGTGGCCGTATGGGTTTCTGTCGTTGACCGCGTATACCGGGTACTGCTCCCACTTGTTATTGGCATCCTTGCGCCAGCGCATCTCTGTGGCGTAAAAGTTCACCTTGCAGAGGTCATGGAGCAGCGCCACGATGATGATGGATTCCTGCGGGATGGAGTCTAATCTCATACCTGCAGCCTGGAATTCCTGAACGTCTCCGGTCGTGGTTCCGAGGCCAGCCAGGCAGTCGTAAACATTGAGCGAATGCTGCAGCAGTCCTCCCTCGCAGCTCATATGGAATCTGGTTGACGCCGGTGCTGTGAAGAAGTCGGTCTTCTCCAGGAAGTCGATGAGCTTCTCGATTCCTTCTCTCTTGGTGCTTCTTAATAATTCGATAAATCTTTCCTTGTTGGTCATCTGAATATTTCCTCCGTTTCTTTGTCTTTGAATGTGATCCTGTTCTCGATCGTCAGTCCGTATGCTCCGGCGATCGCTCTGATTGCTTTCATGGCTGCTCTGATGTCATACTCCCTGGTTGCCCGCTTCTTTGCTTTCGCAGCTTCCTTTTCTTCCCTGGATACGATTCCTACTGCCTGGTTGGCTGTCGGATCCGGATATCCTTCCGGGTTGTTTCCCTGGTAGTTCATTCCTGCCTCACCTCTTTCAAATATTTTTTGAATTTCTCCGTGTCTTCCTTATGCTGCGCATCGATTCCTGCCTGGGTGGGCGGCATCATCAAAGTGAACGATGGCTCTGAAAAGGAAACCCACACGCCCGCTTCCGGGTGCCATGTCATGCCTGGCAGCAGGTCGCTTGTCACTTTTCCGTCCGGTTCCTGGTGGATGTGCTCCAGCCAGTATGGCGCGTATATTTCATACTTGACTCGGTCTGTGTAATATCCGCAGGCCAGGTTCTCTGCTTTTGTCAGATTGAATTCTTCAAATACTGCACGCGTGACTTCCTTCTGGTGCCCTGCTGCCTTTTCCTCATCGATGATTTTCTGAATCTGATCGACCATGCTTTTGGCTTTCGCTCCGGTTAGATCCGGACCGGTTTTCAAAATTCCGAGCACGATGATGTGTTTCATGTAAATCTCAAATTGTGCACGGATTTCCTCTTTCAATTTTGCATAAGGCTTTTTGTATTTGGTCTTCAGGAGTTCCAGTGGCACGTTTTCCCTGTTTTTACGCAGGGTTGCGATGTCCTGGTCTAGTTTTTTGAGGTCTAATTCCACCGTTCCCACTCCTTCCTGTTCCCACTTCTGCATTTTGTGAGTGGGAACGCGACAAACCCTTATTTTACGCGGGTTGCGCTGGGTGTTCCCACTGTTCCCACTTTTTTGAAATACACACCATGTTTTTATAGAATTTTGCATGTGATGCATGAAATTCGTGCATCGTGTGTAAAATTTTCCACGAAACAATAAATAAGTGGGAATTAGTGGGAACAGTGGGAACATATCTATTAAAAGCCGCGCGGTTGCTGGGTTTCTTGCGTTCCCACTCGCGTTCCCACTCGCGTTCCCACTTTTTTGAGTGGGAACATTTTCAGGCGATTTTTGCACCTGTTATTTGAATGGCAGTTCTTCTTCCATGCCTTCCGGTATGCTCATGAATCCGTCTGAATCCGTGAATGATTCCTGCTCGTATTTGTCAGCTTCAGATTCGATGTCGTCATCCTTTTCGCTGAACTGTCCGATCTTGAATTCCACGAACCTGCAGCTTCTTCCGTCAAATCGTCGCTTTACTGAGTATCGCTGCTTCGAGTCGGATCCCTCGCTTGCCGTGGCGATCAGTCCGTTGTCTGCCATGTATTTGAGCGTCTTCCTCGGACTGTATCCCGCTTTGGTCAGCGCCTGGTTTAGTGTTGATGGGAAAATGTACGCCACGTTCCCAGATTCGCTCATGGTGCCGAGGCACGTTCCGATGGCTTTCTCTCCGAAGTATGCCTTGTTGGAGATTACCCAGTCGGTGATGAACTGCACGGCGTTTTCGTTTACGTCTCCGGATGCTGCTGCGATCTGTTCCTGAAGGATGGACGCTGCCATCCTCTTGGCTCTGTCCCAGGACTCCTGGTTGATTGTTATCTGTTTTTCATCGTCTTTCCCTTCTTCCTTTTTCGGATCCGCTTCGGGCTCCGGTGCATCCTGGTTGTCAAAGAACCAAGTATCTATCATGGCATCGGCCAGGGCGACCGCACTGATTCCGGCCACATGGCTTCCGCTCTTTCCTTTTGCTATGCTCATTACGTAGTGCAGCATCTCATCGTATTTGTCGCAGATGCTTTTCTCTGAAACCTTCAGGACGTGTTCGATGAATTCCGGGCCCGCCCATCCGAAGTTCTGCGTTGATTCCTGGTGCATGAGGCTGGCCTGTTCTTCTGTCTCAAATGGTCCGCCGTAGATTTCCAGCACACGGGTGCTAACACCTGTCTGTGATGTATCTGTGGAGAGTGGTTCCTCGCCGGTTGCCATGGCTACGGTTCTCCATTGTCTCATCGTCTGCAGGCCGCCGCCCTTTGCGCCTCTAATCTTTCCGGTACCGGATGCGATCATGTAGATTGTCTTCTCCAGTCCTTCCTGATTCTTTCCGGCCAGCTGTCTCTCATCGATGCCGAGTGGCAGGTCGCAGTAAAATGCAGCGGTTCGCTCCAGGCCGACCTGGGTGGCGTTAAAGTTTACCATGAGTCGTTCCGGATCTCCCCAGGCTGACAGTGCTGCTTTTAATCCGGCGGTCTTTCCTCCTTTACTGGATCCCCAGTTGTATACGAAGAAGATTCTTTGTTTGATGATCCGCAGCAGGGGAGCTGCGAACGCTGCGGCCAGTATGAACCGGAACTTGTCACGTTCGCGGTGCGGCTGCATGGTGTCTTTCCATTTATCAAAGGATCCGGTCTGGCAGTATGCCGCGGCCATTCCTTTCTGCGATGGATCAATGTCCAGAACGATGTCTTTGTCGTGTCCTGGGATGAATCGCTTCCCTGGCTGCCATCCGAAGCTGGACGTTGCATCTGCTTTCGTGATGATGTCGATGTTCTCTGCCTCCAGGGCGGACAAAAACCGGACGACTTGCTTTGCGTTTTCGCTTGTTACCGTGCATCCAAGGTCTGCCAGGACTGTGATACCTCTGGCTGTGAATATCGTTGATCGTGGGTAGATTGCTCTGTGCCACTCATCGTCTCTCTTGAATGCGATCTCTATTTTTTCTTCTCCGGTTTCCAGGCTTCGGAGTCGTTGCGTCAGGATGATCGGTGTTCTGCAGACCATGACCGGTCCGTATGTCTTCTCATCTATGTGGCTGATTCCTTTGTCTGAATAGATCCAACCTTCCGGCTGGCGGAGATTGACCGGTGCCCCTTTGATGGATTCCGGTATCACGTCTGGTGCTGCCAGGTCTATTTCTTCTGCCCGCTCCAGGAGCTTCTGGATCTTGGCTGCGCCTTCCTCTTTTCCGAATTTGATGAAGACGTCGCTCGGATCCTTGATTCCGCCCAGTGTGCTGCAGCTGAATTTGTAAACCTTGCCAATGAATCCACCGTCCCGGAGTCCCTGGATGACTTTCCGCATGAACGTCTCGCCGCCCTGATCCGGTTCCTGGTGAATGTATAACTTTAAGTCCTGGAGCTGGTCGCTCATGTTCGGCTTGAACATGGAGGCTCCCGGCACTCCGAGGGTGCTGATTCCCATGTACCACATGCTCTGCGTGTCGGACTCTCCTTCGACCAGGCAGGCGTATCCGCTCTGTCGCATCTGCGAGAGCCTCCATTCTCCGTAGAGGCATATCTTTCCACTACTGCCGTATCTCCATCTGAATTCCTTACCTGCGAACCTCTTTCTGTAGGTTGCCTCGGTTCCGTCTTCCTTCAGGTACGGGATCTTCATGTATGTGGTCTGGTCTTTTCTTTCTTTGTCATTGCTGATGTGGCATGTGTCCCGGAGGAATTCCACCGGGAGCCTTTTTTCGAAGGCGTACTGCTCCATTGAATAGCTCCGGCGAGATGCTGCAGGTTTTTCTTTTTCTGGCATCTCCACATGGTAGTCTTCCATGATTCGCTTGTATGCGTCCTTCGTGCTGATGCCATTCATCTTGGCCACAAAGTCCACGTAGTTGCCGCCGATGTCCTCGCTAAAGCAGTGCCATCTTCCTGTCTTCAGATCTACTGAGAAGCTGTTTTTTGAATCGTCATGGAACGGGCAGAGTCCTATCATATGATCTCCGGTAACCTGCGCCCTTTTGACGACGCTTCTGTATTCTCTTTCATAATCGACCAAACGGTCGAGATCGACTTCTGCCGTGTTCATGGTGTTACCTCTTTTCTTTGCCTATGTATATGAACTGCGGCTCGATTCCCATCTTTGCCGCAGCAGCGATTTCAGCCTGCATTCCCTGACTGATCCATTCTTCTTCCGGACCTTCCTGTCTGATGATTACGATCATCTCATCGCAGCGCTTCAGTGCTTCCAGGCCTGCTGCTATTCCGTAGTCGCGATCCTGTGGATCGTTGTCATCCAGGAATCTTGGCCAGTAAAGATGCGGCGCGATTGGTATGTTTCCTCTTTCGTGCACATTCCGGCATTCTTCCACGGCGTCCCTGATGTGCTGCTGCAGTTCCACTTCGTTTTTTGCTCTGTATTTGCTGCAGACGTAGGTTGTCTTGGCGTGGATCGGCGCGAGGTTCTTATCTTTTCCTGCTGCGCACAGTCCGATGTATTGCCATGGGTGGTCCGGGCTCTCTCTGTAGATGGTTTCATAGACGCCCTCGCCTCCGATGATGTCTTCCACGATGCGGCTCTGCGTGATCTCAAACTCCTGATCCAGGCATCCGTCAGCGTATCCTTCCTGGCCGACGATCTCCCAGGCGAGTTCCTCTGTGATGACGTCTCCATTCTTCAGGTATGCGGGATCCCTTCCGCACTGTATAAATTCCTTTAAGTTCTTAGCCATCGTTTACCTCCAATTCTGCAAGGCGGCCGTGGTGACCGCCCTGCGCTGTGGTTTAGTCAAATGGCAGCTCTCCGTCCTGGATGTCGCCTGCCTGCATGAATCCGTCAGGGCCGACTTCCGGAGTTGCTTCCATTGGTGCTGCTTCCTTGTAGTCATCTGTTGTGATCGCTACGCTCTCATAGCTCTGCTTCATTGCCTTGCGGAGCTCTGCGGTTGTCTTATAAAGAGCTTCTGGCAGCAGTCCTGTCTTTTCCAGCGTTACCTTGGAGTATTTGATTTTGTCCGCATTCTCTACCACGTTCAGCTTGAATGTCACGATCATGCGGCTGTATGGGATGTGCTGCTGTCCCATGATTTTCTTCAGTGCTTTGTTCACGTCCTTGATAGATGTTGGCGGCACTGTCAGGAGATAAATGTCCGGGCGGTTGTTCATCATGATGTAAAGGCGGCGCATGTTCTTGCAGGCCTTGCCTTTTCCGTCGGATCCGAACTGGTTATAAGGGCAGGTGTCGCAGGTGCGGATTTCTCCGGTTTCTCTGTTGACGCCCTGCTTTCCATCCATGGAGCTGCAGTCCGGACTCTTATTGATATTGCCATCCTCTCCTGCTTCTCCGAATTTCTGCGCCCAGTAGGCGTTCATGCGATGCGTGAAAATAATCACGCCGGTTACTTCCTTCATGACCTCCGGATCGTCCGGATCATCTGTCTCGACCTCGAAGGCTTTTCCTCCGCCAGACGGGATCTTGATGTGCTTGGCATCGATGCCGCCATCATCGTCCAGGTCGTCGAGCTCATCTTCCAGCTCTGCTCTGAGCTCCTCATCCATCGCCTCCATGCCGGTTACGATCTTGAAGTTTTCCACGGTTGTCAGTTCTGCTTTTGCCATATTCTTATTCCTCCTCATCTGCTGCATCTACGGATGCGTTCTTTACTACTTTGGATTTCTTGATGCTCTTGACACGGTAGCGGTTTCTGATTCCGTCCTCGCACGTCTCTGTGATGAAGTATCCGCTCTCGATTCCTTTGAATACGCAGAGGATGTCTTCGGTGTCAATTCTCAGGACGATAGTGTCTCCCTGGTTCATTGCGTTGCCTTCTGAATCTGAAACTCTCACCTGTGTTACTTCGTGTACGGAGATTCCGCAGTTTGCTTCACTCATTACTCAGCGTCCTCCTGTTCTTCCTCTGCTTCAGCTTCCGGATCCGCTTCTGCGTCCTCGAACTGTCCCTCCAGATAATCTTCCACCGGTGTGGTGTAGCTGCTGACTTCATCGTATAAGTCGTGCATGATTCTGTCTGCCTGCGCTGCGAGCTTTGTCGCCTGGAGTACCAGGCCGGTTGCTGCATTCTTCAGGCTGCTGGCTGCTTCGACTGCCTTGGCATCATCCTCTGTTGGAAGGATGCGCAGGAAGTCTTTCATGCTCTCGTCGACCTTCTTCTGGTCGAGCTTCATGCCTGCGTAGAATTCTGAAGCGATACCGTATCCGTCGTGGCGGTTCGATACCTTCGACTTGCTGGTTTCCTTGACCTGCTTGCAGGCAAATTCCAGGGCGATGTTTACGTTTTCCTCAAGCTCGCGCTCTGATTCGAGGCGACAATCAAATTCTAACTGTTCCATGGTTTATTCTCCTTTCGCTCTTTTGAGTGCTTTGTTGGTTGACTTGCGTCTGGCGATGTCGGTCATCTCATAGCTGCTTACGACCTCATCCAGCTCCGGCGGCAGCTCTCCGTCGTTTTCTTCGGCGATTTCTTTCATCGCGCTCTGCAGGGATCCTGCATTGACGGTTTCTTTGATGAGCTCGCCGAGGCCCTGTTCTCTGAGTACCTCGAAGAAGTCCAGGCCGCGTTCCTGCAGGTAGGCTTCTCCGCGCTTGGAGTATTTGACCTTATCCTGGAGGCTGTAGATGTAGTCGCCGTATCCCTGGGACGGGATATCTTCGTCGATCATCATTTCTGCGATCTCTGCCTTCAGCTTATCGATGGCTGCATTGTTGTCCTTGGTGTCTTTGGCCAGCTGATCCTTCTTGTTGAGAAGCTCCTCGTACTGGCCGAGCATTTCAGTGAGTTTCATGGTTGGTTCCTCCTACTTTCTATTTTGAGTCCGCACTCTGTGCAGGCTGCTTGCATTTTCTTCTGCCGGATCTCCTGTCTTGACATTGGTCTCCAGCATTCCTGTCCACAGATCGGACATTTTACCAGGCTCCATTCCGGATGCCCTTTTGGGATGTTTTTCTTCATCGGCATCAGCAGGATGCCTCCGGTTTCGTTTTGGCCTCGCGGCCAGATCTTAACTTCTGCCATTATTCTCTCGCCTCCTTCTCCTGCTTCTCGTATTCGTCCATGGTTGGACGTGGGCCGTCCAGGTCGTCCCATTCATACAGTGCTTTATTCTCGTCCTGCCAGTTTGCTCGATAGCAATTTCTGCAGGTGCACTTTCCCGATAACCACCGCATCTCTCCCCAGTATTCTGGTCGACCGCACTGCTTGCAGATCACGATTTTATCCATGTTGATCACTCCAGTTCATCAATGAGATTTCTTATTTCCATTCGCGCTTCGTCCCGGATGTCTTCCGCGTATACGTCGTACCAGCGATTGAATTTATCTTTCAAAGTCATAGCGTTGGCGCATGGGATTTCTGTAAGCTCTTTGATGCGCTTGTCTTTTTCTTCCTTGAGCAGCTTCGCCACGCCTGCTGGAACGACTACTGGATTCCCTCCGTATGCCTTAACTTTTCTTATATCCTCCTGCGAATCTACCGGCACAGAGTATGGCTGCGGGTTTTGTGTATCGAATGACTCTATCAACATTTCCTGAACCTTTTTCACGTTGTCGCTGTAGGCGTTGAACTCGAAATGGTACACGTCGTCGGCTCTTTCCTCGACCATCTTACGCACCTTTTCCATCGGGATATCTCCCTTTACCATCGCCTCTGCGATCATGAGCGATGTCGTGTCTTCAACGTTCCATGTGTCACAAGTCTTTCTATCGCGCTCCAGGCGTATGTATTTTGGCTTGAAATTATAACCATATTTCAGATCGCTATTACAGTCCACGAATAAGCCGTTTACGTACACTTCTCCGGCGTATTCTTCGTCCAAGATGATTTCTCCATACTTCGTTTCCGCTTTGCTGTAGTCACAATCGTCCAAGTGGAGCCATACCTTGTATAAATCATTAAATTCTCCCTGCGTGACATTGCCCACTTCGATGCATAAGCCGTGGTCATCCGTTTTTCGTTTGCTGACGTAAAAACAGAGGATTTTTTCCAGCCATTTCTCTGAATTTTTGAATCGGGATTCCCAAACCTCATTTTTTTCATTGTTGTAAATCGTGAAGGTCTTCCCTAGTCTATTCAGAACCAATGCGGCGATCTTATAGCCTTCTCCGAACTGTCCGACCGTGTCCTCGTTATTTGCCTTGCTGCTTCTTCCTAAAAGCAAGGTATTTATTTTAAGAACAGACTTCCGGTTCTTGAGCCGGAGCACTTTTTCCTTTTGGCTGTAGTCGATCTGGAATTCGTTATCTGGATCCAGCACCTCCTGATCGGTGCCGTTCTGTATCAACTCCCTGAGAGCATCATTAAAATTCCAATCTGATACATAGTTTGGCGTCAGCGTTAATTCGTAGCTGTTTATCGCTGTCTCATCTTTCATTTAGTTTTCCTCCTTCTCCTGAACGATGCAGGTTTTCGATGCATCGGCAGACCGTGCATCTTGCGCCAGTTATTGGTCTGGTGGCTCAATGGCTCCGGCTTCAATGCTTCCGCGAATCTCCGGAGCGCATATGTGGCTGCTGCTGCACTGAATCCAGCCTGCGCCAGTGATGTGCGCGCTTCCAGCAAAGGATCCGGTTCCGGAGGTTCTGGCTCGAAGCTCTTTTCGTATTCTCTTAGCTGTTCTGCCTTAGCGTCCAGCGCTGCTGCTATGCCAGTTGACAGTTTCTTATCGGCAGCCTGGGCCAGTCTGAATGCCTGAGCGACCTTGTGAGCGATTTTCTTTAATATCATCATGTTGCCTCCTATTCAAAGTACGCACGCCAGTCGTCCACGACCGTCTTGGCCATATCTTCTTTTCTGGCCAGGGCTTTTCCGATCATCTCGTCCACGGTTCCTTCGGTCTCCAGGTCGATGTATGTGCAGGTGTTTCTCTGACCGATTCGGTGGATCCTGGAGAGGCTCTGTTCATATGTGGCGTAGTTGAAGTTCTTTGAATAGTAGACGCATGTATCTGCAGCTGTCAGGGTAACTCCGACGCCGAGGGTGTCGATCTGGCCGACGATGATCACGGTGTCCGGATCTTCCTGAAACTGTTTGATGATTGGTCCACGGTCTTCCTTCTTAATCGCTCCGTAGATGGCCACCTGCTTCTTTCCTGTCTTCTGGAAGGTCTTATCTATCATTTTCATGATGGCGGTTACTTCCGGGATAAACCTTGCGAAGATTACCAGCTTCTTTCCTGCGCCTAGTACGTAGTCCTCGATGATATCCTGGAGCGCATCCAGCTTCGCTGTGTTGACGAGCTCCGGTTTGTCGCTGTCGTCTGTGACCAGGAATCCTCCGGCCAGCTGCTGCAGTCTCAGAAGCCTTGTCAATACGGTTGTGGCCGTGATCTTGTCTCCGTTGGATAGTTCCGCATAGCTGCTTCGCTTGATCTGGTTGTATAGGTCTTTTTCCTTTTTACCGAGCTGGACCTTCCTCTTGATGAACGTCTGCTCCGGCAGGTCGATTGCTTCTTCCTTCGTGATTCTGAATGCGATCGAGTGCTCTTTTCGGATCAGACCGTCCAGGTCCTTGTATCCGACGATCTGCTTTCGGTTGAAACCTCCCATGATCGCATACCGGTTTCTGAATTGGTAGAAGTTCCGGCCGAAGATCGAAGCGTCCAGGAACCGGTACTGACTCCAGATGTCGATTGCATCATTCTGTACCGGTGTTCCGGAGAGGATGAGCTTGTACCTTGCCTGGTCTCCTAGCTTATGTATTGCTTTGCTCTGCTCTGCGTCGTGTGTCTTGATTCGCTGGCTCTCGTCGCATATAATCAGGTCAGCGTCGTATTCCTGGAGCTTTTCGAATAGTCCATCTCTCCAGGTTGATTCGTAGTTGATCACCGCGACCTTTAATGCTTTGAATGGGAACGCCTGCAGGTCTTCAATCATTCGGATCCTCTGTTGCTTCGTTCCCAGGAGCGCCTTGCAGGTCACTTTGAAGTCTGCGACCTCTGCGATCTCTTTTGGCCAGACCGACACGACAGACGTTGGTGCGATTACCAGGACTCTCTGGATCGCGCCTTTTTGGTATGCGGCTCCTGCGATAGCGATTGCTGTCCTGGTTTTGCCGCATCCCATTTCAAATAAAAGGCCGAAGCCTTTATTCGTGGTGGCTGCCATTTCATTTCCTCCTTCATTGATTTGTTGCTGGCTGCAGTTCCTGGAACTCTACGCCATCCATCAGTTTTCTATCTTTCAGGATGCCTTTCCCGCTGATGCTTCTGATTCCCTGGTATTCATAGTCCCGGTTTTGGCCGCGATTGTATCGCTTGTTGTACTCCGGGTTCTGCAGTCTTTCAAATTTACCGCGTGTGGCCAGTGCTGTGCGGTTCAACTTTTCTGCGATCAGAGTGAAGTCGTATCCTGCATCTACCATGCTGCACAAAGTTTCCACTTCTTCCTCTGTCCATTTTCGGGGGGGGGCACCGAACTGGCCGAGTCTCGATTCCAAGGTCCAGGATCCGGCGCTTGATGGCTCCTTCTGAATGTCTGAGCTCCTGCGCCAGCTCGCTGTATGTATACCGGTTCTTCTCCAGCAGGTACCGGAGCTTGTCGTCTTCCGCCTTCGTCCATGCTGCGTTGTGCTGGCCATGAAGCTGCAGCTTTTTATAATCCGCCTTGCGCTTCATGTCCACCCAGTCCGGCTCTGCTCCGAGCGCGTATTTTTCGAATCTCGAAAAGTCTAGCAGGCTCTTGTTTTTCTCGGCCCATTTCCAGAAGTCCTCTATGTCGATCACTCTGAAGCGGTTCTTCTTTACCCGGTGCCACTTGACTGGCAGTCCGTTTTGGATCAGCCGGTTGCTGGTGTAGCCTCCCATCTGTGCTCCACCGTAAAGTGCGAGCATGAATTGGTTCAGGGAGATCCGGACGTCGCTTTCCAAGTGTGCGCCGCATCTGAGCCGCTGGGCTCTTACGATGATGGCGTTCTCCGATCGGCCGAGGTTCTTGGCCAGGCTTTTCACGGATATGCTTCCCCACTTATCTTGCAGGTAGGCTTCCTCTGCCTCTGTCCATATCTTCTTTTTATTTGGAGCTTCGACGAGCTTTCTCATGTTTCTTCCCTCCCATGTGTGGGTAGGTCACGGCCTGCGTATGCTTCTCTGTCCCAGGAGACCTTCTTTCCGCACCAGTGACAGTGCGTGTGGCCGACCGGTATTCTCTTACCGCAAAGCGGGCAGGTGTAAAGCCTTCCTGTACGTCGTCTGATTGCCATTGCTGGCTGTTCGTACTTCTGGCTCATCTCTGATACCTGAGCTGTTGCTTTGCTGTAGTCTGCGACGATGTCCGCTGCTTCTGTCAGCGCATCCAGGTCGTCGTTCCATGACTCTCCACCATATTCGTTCCTGGCGATCTCTTTGATTTTGCTCTTGGTGATCTCCAGCTGTTCGACGATTTCATCGTATGTCATAGTTGCCTCCTATTCTTCCTCGGTGTTTTCCTCATATTCGTCTTTTGATATGATTCGCACCTTTTCCTTCGGAACCTTGGCCATGCTGGCCATCGCCTGTAGCTGGCTGTTTGCGTATTTCTCAAAGTCAGCATTCTGCAGTCCTTCGATCGAGATCTCCACGATCGTGGCTGCGTATCCGGTGGTTCCTTCTCCTCCGTATAACTCTGCATCCTTTATCTCGAAGTAAATTCCGAGCGACATTGTTATATTGTCCATGCTTGCTTCCCCTTCCTGCGACCGTTCATCTATTCTTCCGTGTAGAAT